>Ga0302289_1000297_pt1 | contig 24836 bp, 23 predicted proteins | sample III_Fen_N1_2_FD_194552 | JGI IMG/M metagenome (GOLD analysis project Ga0302289, IMG submission 194552) | Peat permafrost microbial communities from Stordalen Mire near Abisko, Sweden - III_Fen_N1_2 | ecosystem: Environmental > Terrestrial > Soil > Wetlands > Permafrost | place: Sweden: Abisko... | reverse complement strand
CCGGGTTCAGACGCTTGTTAACGAAAGACAATAAGGAAGGCTGTAACCATGACGAAATCGGCTGCCAAACCCAAATCGGTACGTTCACTGCGTAAAGCGGGATCTATGCGAAGAAAAGCCGGAGAATGGATGACGCATACAGCGTATCTTACGCCGAGCCTTGCCGGTGTGATGCTCTTCTTTTTCCTGCCTCTGATCATGATCGCGTACAATTCGACGATGAAGAGTGCGCTGAACAACGAATTTGTCGGCCTGAAGAATTACACGGATGTTCTGAACAATAAGGCGTTCCTCCTTGCAGGCAGGAATACATTGCTGTTCTCGGCTCTGGCCGTTCCGCTCGCGGTGATTTTGGCGCTGCTTCTTGCGCTTCTTCTGAACACGAATCTGCCCGGAAGAAGCTGGTTTCGCAGCATTTTTCTCAATCCCATGATGGTTCCGGTTGCATCGATTGTTCTGATCTGGCAGGTCGTATTCAGTTTCAACGGCACGCTTAACTCTTTTCTCGGAGGATTCGGGCTGGATAAGATCGACTGGATGAAATCGGATTGGAGCCGTCTTGTCATCCTGCTTCTGTTTTTATGGAAGAACCTGGGATATAACATGGTTCTCTTTTTAAGCGCACTCAACAATGTGCCGGCAGAACTGCTCGACTCTGCGAAAATTGACGGAGCCAACAGTATCAAACGATTTACGCACGTGAGTCTGGTTTATTTGTCCCCGACGATTTTTTTTGTAGGCATCATGTCTCTGATCAACTCATTCAAAATCTTCCGTGAGGTGTATCTTCTGACAGGTAATTATCCCTATGATGCATTGTATCTTCTGCAGCATTTTATGAATAATGCATTTCGGGATCTGGATTACCAGAAGCTTTCTTCCGCTGCCATTATCATGTGCGTTGCGATGATTATTATTGTAGGAACACTTTTCCTTGCGGAAAGCCGGATTGGAAAGGATGTGGAGGAGTAATGAAGAAACAATCTGCCGCGTCGTCTCCGCAGGAGAAGCCAACGACGGATCGTACGACTCTCCACCCCGGAACAATTGATTCCGGAACCGCCGGTTCGACCGGCGTAACAGGGGGTGAGTCCTTTCCGGAAGGGGTAACCGAACAGGAAAAAGCCGCCATTCGAAGAAGCAAAGCCATACGCCTCGTCCAATTTCATCCCGAAGACCGTGTTGACAAGCCGGTTGAACATAAGAAAGCGCACTCGCTGAACCGGACACGTATCACGTACCGCATTTCAATGACTATATTTGTAATTATTGCATGTATCGTGGCTGTTTTTGCGCTGATGCCGATTGTTCTGACGGTTTTGAACTCGTTTATGTCCTCCACCGAAATCAATGTGAACTATGGAGTCATTTTCAACAGTTTATCCGGCAGTGCCGGCGGCGCTACGACGTACCTTGCTACGGAGCCTCATTTGAAACTGATTCCGGATATGGCCAGTCTGGAGCAGTACGAGACGGTTCTCTTCAAGAGCCCAACCTATCTGCTGAAATTTTGGAATTCCGTCACGCTTGTCGTACCGATCGTTGTATTCCAGATGGCGGTCGGCTCTCTTGCGGCTTATAGTTTTGCCCGGTACCGCAAAAGAGGCAGAGAGATTCTGTTTTTTGCCTATATTATTCTCATGCTGATGCCTTTTCAGGTTACATTAGTTCCTAATTATGTTATTGCGGATAAACTCGGGATTCTCAATACTCCGCAAGCCATCATACTTCCCGGCATTTTCTCAACATTCAGTGTTTTTCTGCTCAGCAAATATATGCGGCAGATTCCATCTTCCTATATTGAAGCTGCAAAACTGGACGGTGCCGGAGAATGGCATATTTTCACCCGGATTTGCATGCCAATGTGCAAGAGTGCGCTGTATGCCATGGGAATCCTTTTGTTCATCGATTATTGGAACATGGTCGAACAGCCTCTGATTCTTCTTACGGATCCGGAAAAACAGCCTTTATCCGTATTTTTGTCGCAAATAAACAGCGGGGAAGTCGGCATAGCTTTTGCTGCGTCGTTTATTTTCATGATCCCGCCTTTACTGATATTTCTAAATGGAGAGCAATATTTGATTGAGGGAATTTCGAGATCCGGTATAAAGTAGGGGTCGACGGGTATATCGGCCGTCGTCAAGAATAAGAATCAGTATGACAGCTTCGAGTCTGCCGAAGCCAGGAGGGAACACATGGACGATGCAAAGTACTTCAAAAACAGAAAATGGGTTATTAAAGCAGGTATTGCTTTCCTTGTAATAATGGGGCTGCTTACTTTTTTCTCGAATACCATTATGAATTACTCGCTTCCTCAGGTTCGGGCCCAAAATCCGACGCAGGGGAGTATTTCCGAGTCCATTAAAGGTTCCGGAACGGTTGTCGCCAACAAACAGGCAAAAGTTGTATCCTCCGACACTCGCCTGATTGATCAGGTGAACGTGTATCTTGGCCAGGAAGTCGTTCAAGGCGATATTCTTGCAACACTGGTTCCTATTAAAGAGAGCGAAGAACTCAAACAGGCGCAGTCGGATCTGGATGCTTTGCTGAAAGCGAAGGAACAGGACGATCTGAATAACAGCCTGATCGAATATGATTACAGTTCATACGAAGACGCAATCGCCGCAGCGCAGAAGAACCTTACGGATGCAAATGCCGCGCTGGTCAGCGCGCAGGGCAAGGATGCCGCTGTCAATACAGCAAAGGCGAATGTTGCATCGGCGCAGGCTGCACTGGACAGCCTGAACGTGGATCTCCAGAACCTGAACTTGGATGAGAGTCTGATTCAGGCGAATATATCCACATACAACGACAATCTGACACAGGCAAAAATCAACTTCGGCGACGGCTCCCCTGAAGCCGTATCGGCCCAGTCAATGCTCGATCAGGAAAAGGCCAAACTCACGGCAAAAGAGACGGAAATTGCGAGCAAAAATACCGCGATCGCTTCTGCCCAGACAACGCTTTCGAATGCGCAGACAAAGCTCTCTGCGGCTGAGAATCTGCCGGCCGTTGCAGATGCAACGAGTAACGTTGTTTCCGCTCAGAAATCACTGGATGCGGCAAACAAGTCGCTGAACGACCAGAAGAAAAGAGATGCAGTTGCGCAGACGATTGCATCCATGTCAAAAGAAGACAGAGACAAGGCAATTACTGATGCGCAGAAGAAAGTGGATGACTTAACCGTTCTGGCTGAAAGCACAACCATAACAGCCCCGGCATCCGGCATCCTATCAACTCTGAACATCAGCAGCGGATCCGATACATCCAAAGATATGGTTCTTGCAACCATCGATGACAAGACGGCTGGATTTACGGTGTCCATTATTGTTCCGAACGATCAGGCGTCACAGCTGCAAATCGGCATGTCGGCCCGCGACGGTTCAGAATGGGCCAGCCCGCAGGACATTGCATACATTTCTTCGATCCGCATTGACAACGATAACCCGACCACCAATAAAAAGGTAATTCTGTCGCTGATTACAAGTGACGGAACAGACGGTAATTATTTCTATTATTATTCCGGCATGTCGCTTACTCTGGCGATGAATAACAGAAGTATGCAGTATCAGTGCATGATTCCGAACAGTTCCATACACGAAGACGGAGAGGGGAAATTTGTATATGTTCTTCAGCAGAAGACCAGCCCGTTAGGTGAAAGATACAAAGCGATCCGCGTCGGCATCACAGTCCTTGCAACGGATGGAACCAATAGTGCAGTGGATCCTTCGGTTCTGAATAACCAGTCTGTCATTACGATGAGTACGAAAACGCTTGAAGACGGTAAACAGGTTCGTCTGGCTTATTCGCAATAGGAGGCGGCTTCGTGGATATCAGCAAAGCAAAACTGCAGAACTTGGTTCGTTCAAGGCGGGACAGATTTCTCCGGAATACTCGGAAAGTACTCAAGGTACTTCCGTATGTCCTGATCGCAGCGGGCATCGGACTATGTATTTTTTCGGCTGTCCGCATGTATCAGATTAGAGAAAATCAGACATCACAGATTGCTGCAGAAGCTTGGACGGGCGAATCCGGCAAACATTTCATGCAGATTTCCTGCTTTGCCAGAGGACAGCAGCAATCCGGCGGAAGTCCTGATCTTATTCTCGATTCTACAGTCAGCCTGACGAAAAATGACATTATGACGCTGCGAACGACGTTGGATGAACTCGTTCGTGTTGCATCCGGAGTAGATTCCGGCATGTCAGGTGTCATGCCCACCCTAGGAAAAACAGGTCAGGATCAAAGTCAGGAGCCTGCTGTAAATACGGAGACGCCTCTTTGGATTGATGCATACTCGGCCGAAGCCAGATGTACCGTCGTCAGACCGGCGACGGATCTTTCCGCTGCAATATCCAATGAGACGGTACTTACCGGTGTAGGCGGAGACTATTCTCTCTTTCATCCGCTGATGATTATTGAAGGATCCTTTCTTTCAGAGTCCGTCGGCGACACAAAGACAATCGTTTTGGACGAGGGGTTATCGTGGCTGCTATTTGGTTCCTATCATTCGGTGGGTCAGGATGTAACCATCAACGGCATTACCTACAAGGTTGCCGGTGTCGTACGAAAGAGCGAAACAAAAATAGATAAGCAGTCGTACGGGGATTTTCCGCGTGCATACGTTCTGTTCGACGAACTGGCTCGCATATTTCCGGGCACACCGGCTAATCCGGCCAATGATACCGTTCCGGCTGCTGCGGAAGGGAATGGATCCGGCCTTCCGGACGCGTCCAATCTTGCAATCCAATGCTACGAAGTCGTCCTTCCGAATCAATTGGATGGGATTGCCAAACAGAATCTGATCAGTGCATTGAGTACATCCGGAAAAGATGCGAAGAATTATTGGATCGTTCAGAATACCGGACGTTTTACGCTTCCGAATCTCGTTTCATCCGTGTTTCCTATTGGTGCAAAAGCCGCCGAGAAAACGCAGTTCAGAATGCCGTTCTGGGAACTTTCGGCTGAGATCGCAGAATCCGTACTCGTATTCTGGTGGGCGATGATAGCCCTGGGCGCAGTTGTTTCCCTAACATCATTACTGGCCGTATACATGGCTTTTAGGAAAGAAAAAATACATAGGGTGTAATCCTGTATCTTTGATCTCACGGTCACATTCTGTCGGATTGAGTATCTTGTTTGCGTATTTTCCTTCCGGATCGGGCAGAGGTCAATTCCGCATAAAAGTAAGATAATTTTGATAACTCAATTGACAATCTAATCTTTCTTGGATAAAATTAGAGGACATTCGAGAATCGGAATTTATGCGGATCGAATGGGAAACACACGGAAACAATGACGTAATTTGCTGATTTTTTGGCTCACCGATCATCGATTCGATGCAATCATGATTCTATGCTGGGAGCAACTTCCGGGTTTTCATAACAACCACAATTTTCCGGTACAGATTCAATTGCATATTTGATTGATTTGACCACTTGTCCAAAGCGGCAGCCCCATCTTGCCGCTTTTCGTCGAAGCCTGTAGCTCCCCCTACAGGCTTCACCGCGTTTTGGGCCTACCGGAATGACTGCGTACGACGTGATTTTTCTCTGAAAATCTGATATGATTATTTGTGCAATTTTCCATTTCTAATTTCTTTGTATCCGGGCGTGTACTGCGTCTTCGCCGGAGGTTCCCGGGAGTCCTCAAGATATCTGCGGACACTCGGGTTTTTCTAATATAGGGGGTATTCCGATGGCTGATAATCGGTCATATGCAAATATGAAAAAGCTGCGGAGGATGCGTAGTGCCGCCACGGCGGTGCTGGTGTTTGCTCTTTTGATGACATCCGGCTGTGCGTCTTCTGCCTTGGCAAATAAGCCGCCTGTTTCTGCAGGCGTTGATTTTTTTGCGATGAACACGTACATGACCATTACATGCTATGGCCCGGATGCGAAAGCTGCGGCCGATGCAGGCGAAGCTGCGGTTTATGAGCTGGAAAAGACGGAATCGCGCATGATTTCGACCAGCGAAATCTCCCGCATCAATGCAAACAGCGGAAAAGGACCGGTAACCGTCTCGCAGGAGACTTTCGATATTATATCCGATGCGGTTCAGTATGCGGAGAAAACACAGGGTGCATTTGACATAACTATTGCACCCGTTATGGATATTTGGGGTTTTGGCGACGGCAATTATAAAGTTCCGACGGATGTGCAGATTCAAGCGGCTTTACCGCTTGTGAACTGGAAAGAAATCAAGCTGGATGCTGCGAACCTCACGGTTGAACTGCCGGTGGCGGGTATGCAGCTGGATCTGGGCGGAATTGGTAAGGGATTTGCATCAGACAAGGTCCAGAAGATCATAAAGGGCTACAATGTTACGGCCGCACTGATCAATCTCGGCGGCAACGTCGCAGTTTTCGGGCCAAAGACAGATGGCTCATTATGGAAAATCGGGATTGCCGATCCGAATGCACCGGATCCGAACGCTGCGGATGCTTTTCTGGGCGTTTTGACAGGGACGGATATTTCTGTAATTACATCCGGAGGATACGAACGGTTTTTCGTGCAGGGCGGGAAGACCTATATTCACATCATGGATCCCGCCACTGGAAAGCCTGCGGAGTCCGACCTTCTTTCCGTGAGTATTGTCACTCCCAACGGAATGCAGGGCGACTGCCTGTCCACGGCGCTGTTTGTCATGGGCAAAGACAAAGCGATGACCTATTGGCGGGATCATAAGGATTTTTCCTGCATTCTGGTTACGACGTCCGGTGAAGTATTTGCAAGTCAGGACCTGAAAGACAAGTTTGCACTTGTTGACACAAAAACCGCCTATACACTGCAATTCTTTAGCTGATTTACGGAAAGGAATCCTCGATGACGACGAACGATCCGTCTCCGATCCGAACAGTGACGCCCCGTCGGGCAGACGCTGACAAACTTGCGTACCGTGCGCATTACCGGTTCTGTCGATGGGATGCCGTCGTGGTATTGTTTGTTCTTCTTTTGGCCGGAGGCCTCGTGTTTGGCCTGTATTTGTCTGCGAAGAACAGTCTTTCGGCATCCTCGCACAAAGAAGCCGTTCTGACGGTTGATGGGACGGAAGTATGGCGTGTCAGCCTGTCCGGTCTAACCGCGGCAAAGGAATATACGGTGACAGGGAACGGTGAGAAGCTTGTGGTGCAGGCAGAAAGCGGGAAAGCCCGGGTATTGTCCTCAACGTGCCGCGACCAGATCTGCGTCCGGAGCGGCTGGATCTCCGGTATCGGCCAGACGGCAGTCTGCCTGCCGTACAGGGTGGTTCTCCGGATTGACGCCGTCGGAAATGGAGCCGCCGCACCTTCAGATACGAATACTTCCTATGATGTGATTTCCAAATGAGCGGGGAGGTTCGTATGCGATATTCCATTTATGACCTCTCGCGCTGGGGCGTCCTGACCGCTCTCGCACTGGCGCTGTCCGTGACGGAAACGCTGTTTTTCCCGTCAGCACTTTTCCCCGTACCGGGTATGCGGTTGGGGCTGGCCAATATTGTCACGCTTCTCTCCATTTATTTGTTCGGCGCGGTTCCGACCATGCTGATCGTTCTGATCCGGTGTCTGGCGACATTCGCATTCGGGGGGAATCTGACCAGTTTTCTGTTTTCTCTGGCCGGCGGATTTTTATCGTTGTTTTTCATGCTGCTGCTGCGAAAACTGCGTGTGTTCTCGCTTTTCGGCGTGAGCGTAGGGGGATCGGCCGCACATAATATCGGACAGATTCTGATCGCCTGTCTGCTCGTCCGTTCGTGGGCAATTTTATCCTATCTGCCGGTTCTGCTTCTCGTCTCGATTGTTACCGGGCTGCTGATCGCGGCTCTGTCTGCACCTGTTTACAAAGCTGTCGGAGCGATTCGGCCGGGAGGAGACTCATGACCTCGAAAACCAAATCCATTCTGGCGAAACTTGCACTGCTGACTGCGACCATCATATGGGGAGGCTCATTTGTTGTCCTGAAAAATGCCATTCAAACACTCCCGACCTACTATGTGCTCGGTATGCGCAGTCTTGTCGCGAGCGTCATCCTGTCCGTTGTCTTCTGGAAGCGCTTCAAAAAAATGGACCGGAAATATCTGTGGAACGGGTGCATCATGGGCGCGCTCCTCTTCACGGCATTCGCATTTCAAACCAATGGACTGATCGGTACAACACCCGGCAAAAACGCATTCCTTACATCGGTCTACTGCGTCCTCGTACCTTTCTTTTACTGGATTTTCTCGAAAATCCGTCCGGATCGCTACAATGTTCTGGCAGCTTTCATCTGCATCATCGGAATTGGCTTTGTCTCATTCCGGGGAGAATCATTTATCTCCGGAGGTGAATGGATTGCGGTCGGCGATATCCTTACGCTGATCAGCGGTGTGTTTTATGCGTTTCACATCGTCGCGATCGCCCGGTTTGCTTCGGGACGCGATGTAATTCTTCTGACCATTCTGCAGTTTATCGTATTCAGTGCCCTGGCCTGGGTCATGTGTTTCGGGTTGGAAAAAATCCCGGCCTCGAACTCGGTTTCCGAATGGACGAGTATTTTGTATCTCGGTGTGTTTTCGACGGCGATTGCCTTGCTGCTGCAGAGTATCGGTCAAAAATATACGCCCGCATCGCAGGCCGCGATTATACTGTCTCTCGAAGGCGTGTTCGGCGTCCTTTTTTCTCTGGTTTTTTACAAGGAAAAGATCACGCCGATTCTCTTTATCGGTTTCGCATTGATTTTTATTTCGGTTGTGATCTCGGAAACGAAAATGGATATTCATCCTATTGCCTATTTGCAGGGTGTGTATGCTAAAATAATAAATAAAAAAGCTTCTTCGAAATGACCCGAACATCCTGCGGCACGCGCGTTGGAGGCCTGAAGTATGAAGCAACCGGACAACCCTTTTTGGCCCAAGAAGAGCATCCTGCAGCCGGCTCCTCCTAAAGAGCCCTTTGTTCCTGTTCGCCGCATCCGCAAGTCGCTTACCAGAGAAGAGCAGAAGAGCGTTGACTCGGTTGCTGAGGATCGGTTTAAAGTCCCTCTGATCCTTTTGATGGAACATGCGGGTCTCGCGGTTACAGAGATCTGTGAATATATGGCGGGTTCCAGAAGTACGCCGGTACACATTTTTGCCGGTAAAGGGCACAACGGCGGAGACGCCTATGTTTGTGCCAGACTTCTGTACGGCCGGGGATATCCTGTCACTGTATGGGACTGTTTTCCGGGATATACACATACGGGACTCGTAAAGATTATGAGGGATTCTGTTCTCGCTCTCGGTATCAGCGTGCGGCCGGCCAATGAATTCGAACCGCAGAAGCTATCGAGCGGTGTTTCACGCATGATTGATGAACAGGTATCCGGAATGCCGTGCGTGATCATCGACGGAATTATCGGTACCGGATTTGAATATACACGGCCGCTTCCTCCGCAGATCCGCGGCATTACAATGCGAATGGAAGAAGGCCATGTCCGTGGCGCCAGAGTCATTGCTATTGATATTCCGACGGGTGTCGACGCGAATACCGGCGAAGCCGATCTTCGGGCCGTGACCGCGGATTGCACGGTTACTTTCATTCTTCCGAAGCCGGGCATTCTGCATGGCAAGGGAAGAGAACGGGCAGGACAGGTGAGGGTATTCCCCATCGGGCTGCCGATTGATTTTGCCGACCGGGCCCTACGCTCCGGACTGTATCCGTAAGCCGACAAGATCTTACCGCTGCAATTCCAACCCCTGAAGATTCCCGTAACAAGAATTGCCATCCAAAGGATAGAAAAACGTAAGGAGCACTGCAATGGACAAAGATGCACTGAACAAAATCACCTACGGATTATTTGTCGCAGGAGTTCAGGATACGAACTGGTTCGGAGGATGTATTGTAGACGCTTTTATGCAGGTTATTTTCGAGCCTGCAACGATTGTGTACAGCTCAATGAACAAGAACCGCACAGGAGAAATTATACTTGAAAAGGGCGAATTCACGATCTCCGTCCTTCCGTCGGACGTTCATCCGTTTATGATCTCGAATTTTGGATACCAGAGCAGCCGAAAGACCGATAAGTGGGCGAATGTCCCGCACGATATTGTCAACGGGCTTCCGGTTCTGAAAGATATGGCAGCGTACTACCGCTGTAAAATGATTGACGCAAGAGACCTGAAGACACATACACTGTTCTACTGTGAAGTGCTCGATGCATGGTCCGGCACAAAAACACCTCTTGTATATGCCGATTACCAGAAGTCCATGAAGCCGGCGGCCACCGCTGCTTTTATGGAATTCCAGAAAACAAAAATATCTCCGCTGCTTTAACAGGATCGTGCCGCTTCGGCGCATTGAAAGGACAAAGAATAGATGAAAATAGCTTTTTTTGACGCAAAACCCTACGACAAAGTATGGTTTGACAATTATGTGGTTGAGTACGGATACAAAATCAAATACATCGACAGTCGACTGAGCCTTGAGACAACAATTCTGGCCAAAGGGTGCGACGCCGTGTGTGTTTTTGTGAATGATACGGTAACCAAAGAAGTCATCAATGAACTTGCCGGGATGGGTATCAAGTGTGTTCTGCTTCGCTGTGCAGGGTTCAACAATGTGGATTTTGAAGCCGCATTCCAGAAACTGCATGTCATGCGCGTACCGGCGTACTCACCCTATGCGGTCGCTGAATATGCCTGTGCATTGCTTTTGTCGGTCAACCGGAAGACGCATCGCGCATATGCCCGTACACGTGATTATAATTTCAATATTAACGGACTGGTGGGTATGGATCTGCACGGCAAGACGGCCGGCATCGTCGGAACCGGTAAAATCGGACGTATCATGATCGACATTCTCAGCGGATTCGGCATGAACATCATCGCGTTCGATCCTTTCCCGGCCAAAGATTCGGACATTCATTTTGTTAGTCTGAACGAATTATGGGAACAGTCGGACGTGATCTCCATCCATTGTCCGCTGACGCCCGAGACGCACCATATGGTCAACGCGGATGCTCTTGAGAAGATGAAGGACAATGTCATTCTGATCAATACGTCCCGCGGTGCGCTTGTGGATACAGCGGCTCTCATCGAAGCAGTAAAGAATCGTAAAATCGGCGGAGTCGGTCTGGATGTATACGAAGAAGAAGATGATTATTTCTTCGAAGACCGTTCTAATGAGATCCTTGATGATGAAGCACTGGTACGTCTGATGAGCTTTCCCAACGTGCTCGTCACATCACATCAGGCGTTTTTTACACACGAAGCCATGCAGGCGATCGCCCGAACGACGCTTGATAACCTGCAGCGTTTTGAGAGAGGCGAGTTCCTCCTCAATGAGATCTGTTACCAGTGCGAGGACAAAGGCGGCTGCGACCGTGAGAAGAAGCGCGTGAACTGCTTCTGAGATTATTTTGCGGATATAAGAGAGCTGCCCCCAACGGGAGGCAGCTCTCTTTTTTTGTTTGAGTACATGTTTTCTCGCGGAGCAAAATTCTTACGACAGCACATCTCCGCGAACCGACAGCGTTACAGCATTCCACGGGATCATCTTCCCGCAGTTCTTGAGCGCTTCGATTGCCGCATTGGCCAGACCGCCGCAGCACGGGACTTCCATCCGCACGACCGTAACACTGGCAATATTGTTCTGCACCAGAATGGCCGTCAGTTTCTCCGCATAACTGCCTTCATCGAGCTTGGGACACCCGATCATCGTGATTTTATTCTTCATGAACCGGTTGTGGAAGTCACCGCTGGCATAAGCCGCGCAGTCCGCTGCGATCAGAAGGTGCGCTCCGTCAAAGTAGGGTGCACGCAAAGGAAGGAGCTTAATCTGTACAGGCCACTGCATCAGTTCAGAGATGCCGGTTTCGGAATCCGAAGCGGCCGACGGCGCACAGGCTGCTGGAGCAGGGCTTGCCGAAGATTTGAGGGATGCGGCACGGGATCCGGGACAGCCGCCCATGGCTGCATGTACATGCGGCTGGACTTGTGGCTGCGGCTGGACATGTGACTGAGGCTGGACGGCAGCTTTTGTCTTCATGTGCTGATCCACAGCCGCCTGATCATATTCCGCCGCTTCGCGTTCCTCGAAGGCAATCGCTCCGGTCGGGCAGACCGGAAGACAATTGCCCAGGCCGTCACAATAATCATCGCGGAGAAGGTGTGCCTTGCCGTTGACCATGCCGATCGCGCCTTCGTGGCATGCCTGCGAACAGAGTCCGCATCCGTTACAGAGTTCTTCATCTATTCTTATAACTTTTCTTTTCATTTGATTTCTCCTTGTTTCGCCGGTCGTTTTTTTTGTTCGGGCTTGTTCTTATGGCATAAGAATAGTACATTATAGAAAGAGATTCCGTTGTTTTTCCAACGAAATGGAGATTTTATGAAATATGAGAATTCGCATCCGATTCTTTTTGCTTCCCCGCTCTGGAAGGAAATTCTTCCGGAGGACAGGGAGCAGCTGCTGGACTGTCTGGGAGCAACACGGGCTGTGTTCGGGAAGAAGAGCACGGTCTGGTCGAGCGGAGATCGCGTATCCCGTTTGGGTATTATTCTTTCCGGCGAAATCCGCATACTGATGGAAGATCTGGAAGGGCGGCAGAATTGTCTGGCTTTCCTGCACGCTCCGGAGCTTTTCGGAGAGGTGTTTGCGCTGGCGAATGCCCCGAGTCCTGTCACCGTATATTCCGAGACGGGGGCTGAAGTTGTTTTTCTCGATATACAGCATGTAACGGATATGTGCAGCAAGACCTGCAGCTTCCACCGGCAGTTTGTATGGAATCTTCTGCAGCTGGTAGCGGGCAAAAATGTGGCGCTGAACCAGAAGATCCAGTGTGTCGGACAGCGGACAACCAAAGAAAAAATTTCAGCATTTCTGTCGATGCAGCAGAGCCGGGCCGGGAAGAATCCCTTTACGGTCCCGTTCAACCGGGCGGAGATGGCGGATTATCTCTGTGTGGATCGCAGCGCGCTTTCGCTGGTTCTTTCACAGATGAAGGACGAAGGGCTGATCAACTATCACAAGAATGAATTCCGGTTGCTTCGTATGCAGAAAAGCAGCTGATTTACCCGGAAATTTGCAGCATATAAAAATCCGTACGCATGGATTCCGAAATCCGCTTGACCATGGCGGCGTAAGGGGATTATTATAAACAAGTCGAGGTAGATGGTCTCCGGAATCCGGGGGATTCTGCCCCTTTCATTCTTTGAGAAAAATAGTTGTTTTTATGCACATTCTGCGAATTTGCGGGGGCGCAATCCGCAGCACAGTGCAGGGTACATGAAGAAAGGCGGACAATCATGAGGAAAATGAAGCGCGTCTTAAGTCTGGTTCTTTGTCTTATTATGCTGGCCGGTGTTCTCATCGTAGGTTCTTCCTGTTCAACCAAGAAAGCCGGAGTTCTTCGTGTCGGCATGGAGTGTGCATATGCTCCTTTTAACTGGACGCAAAGTGACGATTCCAACGGTGCCGTGAAAATTGTAGACAGTGAAAGCTATGCGAATGGATATGACGTACAAATGGCAAAGAAAATTGCCGCTGATATGGGATATACAATTGAAGTGGTCAAGACGGAATGGGACGGATTGATCCCGGCCCTGCAGAGCGGGAAAATTGATCTTATTATTGCCGGTATGTCTGTAAATCCGGATCGTTCAAAGGTCGTAGATTTCTCTTCGGCATACTATAATGCGAACATTGTGGTTGTAACGATGAAAGATAGTCCGTATGCATCAGCAACCTCGCTCGCAGAACTTGCAGGAGCCAAGATGACTTCTCAGCGCGGAACGAACTGGTACGATTTGCTTGCACAGATCACAGGGGCAGATATTCTGCCGGCTATGGATGATGTGCCGTCCCTGCTTGTGGCTCTGACATCGGGAAAAATCGATGCATATACCACGGACGCACCGACCGCTATGGCCGCTTCCTATGCGAACCCGGATCTGGTTACCCTTGTTTTTGCTGAGGGCAAAGGCCTTGTCGTAAGCCAGGAAGAAACACAGGTGAATGTTGCGGTTAAGAAAGGCAGCGCGGATCTTTTGAAAGGCGTCAATGCAGCACTCGCGAAGATTTCGGAAAGCGATCGAGAAACGATCATGAAGAACGCCGTAGCGCAGCAGCCTCTTGCTAACTAAGCTCGTGTAAGGATTAAGATTGTAATGTCATTGCCTGATTGGAATTCACTTCCCAGTCAGGCAATGCTGCGAAAACAGCAAAATAGACCAGATGTCTGAGAGGTAATCATCATGAATATTCCAATTATGCTGGCATCCACCGGAAGAAACTTTTGGGATTGGGTGGTTTACCTTCTACACGTCGGAGGTCACGATCTTCTGAGGGGCGCTGGAATTACTCTCCTTCTTGCATTAACAGGCACGGTAATCGGCTGCATTATCGGGTTTTTGGTGGGAGTCGTACAGACGATACCAATCGAACCGCAGGATTTGCTTATTAAGAAGATCCTTCTGAAGATCGTCCGTTGGCTTTTGTCCGCTTATGTGGAAGTGTTTCGCGGAACACCGATGATTGTACAGGCTGTGGTAATCTACTATGGTTCCATGCAAATGCTCGGAATAGATATGTCGGCAATGCTTGCCGGTTTTGTCGTAGTCTCCATAAATACGGGAGCGTATATGTCGGAATCCGTGCGAGGCGGCATCTATTCAATTGATAAGGGACAGACCGAAGCGGCGAAAGCGATCGGGATGACACACTTCCAGACGATGTTCTCGATCATACTGCCGCAGGCACTTCGCAACATTCTTCCGCAGATTGGCAATAATCTGATTATTAACATCAAAGATACCTCCGTTTTAAGCATCATCTCGGTAACGGAACTCTTCTTCACATCTAAAACGCTTGCCGGAACGTACTACACATACTATCAGGTATATCTGATTACCTGTGTCATGTACTTTATCATGACATTTACCTGCTCAAGAATTCTTCGCTGGTATGAGAAGAAGCTCGATGGACCGGACAGCTTTAATCTTACAAGTGCCGGCAATGCAGAGAAAAAAGGAAATAATATGCGCAAAGGCCTTTCAATGCAGCTTTTCAGCCGGCAGCCGACCGGAGCAAGGAGTGCCATGCGATGATCTTTCATTCGAATCCGCCTGTCATTGAAGTCAGCCATCTGGTGAAGTTCTTCGGCGATGTCGAAGTTCTCAAGGACATCGATTTTAAGACCTATCCGGGAGATGTCATTTGTGTGATCGGATCCTCGGGGTCCGGCAAGTCAACGCTCCTTCGCTGCATCAATATGCTCGAAGTTCCGACCGGCGGACAGATCCTTTTCAACGGGGTCAATATCATGGATCGCCATACCAAAATCACGGAATACCGTGCCAAAGTCGGCATGGTTTTCCAGCAGTTCAACCTGTTCAATAATATGAACGTGCTTGAAAACTGCATGACCGGTCAGATGAAGGTCCTGAAGAAAAGCAAAGAAGAAGCGAGAGCCACGGCGATGAAGTTTCTGACAAAAGTCGGAATGGAATCTTTTATCGAGGCGAAGCCGCACCAGATTTCCGGCGGGCAGAAACAGCGCGTCGCGATCGCACGTGCGTTATCCATGGAGCCGGATGTCCTTCTTTTCGACGAACCTACGAGTGCTCTTGATCCCGAAATGGTCGGCGAAGTGCTGGAAGTCATGCGTGACCTTGTCAAAGAAGGGCTCACGATGATCATCGTTACGCACGAAATGGCGTTTGCACGCGATGTAGCGACGAGAGTCGTTTTTATGGATAAAGGCGTGATTGAAGAAGAAGATACGCCGGACGTTATTTTCAATCATCCTAAAAATGCGCGCACACAGGAATTTCTGACACGCTTCATTCGAAATACTTAAACTGCCCCGTATTATTCAGGCAGTACCCGACAGGATGAAAAACATGACGCTTCCGGAAGCTTGCCACAGAATAGAGAGAAGCATACAATAGAAGAAATGCAGCCGTTCGGCAAGCGGGCAAGGAGGATCCAATTGTGAAAATTCTGGATAAATTCAAGAATTCTCTTAAAAGACCGCAGACCGACGATTTTTCTGCTGCCGAAGAAACTCCTGAGCCCCGTAGAAATACAATGGAAGACCTTTGGTTCTCTTTGTGTGACGACCCCAACCAGGAAGAAGTTCTCCCAGAACTGTTGGACGCATGTCAGGCCAAAGGCGGCCCGGTTGCCGTGCGCGCCGCGCTTGAAGAATTGATACTCGAGCAGGGAAGCTGGCTTCCTCAGCTTTATTTCGCACGTATTTTGCTGGAAGAGAAGAATATCGGGCAGGCGCGGGATCTCTATCAGAGCATTCTCGCACGGCCTGAATCTCTGGATTATGAACTCTTTACGGTGTCTGCTGATTTGGGTAAATTCGGATATGCAGAAGAAATACCCAGTCTGGTCGCGGATCTGTATGATGTCAGTTCACATAATATCTATATCGGTCTGAACCTTCTGCAAGCCTATCGGGACACAATGCAGCCGGATGCGGGAATGGCTCTTCTGACAAATGTCCGCCGGTATGACAACCCGGAGATCCATGCATATCTCGATGATTTTGCAAAGGCATTTGCAGAAATGAAGAAGAAGAGCCTTTCGGGAGAGACGGACGGAATTGCCGGAGCAGGGGATGCAGCAGAGAAATTTGCGAAAGAACAACCCGCTGCCGAGTCTGTTCCTTCCGTGAAACTGCCTCGCGCTCTTTGGGTGGATGTACCGCTTTGGCGTCACGAGTATCCTTCTGTTGATGACCTGCTTCCAAAAACAGACGGCAAGAAGCGCGTAGGCGTATATATGTATGCGGATACAGCAGCCGATGAGCCGGAGCAAACACCCCCTGAGGATGATGCCGTACCTCCGGATCTTTCGGTAAGCCTTCCGGTCTGTATCGGCGAACGGCTTCTTTTTACTACACATCTGGCACCTATCGTTCTTTTCCCGGTGAATCGCCAGAAAGGCCCGTATGCGGCTATGTTTGAACCGGATATATCAAGTCTTTTCGGCCTGTGCGCACAGGAGAGCCTGGACTATATCGTAACGGGCACCATCGCACTGGACGGAGATGTGTACAGAACCCGCACATGGATTCTGGATAAGTCCAAACAAAGTGCACGCATTGTCGCCAAGGATCTTCCTCTTGCAAAATTCGGTGATGCATTCAATGAGCTGATCGAAGAGGTTATGATTCTCTTCTATGACAAGAGATATACTCGGCCGCTCGGACGTACGGAATTGTTCACCTATACCCATCCGCTTCCGGAGCTCGTTCTGCCGCAGCTGCAGGGTACGCGGGCTCTGCTGTACCAGTATCTGGTCCGGCAGAATGAATGCGATGCCTCGATCCTGCCGGATGAGAAGTTTGTACTGGATATGTTCGCCTACCTCTGTGATGTGGATAACACGAATCAGATGTATTTCATGGCGCTCTTTTCGGCGATGAAGAACGGTAAGCACTCCGGTTCGAAGCTGTATCTGGCGAATCGCGCGGCACTCTTCCGCTTCGCGGACAAAAACCGTTACGCACCCTGCGTAAAGGTGCTTATGCCGGAACTGAACGAACTTCTGGCTGATGCATAGACCTGTTCATTCTCCGAAATCTCCCGCAAATCACATGAAAAAGCCTCCCTTGCGTTTTTCGCAGCCGGGAGATTTTTGTGTATCATGACACATTCGTCTTATACCGGTGTATGCCCGTCCATCGTAAGAATCGCTCCGTACAAATCCGGTCGGCGATCCCGAAAGACACCCCAGCTTTTTCGTGCGTCAGCCAGCTCGTCAAGATCAAAAGTGTGTATGCAGATATTCTCTTCTTCTTCGTTCAGACTTGCCGCGATCTGGCCCTGACCGTCTGCGATAAAGGATGAACCGTAGAAACGAATATAAGATTCCTCCTCGTACTCCGTACCGACACGGTTGGAGGCAATTACTGGCGTAAGATTCGCCGCGGCATGTCCCTGCATGACCGTCTGCCAGTGCGCGCGCGAGTTCATGGCCGGTTCCATCGGTTCAGATCCGATCGCCGTCGGGAAAAAGAGCAGTTCCGCGCCCATCAGGCAGAGACATCGCGCCGTCTCCGGAAACCATTGGTCCCAGCAGATACCGCAGCCGATCTTTCCGTACGCGGTATCCCAGACCATGAATCCGGTGTTTCCGGGCTGGAAAAAGAACTTCTCCTCATAGCCGGGTCCTTCCGGAATGTGCGATTTGCGGTACACGCCCATGACCTCGCCGGTCGCATCAATGACCGTCAGCGAGTTATAGAGTTCCGAACCGGATCTCTCATAGAAACTGACGGGAAGGACCAGCCGATGCTCGCGGGCTATCTCGCGAAAATGAGCAATCGCCCGATCTTCAGCAGCGCTTCGAGCCAGAACGTAGTGCTTTGCATTTTTCTTCTGGCAGAAATACGGCGTCTCGAAAAGCTCCTGCAGGAGAATGATCTGCGCGCCTTTTGCGGCTGCGGCCAGAACAAGCTGTGTAGCTTTCGCAAGATTGTCCGATATATCTCCGGAACAGGACATCTGCGTGGCAGCGACGGTTACTTTTCTCATTTTACACACGATCCTTTCGCGGACGAGACCGGCAGGGCAGGGACTTGCTGCGTAATGCAGTGAATGTTCCCTCCGCCGCGGATAATATCCCGTGTCATAACCTGAACGATTTCCCGATCCGGAAAGCAGGAAGAAAGCTGTGCTTTTGCCTGTTCGTCATACGCAGACAGATCGCCGCCGAACCCGGGCATAATAATGCCGCCGTTCACGAAGACAAAATTGATATAACTCAGAGTGAGCGGCTGACCGTCCTCCAATGTGAGCGGCGGCTGAACAATGTCGCGGATGGTGAATCCGGCCTCCCGGACCGCCTGTCGTGCGGCCTGTATCCGTTCATAGTTGCTGTCGGCCGGATCGTCTGAATAAGGGAGAAGAACGGTGTCTTCATCGAGGAAACAGGCAATGTTATCGACATGCCCGTCGGTTTCATCTCCGGCCAGACCGAAAGGAAGATATACCACACGGGATACGCCCAGCATAGCACATAGATAAGAAGACAGTTTTTCCCTGCTCCATTTCGGATTGCGGTTGATGTTCAGAAGGCATTCCGCCGTTGTAAGCAGCGTATCCCGACCGTTCGTATGAACGGACCCGCCTTCAAGAACAATGGATGCAATGTATTCCGGGATGCCCAGATTCGAGCACATAAAAGATGCGACTTGTGCGTCGAGCGACTGATTGGGATATTTGCCGCCCCATGCATTGAAGCGCCAGTGAATGCCCTGAAGGGAGGCATCCTCCTCGCGGATAACGACGGTACATCCGTTATCACGCACCCAGCAGTCATCGTGCGGGATCGTCAGAATATCCACGGATGAACCGCAGAGAGCGCCTGCCTCAGCCTCCTCACCGGGATTGACGATCATCGTTACCGGCTCAAAGCGGGCGATGGCACGTGCCACCCCGGCGAAAGCCTCGCGGGCTAACCCGAGGTTTGCGAGCCATACGTCATCCGGGACGGGCCACTCCATGAACATGCGTTGATGCTCAGCCCATTCCGGCGGCATTTTAAAGTTCATTTCTCATCCTCCGACAGAATAAAAAGGGCCGGCTTCCGCGCTCGGAAAGCTGACCGTACGATGTGTAAAATCACAGTACGGTTTTCGAGTGGGAATGTCAAGTGGGCGAGGGTATGATCGGTAAAATCACCACTTTTTACGGCAATATTTCCATCCGTTCCAGATATTCCGCGAACGTGTATTCGAGCCGTCGTATTTCCCGCATATGCAGATCCAGATGATTCGTCATGCAAACTGATTCGGAACGAAGTATTTCTTCCCCGTTTCCGGGTGCAGAATTACGGAGAACTCCATACCGTAAACGGAGCGAAGATTGTCGAGCGTCAGCGTATCTTCCGTGGGACCCTCAGCGAATATTCGGCCGTCTTTCATCAGTATCAAGCGGTCGCAGTAGGCAGAAGCGAGATTGACATCGTGCAGTACCGAGATAATCGTCCGGCCGCGAGCTTTGTTCAGCATCTTCAGGGTGTCCATAATACCGAACTGGTGGCGGATATCCAGATTTGAGATCGGCTCATCCAGAATCAGCCACGGGGTATCCTGGGCAATCGCACGGGCCGCGATAACTCTCTGGGCCTCACCGCCGCTGAGGAGCGTGAACTCCTGATCTTTCAGATATGCGCAGTCGGTCAGATCCATCGCATATTGCACCGCATCGCGGTCGGTTTCACTCGTCCCGCCGAAGCGGTTCTGGTAGGGCGTCCGTCCCATCATGATAATGTCATATACGGAGAAAGGAACCTCAATTTGCGTGTTCTGCGGCACAAAGGCAATTTCCCGTGCCAAATCCACACGCCGGTATTCTTCGATATTTTTCCCGTCCAGCGTAACAGTTCCCTGCGAAACATCCAGAAAACGGAGGATGTGCCGGATCAGCGAGGTTTTGCCTGACCCGTTCGGGCCGATAATGCCATAGAAGAACCCGTTTTCAAAAGAACAAGTCACCTGATCGAGAATCGGCGCGCGGGTTTTTTCCGGAGCCCAGGAAAGATTGTGAATACGGAGTGTCTGGTCATCCGCGGATCCATGCGGACGGTCGCGGTTTGCAGTATCGCCCATCATCGCACCAGCTTTCTTTTACTGCGCTGCAGCAGAAAGATAAAGAACGGAGCGCCGAAAACAGATGTGATGACGCCGACAGGGATCTCGGATGGAGCCGCCAGCGTTCTCGCCAGCGTATCGCACAGAATCATGAAGATTGCACCGGCAAAACAGGACAGGGGAAGGAGTCGCTCATGTTTCGGACCGCTGATGATTCGCGTGCAGTGCGGAATAATGAGGCCGACAAATCCGATAATGCCGCTTACAGATACGCATGCGGCGACCAGAAGAGAAGCCAGAACAATCAGGACCTTTTTGACACGGGAGGTGTCGATGCCAAGACTCTCCGCCGTCTCGTCACCGGTAGCAATTACGTTCAGCTTGCGGGCATACAGCATTAATCCGGCGGTTGCGGCGACGACGAAGAACAGCAGGAAAAGTACGCGCGTTTTCGACGCAGAGGAGAAGCTGCCGAGCGTCCACATATAGACCTTATCGATCTGGTCCCTATTCAGTGTCATCAAGAGAGAAATGAGTGCGGAAAACATCGCGCTGACGGCAATGCCGGTCAGGAGGATGTTCATGACAGGAAGTTTGCTGCCAATGGATGAAATCCGGTAAACAAGAAATGCCGTCACAACAGCTCCTGCAAAGGCAGCCGCACAAATTCCGCTGAGTCCGAGAAAATGAAAGCTGATTCCGCTGATAATCGCAATCGTTGCACCTACAGCGGCGCCGGATGAGATTCCGAGAATATGCGGATCCGCCAGCGAATTCCGGAAAAGCCCCTGAAAAGTGGCTCCGACGACGGATAGTCCGCAGCCGACCAGCCCCGCAAGCAGAATCCGCGGCATGCGGACCTGCCATACGATTTTGGTATACACGTCCGCAATACCGTCGGTGCTGACAATGGAATGAAGACCCGGGATCCCGGACCCGATAATGCGCAGGCTGTCAAAGAAGCTCAGATGAGCAGATCCGAGCGAAGCTGCGCCGACAATGCATAAGAACAATGCCGGTGCGAGCCACGCGATGTGAAAGAGAATCGATCTTTCCCTTTTCATATGTGTCCCCTTTATGATGCGGCAAAAGCTTCCGGGTGGAAAATCTGTGCCAGAGCCCGGATGCCGTCCGCATTCCGATATCCCTGACGTTCAACCAGATTCCGGTCAATCTCATATACTTTGCCGTTCTTCACGGCAGACAGATCTTTGTAGTTATCGGTTGCGATGAAGTCGGCTTTCATTCCGGCCGGCAGGACGATGATGTCCGGATCCGCCTCAATCAGGCTCTCCAGAGAATACGACCATCCGGAGACATCCTGTGCGATGTTTTTGCCGCCGGCCAGCGTAAGCAAAGTTCCGATATAAGTATCTCCGCCGGAAGTATAATCACCGTATTCACCGTAACCGACCACATAATATACGGTGGGGGCGGCAAGGCCGGCAATTTTTGCGGTGGTATCTGCGATGGATGACTGCATCGCGGCGGATACGGATGCGGCCGCATCCTGTGCGTCCATAATTGCCCCCAGAGTCGCAAGCGTTCCGTATACTCCGGTGACGTCGTATTCATTATGAAGAATGAGGACCTTAATGCCGAGCTCCGTCAGCTTGTTATAGGAATCTTCCGTAAAAATGGACGATGCAATGACTAGATCAGGCGAAAGACTTACGATCGTCTCGACATTCGGTGCATCAATTGCTCCGACCGATGGAATAGACAGCGCGGCCTCCGGATAATCGCAGTAATCGGTCCGTCCGACAATCCTGTCACCGATACCGAGTGCGAACAGATTCTCCGTAATACTCGGTCCCACGGAAACTACTCTCTGCGGAGCGGCATCCAGCGTCACTTTGTTGCCGAACGAATCCGTAATCGTCATCGGGTACACGGATGCCCGGGTTTCTGCGGCAGAGGAGACTGTTGCGGATGTTCCTGAGGATTCTGTAGAAGATGCGGTTGTGACGGATGCCGGATCGGTCGTGTTCCCGGCGGAAGATGCCGCCTGACCGCAGCCTGTCAAAGAAAGGACCATGACAGCTGCACACAGCAAAGCCGTCGTCTTGGAGAAAAGTCTCATTTCTGACTCCCTTTTATTCCGTCTCCCCTCCGGAGAGGAACAAAAAATAAACTCACGGGCAGGTTTACTGACTTATGGTCCATTTACTCGCTGCTGTCTTCTCAAATCCATAAGACTCCATCGGGCCATAATAATTTTCCGGCATTTGTCCGACTTGTCCGATCGATTCAATGACATATTTTCTGCAGTTTTCATCCCAAAAACAGGAGCGGGGGCTGCTGCGGATTCGTACCGCATTCCCTTTTACCTTCTGTTACGAAGCACCACGTGGCTGATTGAAAATTATAGTCTATGTAGACGCAGGATGCAAGAAAACAGGCCGGACTGCACGTTCTGTGAAAAAAACGGCCCTGTTTCCGTGCGATAGAATCGGAAATGCAATATAATGATAAAAACTACGATTCGACATATGTGGAGGTCAAGCATGAAAAAGGCAGATATCGGACTCATCGGTCTGGCCGTAATGGGCGAGAATCTGGTTATGAATATGGAAAGCAAAGGGTTCACCGTCGCCGTCTTTAACCGCAGCACGGAAAAAGTAACGCATTTCATTACAGGCAGGGCCGAAGGCAAGAATATCATCGGAACCTATTCCATCGTCGAACTGATAAACAGCGTCAAGAAACCGCGCAAAATCATGCTTATGGTCAAAGCCGGCAAACCCGTTGACGATTTTATCGAGCAGCTGCTGCCATTTCTTGAGCCCGGAGATGTGATCATAGACGGCGGGAATTCGCATTTTCCGGATACAATCCGCCGGACGAAATATGTGGAATCCAAAGGTCTTCTGTATATTGGTACCGGTGTTTCCGGAGGCGAGAAAGGTGCGCTGAAAGGTCCGAGCATTATGCCGGGCGGATCCGCTCAGGCGTGGGCCCTCGTGCGGCCGATTTTTCAGGCAATATCCGCGCAGGTCGACGGGCGTCCGTGCTGTGAATGGGTGGGCGCGAACGGCGCCGGACATTTTGTGAAAATGGTTCACAATGGCATCGAATACGGCGATATGCAGCTGATCTGTGAGGCATACTATCTGATGTCTGAATCCATGGGACTTACACCGGATGAGATGCATGATATTTTCGAAGAGTGGAATCAGGGTGATCTGGACAGCTATCTCATTGAAATCACGAAAGATATTCTTGCCTATAAAGACACAGACGGAAAGCCTGTTGTCGACAAAATTCTTGACGCCGCAGGGCAGAAAGGCACCGGCAAATGGACCTCCATGGCCGCGCTCGATGAAGGCATCCCGCTGACGCTGATCGGGGAAGCCGTCTTTGCGCGCTGCCTGTCATCGATGAAAGAAGAACGTGTGCAGGCTGCTGCACTTCTGAAAGGACCTCCGGCTATGTCGTTTGCGGGCGACCGGAAGGCCTGGATCGAAGACATCCGGCAGGCGCTGTATGCATCCAAAATTGTATCGTATGCGCAGGGGTATACCCTGATGCAGGCCGCGGCAAAGACCTACAAATGGGATTTGAACTATGGCGGCATCGCACTGATGTGGCGCGGCGGCTGCATTATCCGTTCTGCCTTCCTCGGGAAGATCAAAGACGCATTTGACGCGAACCCTGAACTGAGCAATCTGCTGCTGGATCCGTTTTTCATGAATAAGGTGGACGCGGCGCAGGCGGGCTGGAGAAGAGTCGTATCAACGGCTATGCTTCAGGGGATATCGGTTCCGGCATTTGCCTCGGCACTTTGTTATTATGACGGATACAGAAGCGAACGGCTGCCTGCAAATCTGCTGCAGGCGCAGCGCGATTACTTCGGTGCACATATGTATGAGAGAACAGATGCACCCAGAGGTGAATTCTTCCATACGAACTGGACAGGCACGGGAGGTCAGACCTCATCATCCACATACGACGCATAGGAGTTATACAAATGAAGAAAAGCATCATTGCCATTCCCATGGGTGATCCTGCAGGTGTTGGCCCGGAAATTGTTCTCAAGTCCGTATCCGCGCCGGAAGTGCAAAATGAGGCAGTCTGTCTGGTCATCGGTGACCGGCGGGTACTTGAAGCCGCCATGCATTTCTCTCGCATCTATCTTGAAATCAACGAAGTATCCGCTTCAAATCCATGCATCGACCAGCCGGGAGTGCTGAACCTGATTGATCTGCACAACGTTGACATGCCGAACCTTACATTAGGCAAAGTATCAGGCATGTGCGGGAAAGCTGCGTACGAATATATCGCAAAATC
>Ga0302289_1000295_pt1 | contig 24977 bp, 21 predicted proteins | sample III_Fen_N1_2_FD_194552 | JGI IMG/M metagenome (GOLD analysis project Ga0302289, IMG submission 194552) | Peat permafrost microbial communities from Stordalen Mire near Abisko, Sweden - III_Fen_N1_2 | ecosystem: Environmental > Terrestrial > Soil > Wetlands > Permafrost | place: Sweden: Abisko... | reverse complement strand
TGTCTCCGGCTACAGCGGAAGCGACATCATTGCGCAGCAGGTGATCGGCGCGCTCTGCCTCAACAAAACCTTTGCGTTGCCGCCGCGCTTTTGCCTGATGCAGACCGCGAACAATCCCGGCGAAGCGATGCAAACGGAGGGGATGCGGGAGCGAATCGACCAGTATGCGGCGGAAATACTGCAAACGCTGCACGGGTGATTCATCGGTAAATGGCGCGTCTGCCTTCTTTGCCGCAAACGAAAAAACATAGAATAACGAAAAAGCGCTCCGGTTTATCCGGGGCGCTCGCTGTATCTAATCGTACTTATTCTACACTTGGTTTTTCAGAGGCGTCCTCCGGCGGTAGTTGCAGAGCGATGAGCTTGCCCGCAAGTAATCGCGCGAAGCTCGCCGCGATGGCGGAACCCACCACAAGGTCGCTCACCTCGTTGCCCGTCTTGCTACTTTCATCGTAGATCGGCTCCGCGCTGGCTTTTGCCTGCTGCACCACATAGCGCGAAATGCGCAGATAGGACGAGGTAAAGCGCACATATTCCTGATGGATGAGTTCTTCGCCGTCCGGCGGCAACATGAGCGACATCGCCGCCATGCTAACGGACTGCTTAAACGTACAAACCATCAAGAGCAGAGCGATGTGCTTTCTGCCGTATTTTTTACGCACCGGCGCTGGGATGAGGCGAAGTTTGACGTAATTATTCACCATAGATGGCGTCAATAACTTTTCCTCGGTGGGATCGTAAACGAAAAAGCCCAAATATTGGTTGACCAGAGCGATGACTTGGTCGAGATATAGGTCGATATTCGGCAGCTCCTCCCATTCGGGCAGGCGATAGGAGTCGAGAAAGCGTTCCCATTGGACGAGCTTATCAGCGACCTGATGCTTGTCATATTGCATGCGGAGTGCTCCTTTCGCCAGAAACTTGTATGAATGACTGCATGAGGCGTTGCGTTTCTAAAACCGCAAAAACATGTGTGATCGACTCGCTTTTGTTCTATTATAGACGCTTGTTTAGCAAAATGAAAGATGTTGTTTATTCAAATTACCCCTTTACATCATAATAAAAAGCAGTTAATATGGTGTGACATACTAGGAAGCGAGGTGCAACGAACGATGTCATTCGCACTTTTTACCGATTCTACCTCAAACCTGACAGAAGCGGAATATACCGCGAGCCACGTTGAGGTGCTTTCACTGATGCTTTCCCTCAATGACGAAGAGTTGATTTGTTATCAACCAGGCGTGGTGTTTGACGGCGAGGCATTCTTTCAGCGTATGCGCGAAGAGAGCACGCTGGTGATGAAAACGTCTATGGTCAACACATCCGCGTTTTTAAGCGCGTTTGAGCCGCACTTGCAGGAGGGAGAAGATGTGCTCTATCTTGGCTTGGCGGGCGGCATCAGCGGCACCTGCGGCGCGGGGAAAATCGCCGCGGATATCCTGCAAAAGAAATATCCTGATCGCAAAGTCCTCGCTGTCGATACGCTTTCGGCGGTCATCGGCGAAGGGATGATTCTGCGTGAGGTGGTTAAACTGCGCGACAGCGGCGCGAGCGCAGCGGAAGCAGCCGCACACGCGGAGCGCAGAAGCCACGAAATTCACTCCTATATCATGGTTGACGACCTGAATTTTCTCAAGCGCGGCGGGCGTATCTCCGGCAGCGCGGCGCTGGCGGGCAGTATTATGCACCTCAAGCCCATTCTTAAGGGTGACGAAGAGGGAAAACTCGTGCTGGATCTGAAGATTTTAGGACGCAAAAAAGCGATCAAAACACTGATGGAACAATTTGAGCTGTATCATGTAGCGAGCGAGAAAAACAACTACGTTGGCATCACCCACACCGGTTGCGAAGACGAAGCGCATCTGCTCGCGGCGGATATCATTGAGCGCTATCCCGATGTTAACATTTCGGTGGACCGCTTTGACTCCTGCACATCCTCGCATGTGGGACCCGGGGCAATCGGGCTGTTTTTCTTCTAAACGTAGATAATAAACAAGTTAAAATTGCATCCGATGCAAAGATTTTCATTCGCAATTATAGTTGAATCATAAGAACCGACGGAGTGCTTAGGGATGGGGCTCCGCCGGTTTTTGATCGGCAAGCGTTGATCGTTTAAAAGACAATAGTTATAGTGCTACGAAAGTTGCAGAAAAGCCCGCCGGAGAATTTCCAGCGGGCTTCGTTTTATGCGTAGTACTATTATTTTTCCTGATCGTGATAGCGTCGCTGATGCAACGCCCAGATGCGTGGACGGTTATATCTCTGGGCGATGATGCAGGGGAGGTTGACGATAAGCGCATAAGCGAGCATGATCCAGATGACGAACGGCGGCGCAAATAGACCAAATACCCAGAACGGCAGGATGCCAAGCCAGTGTATCAATTCACCACGCGATGCTTCTATCAGAAAACGATGCAGGTTTTCTTCGGAATAATCCGAGAGTGTCTTTTTTTTGTAATTGTGCTTTTTCCAGACGCCGCCGCCATCCGGCAGAAGATGCTTCCAACTGCGAATGTGAAACACGCGCTCATAGATGCGTCCGTCTTGCTCAAACGGATGGGAACGCCAGAGAAAGCGCGATGGCTCGAAGAGTTTATCCGGCAAACGAAGACAGAGAAACGCCAAAAGAAGAGGCACGATCCCCCAGATCGCGAAAAACATGAGTATTGTAACGGGAGCGCTGAAGAAGAAAATCTGCATGGATCAGCGTTCGAGCTTGATGGCTCGTCCTTTCCACTGAACTTTTCCGTGAAACAGGCGAATCACGCAGGAGTTGACGAAAATGGCGAGGAATACCACGAGCGGAACCGGATAAAACAGCATTGCGAGCGGACGAAACCGCCCGATTCGTCTACTGATGCAAAAGAGCGTTACAACCCAGAGCACATAAAACGTGCCGTAGAGCCAGAAAAGCGGGCTTGCGGCTGCGAGAGAGAGCGCGAGATGCAGCGGGGCGGAGATGAGTGAGGCGATGAATAGAATGACGAGTAGCAGTAGCCACGCAGGCAGCTTTGCGGCTGCGGTTGCAAAATTCTTCGTAAAACCATGCCAGAGCGCGGTGAAACCGTCGGGATACATGCGATAAGAGATGTCTGCATCGCCAACAAAAATGCGAAACGGAATCTTTGCGCTTCGGAATTGATCCGCGAGCGCCAAATCTTCCACCACTGCGGATTTTACGCCTACATGACCGCCAATGGCAAAATATTGCACGCTTGAGAGCGCAATGATGGGCCCAAAAAAACCAAGATTGGTCGGACGCGGTAGAGCGGCGCCGATTGCGCCGATTTGAACCAGGTTGAACACAAGTGCGCACTGCTCATACCACCGCTGCGTCGCATGATACGGTTGTACCGAGATAACGTCGTATTCCGCCTGCGCAGAGGCAATTCGGCCTAAACCTTCCGACGCGAGGCGAACATCCGCATCCAGAAACAACAGGGAATCTCCCGTCGCGGCCTTCGCGCCTTGCTGACAAGCCCAGCATTTACCAACCCAGCCCTCGGGTTTTTCCGTCAACGAAATGATCTTGACGCCAAAACTGTGCGCGATTTGCTCCGTCCCGTCCTCCGAATTGTCGTTGACCACGATGATCTCGTGCGGCTTGAGCGTTTGCGCTTGCAAATCGGATAGAAGCAGAGGCAGCGTCTTTGCCTCGTTTCGCGCGGGAATCACGACTGAAATTTTAACTGACGGGTTCGCTTTTGCTCGCGGCAAGAGCGGAATCCGCCAGAATAGCAGCACGGCTGCAGCGAATCCCGCAACGAGTACCGTCAGTTCGAACCAGAATAGGATCATGAGCGTTTCTTTCGCTTGTTCAGGCGCTTGATCGCTTGATCGGCGGCGAGTTTGCCCGTCATGAGCGAAACCGGAAGACCCGCGGGGCTGAATGTCCACATGCCGCATTGCAGGATGTCTTCTACCTCCGTCTCGATTGATTTCTGAATCTTGCTAAATTCATGCACGGGGGGCATGGGATGATTGGTGTGTGCCCAGCCGGTGATTGCGCCGTGCCGTTCGCCCGTCTCGCGCTCTATGGTGAGCGGGGTGGAACAGAGCACTACCGACACCCGCTCGTCCAGACGCGGCAAAATGGAATTGCTCAAAACGCGGAGAATCGTACGTTGCGCAAGATCCTTAAACGGCTGATATTGCCCCGCCTTGGTGAAATACTCCGCGAGATCATAGTCAAACAGTGTGCTCACGATGAAACCCGTTTTTCCGGCAGGCGCGAGCGAACCATCGCGCAGTACCGGCACGGAGATTTCATACGTCGTTTTCTCCAAATATGCAACGACCCAACGCTGGAGCGCCTCGATCCCGCCTGCCTGCAGCGTTCTCCAATCTGGCAGTGTGGATAGTCCGGCGGTGTCCGGCGTATAGAACGCGTGCGCTCCGCAGGTTTCTGCTGCTTCATGCGGCGCGATGTCCGCACCGATAAACAACGTCATTACGGAATCAATGCCGTGACTCTGCGTGGCGAGCTCTCTTTTAGCGGCAATGGATTTCGAAAGTGGTTCACCAAGCGCGCGATAATACGCTGTTTGGTCGGCAGCCCAAATGAGCTGGCGATAACGAAGCTCGCTCCCGTCCGCGAGCAGTATCGTATGCGCATCTGCATTGACATGAACCACCTCGCTGTTGGTGCGAATTACGCCGCCGTGCGAGATGACATAGTCCGATAGCCGCGCAGATAGCGCGCCCGTACCGCCGACGGGGTAGTGATAATCGAGATACAGCCCGAAATAACTCAGCGCAAAGAACGTCGGCGTATCGGCAAAAAAGTGCTGGCAAATCATGTCGATCAACGCTTCATTGGCGGTGAATTTTTTGAGGTATTGTTGCACAGGCTGATTGAGGTTGCTTGCTTTTTTGATGTTGACGGAGTATTTGATCAGCCAAGGCAGCAACGTTCTGGTCAGATACCGTGGGTCTTTCAACTCGCTTTCTAAAAAGAGCGGGTTCTCAATGCCATAAAGCACATCCATATACCGCATGACTTTGACGATCTCGATTATGATGGCGTCGATTGCGCCGCTTTCCTGCGGGAAGAATGATTTGTAGAGGTCCGCATATTCTGCAAGGCTCTCTTCCCCCTCGAGTCGTACGAGGCGGTCTTTGATGCCGATCGAGACAGGGTTTTTCACGAAATCGAGCGAAATACCGAGTGAACGCAGCATTGGCGTAATCACACCGGAGTCTTCAATCGCCCGGATGCCCGCGTCGAACGAGAATCCCTCGTATTGAAAGGTATCCACCAGCCCGCCGACCTTATGCGCGCGCTCGCAAACGAGCGTAGAGAGTCCGGCTTTGGTACTATAAGCGGCGGCGGTCAGTCCCGCGGCGCCTGCGCCCACGACGAGCACATCAACTGTTTCGTTCATCTCATTCCTCCATCAGTGCGCTGATGATGCGCGAAATTTCGACCCCGTCGCCGCCCTCCTGCAAGCGGATGCAGCAGGCTTCATATTCTTTGAGCGTTTTGGCATCAGCAGGATGCGCGGCAAAGCATTTTTTTGCGCCATAGTAGTTACCGACCGCGACGCGGCGCAGGATGCCGGGGACATCCGCACCGTCGTTTCCGCAGCAGGATGGATATTCGCAAAAACGGCAGTGCATAGCGGCCTTCATGATACTCTTTCTAGGTTCCGGCTCGTCTGCGTAGAGCTGATCCGCTGAAAAGGGAACGGGTAGCTGACGCACATAGTTCGTTTGATCCTTTTCGTAAACAAACGGCGCAAGCCCGCGCTTTTTGAGGATCGCGTTCGCGGCAGAGAGCCCGCTGGTGGTGACCGTCGGCGTGCCGGTGCCCATCACGGTGGACTCGCCGCAAAAGAAGAGGCTATCCCATTTGCTTCTCGTGTGAAGCCGATGAAACATATGCTGACCCAGCATTTGCTTTGGCCCCGCAACCGCGCCGCCGTTTTTCATGGTATAGCGCTCAATGGTGCGGGGGGTAGAAACCTCGGCATACCGCACCGCGGCGGAGAAGCCGGGAAAGCGGCGCTCCAACACGGCGATGAGCCGGGTACGCTCTGCTTGCTTGAGGCGCTGATATTCGGCCTCATCGGCATCCGCCCAATTTTGAAACGTCGGGCCGATCGCCATGACCGCGTGCACATCGTCCGGGCAAAGCGAGCGGTCATCGATACTAAAGAGATATGCTGTGACTTCACTTTCGTCGATCTGCTCGGGATTGCCGACCAGCATCTCCACGGGAGCGGTGTCCGCAGGAATGACCGCGCGATCGACCTCGGCATAAAGTACGACGCTTGGGTACGTTGGCACGAGCGCTCTTGCCCAGCTGCGCTCCTGCTTTGTTGTGTGCGCTTCGTCGAGCAGCTTATTGTATAAATTCCAAACCGTGCCGGAATAGACGATTTCGTCCGCCATGAGTCGCGTACCATCGTCGAGCAGCACACCGGAGGGCTTTTGCTCATCAAACAGAATCGAGACGGCCTCTCTACCGAGATACATGTCACCGCCGCATTCTTCAATTACTTTCTCCAGTTTACCGGGCAGAAACAGAGTAGACCCCGCGGGATACCAGCTGCCGCCCGTGTGGTTATCCACAAACATGACGGCGGCGAGCACTGCGGGCGCTTCCTCCACCGTCGCATAGCAATAGGTGGAGGTGAGCTTGTCGAAGAAGTTGTAGATCGCGGGATCGGTAAAATACTGCTGAAGCAGCGAGTTTGCGCTTTTATTCAGATAACTCAAAAAACGAATGTAGGAGATCGGGTGCCGCAGGATGCCCTTAAATCCGTCTTTCGGATCGGTTTCATCCGCTGTGGTGTAGCTGGGTGATTCAACCATAATGTGTTGATAGAGCTTTGACATATCGTGATAAAAGCGCTGGATCTGCCGCCGTTGCGTTGGGAACACGCGCGCGAGCTCTTCGGCAAAGCGATCGACATCCGCATAAAAACGCACGCGCTGCCCATCATAGTTGACCACATAAAGCAGCTCGTGCTTGAGCACGTCGATTGGCTCCTCCAGACAATTAAACACAAAACGGTGCGCGTTAAACCCCTTCTCGCCAAAGCCATAGAGCATGGCGGAGCCTTGATCAAACGTAGTTTCCCCGCGGCGAAAAATGCCGCAGGATCCGCCGGGCTGGTCGCTTTTGTCCACAACCGCAACGTGAAGCCCTCTTTTGGCGAGCAGGCTCGCCGCCGTTAAGCCGGAGAGCCCGCCGCCGATGATGACAGTGTCATAATGAATGTTTTGCTGGAACATAGTACCTGCCAATATTTTATTTATGTCGATCGATTGGGATATACTGCTCTTAATTTAGCATATTTTTTGCGGATTGTGCACGCTTTACGAAAAGTATTACGATGACTGCGACAAAAGCCGCAAGGCAGAGCGCAAGCGTAGCAATAACGCCCGAATACTGACCCGCAAATCCCGCAGGGGAGAGGTGATTGGTCAGAATGTTGGAATACGCCCATACGAACACCAGCAGATAGGCCGCATCGCGAAAGCGAAACGCGGTTGTGACGCCTATCGCTGCGCCAACGAGCAGGATGATCATTGTCCATGCTGCCTCGCTCAGCCCGAGCCCACTAAAACCATTGCCGACGAGTAGCGCGGTTGCCCCCGCGATGGTGGCGATCGTGACCCAGCCGAAATAGACGGAGAACGGCAGCCGTACAAACCATTTCTCTTTCACAGAGAGCGGTTCCTGCGCATGGATGATCAGGCGCATGTCGATCATGGTTAAAAGGAACAGCGCAAGCAGGATGAAGGAGATGGTGAGCAGCCCATAATGCCACGCGATGACCCAACTGAGGTTGAGCACGCAGGAGACGATGAAGACGATGCCTGTGCGGTTGAGCAGTTTTGCGTTGACTGCCTCATCACGGCGGCGAAATGCTCCAAATTGATAGAGCGTATAGCCGATGACGAGAATGTAGATGATGCCCCAGATGGCGAACGTCAGCGGCGCGGGAACGAATAAATTCGGATACCGGTCGGAGACTTCTTTGGGGGTCACGCCGTTGATCGGCAAGATGGAGGAGAGCGCGTTAACGGTCAGCATTGCGAGCAATGCGAGCAGTATGACCCATTTGAGCCATTTTGAAACAGTACGCGATTCCATTGTTTGAGCCTCCCTTTTCTAATTTTAATGTCTAATTTGCGTTGGATACATGATCTACAGCGTGAAGTAATACGAACCAAGCAGATAATCCTGCTGATACTCGAGCGAAAGCCGGTAAAGCAGGCGCTTAACCTGTGCTAAGGCAACTGTACCAGCACGATACCCGTCGCGAAGACTTGCGAAACGCTTTGCTTCGGCGGGGGTTGCAGCGTCCTTGAAATACCCCCAAACGTGCTCCAGCGCGTTGACCGCGCGGCCCGGATCCTCAGGTAGGGAAAGTGCACGCTCGACTGTCTCGTAAAACAGCACTGCATTGTTACCGCGCTTGTCCTTGAGCAGATCGCGGATCATCTGATAATCGTTTGGCGAGTGCTCCAGCACGCTGTATTTATAGCGTCCCCACTCGGTTTCGAGCAGGCGTTGCTGCGGCGCAGTGGTGCAAAGCAGGCACTTGATCGCGGAGCGGTTCTTATCCTTTACTTCTAACATCATATCTGGAATTTCATCCGAAAGACGGTGATAATAGTCCAGAAACGCACCGATTGAGATGGTGTCCGAGTGCGCGCCGCGTGTTTTTTGCGGATGCTGCTGGGAATAGTGCGTCTTCTGCGCGCCGTCCTCCGCGCGCCATGTTTCGCGGCAGAGAGAGAGCCAGTGCATATCGCTCATAGTGGCATCTGCGGGATGGATTGCGTTATGCAGATTGTCGTAAACGGCGGGTGCGCCGATGCGATTACAAAGCTCCAACACTTCACGAATGTTGAAGATGCTACCGTCGTTTTCCAGAATCAGACGCTTGTTGATCGATGTGTCCAGATTGCGATATTCGTCTGAAAAGCGTGTCAATGCGGCAATCGGATCGCCGTATTTTCCGCCGATATGAAGGATGATTTTGTGTGTGTTGTCGAGCTGGAGTGCGTCGAGAAAGCGAGCGTGATAAGATAAATCTTCAATTGCGCGCGTGACAACATGTGCATCCGGCGAATTGAGCACGGTATACTGCCCGGGGTGCATCGAGACGCGCATGCCGCTCTTTGCGATTTTTTGCGCGATGGCGTGAATACGCCCGGAATACATGCTATCCCATGGCAGAGCGGAGGCAAGGCTTGAGCCGAATGGTATGAGATCGGAACTGATGCGGTACATGGAAATACTGTTGGCGATGTTGTAATCGATCATGCGCTCGAGAGCTGCCAGGTTTTCACCCGCGAGCGTAAGAAGCCGCTCAGGAGAGGCGGATTTAAGCGTACAGGATCTGATTTGAGCACCCTCGACCGCTACGGTCAGGCATGCATAACCGATACGCATATGCAGCAATCCTTCCGGTGACAGTTCAACAGCTATGTCACGGATAATCACTATCATTATCATTGTATTCTAAGAAACCAAGTCGCGCAACAAATATGTGGTGTACGGTTGCTTTTGTAACGTAAAATTGTGAACCACGAATCATCAAAGACTATTAATAACGTGATATAATCTAAAAAAGAATTGAATCAAAAATTAGTATTGAATCTGAAATATGATTGTATTATTAAAAGAATTGAATCTGGAATATGATTTGAAGAAAATAATGAAATGAATCAGATATATAAATTGAATCAGAAATATGAATTAAAAAGAATGGAGATCACGCATGCACGATTTGGATGCTGATTTAATCGAAGAACCTATCTCATCGGAAGAAATCTATAACGGAAAGATTGTGCATTTGTTTCGCGATACCGTGCGCCTGCCAAACGGAAAACCCGCTACGCGCGAAGTGATGCATCATCCGGGCGCTGCGGCGGTGGTTCCGCTGACCGAGGATGGAAACGTGATCCTCGTTCGCCAATATCGCTATCCGTTTGCGCAAGTGATGCTCGAAATTCCCGCTGGCAAGCTTGATCCCGGAGAAGATCCGATGGTTTGCGCGCGGCGGGAATTGACGGAGGAAACCGGTTTTGAGGCGGCGCAAATCGTGCAGCTTGGCGTGTTTTATCCGTCCGTTGCGATTTTAGACGAGAAAATCCACCTCTATCTTGCGCGCGGGCTAACCTTCTGCGCAACGAATCCCGACGACGACGAGTTTCTGCATGTCGAGCAACGCCCGCTCAAGGAGATGGTGGAGGCGGTCATGCGCGGCGAGGTGCCGGACGGCAAAACGCAGACGGCTATCCTGAAAACCTGGTATTATCTGCAGGAATGCAAGTAAGATTTCATCTTTTCACGAGACAATCAATGTGTATAAAAAAAGAGCGGTCGCCCGCTCTTTTGTTTGTGTTGCGATTAGTTTGCTTCTATTTCCTCCGGCGGAATGACGCAGTATTTTCCATCGTATACCTTTGTCTTCAGCTTGCCCTTTTTGATGAAGATCAGCATCGAAATTCCGACGATTACGAGTAGCGCGGAGAGTAGCTGGGACACGCGGATGCTGCCGAAAAGATACAAGCTGTCCGTGCGGAGGCCTTCGATGACTGTGCGCGCTAATCCGTAGCCGATAAAATAAGTGGCAAGCAGTGTGCCATCCTTGACGCCCTTTCGACCAAGCAGCAGCGTAATGACGAGCAGGATGCTATTGCAGAAGCTTTCGTAAAAGAACGTTGCCTGATGCCACTCGCCAAGGGATTGGATATAGACTGCAAGCGGGAAAAACTGAAGATTCGGGTTCGTTACCAGCGCGCCGAACGCTTCCTGATTGACAAAGTTTCCCCAGCGCCCGATCGCCTGTCCCAGGATCAAACTCGGGATCAAGAGATCGATGAGTTTGAGAAACGGAAACTTCGCCGCTTTGGAGAAGATAAACGCTCCGAGAAACCCGCCGATGACCGCTCCGTAAATGGCGAGCCCGCCCTCGTTGATCGCGATGATTTTCGCCGGATTCGCGGCAAAATAGTTCCACTCAAACGCGACGTAGTAAAGACGAGCGCCGATGATCGCAAGCGGCACGGCGATGAGGATGAAGTCCAACACTAAATCGGAAGACCAGCCGCGCATGCGCGCGCGCAAAGTTGCCAGCGCGATGCCGAGCAATAGGCCGCTGGCGATGATCACTCCATACCAGGCGATGTTCAGCCCTTGAATGCCAAATAAATTTAAAACAGCGAATCGATCCATCGCAATGACTTCCTTTCTGGTGGTGGCCGCAATACATAAACCACAACGATAACAATATTGTACCAACTTCAAAAGGCGATCGCAAGCAAACGGTATAATGGCGCAATATGCTGCCGTAACAATTCATCTGAGCGCTGGTGCTAATGTACTATTGTACCAGTGCCTGTTCCAGCAGATTAAATCGCTTGAGGCAAGAAATGTATTCCGCGACGCTGTAATAATTGGACAAATCGGTTTCGGTCAACCCGCGTTGCGCGTAGAGCTCGTCCCAGAGGAGACCGCTGCACTCTACGAGAAAATATCCGCTCACGAGGTCAATTCCTACAAAGATATCGCAGTCGGAAAAGACTTCCTCTTGCGCGCGGTAAAGTGCCTCTCCGCTGCCAGCACGCGCGATTGTGCAGCAGACCGGATCGGGAGAAGTCCCCGACGGTAATGCGCTTGCAAAGCAATCGTTTTCGAGAATGTTGGCAATGACAACCCGCTTAGCACGCGCGTCTTCTCTCGGGAGCAAGGGGTAGCGCGACTCCAGATATGCGTAGAGCTCCGTGCCGGAAATGCGGTTTGGTTTTAGGCGGGGCTGATATTTGGCGTAAAGTTGCTTCCAGCGAACGATGTCCTGAGCTGTGGGTTGCGTGGTTTGCATGTGCTTATCCTCTTGAATAAATTTACTACTCTGTCATTCTAACGCAAAATGTGCGCTCTTCATCCTATATATTATGCGATGCAGAGAAATGGATCAACGTGCATGTGAGGAAAACGTGTAAAATAATGGCAAGACAGAAACATCTGAACAAAGTTTATTATCTGTTTATCATTCGGGTATAAAATGCTTTAGTATTTGGCTTGCCGTTCATTACCAGACGGCGGTTGCGAAACAGAACGCATGAGTCGTTATGCGGCGCGTTTCCTAAAATGGTAACCAAAAAAACATTCCCGATCTGGAGGACGATAAATGACCCCATATGTGGTTTTTGAAAATGTAGGGAAAACATACGAAACCGAAGGCGTTAAGGTAAACGCGCTACACGACGTGAGTTTTGAGATTGGCCAAGGCGAGGTTTGCATCATCGTCGGCCAGTCCGGCGCGGGCAAAACGACGCTGCTCAATATCCTCGGCGGCATGGACACGCTTACAACCGGAAGCGTCTCTCTCGGCGGAGACAAAATCTCCGCGTATAATCGCCGGCAGTTGACGCGATACCGCCGGGAGGATGTCGGCTTTGTGTTTCAGTTTTACAACCTGATTCCAAACCTCACCGCGCTGGAAAACGTAGAAATGGCAACAGAGCTTGCCAAAGCACCGTTTTCGGCGAAGCAGGTGCTTCAGGATGTTGGCCTGAGCGAAAGAATGCAGAATTTTCCCGCGCAGCTCTCTGGCGGCGAGCAGCAGCGCGTGGCAATCGCCCGGGCACTGGCGAAAAACCCGAAGCTGCTCTTATGCGACGAACCGACTGGCGCGTTGGACGACACCACAGGCCGACAGGTACTTAAGATTTTGCAAGACCTCAGCCGCGAAAAAGGCATGACGGTGGTCATTATTACGCACAACAGTGCAATTACCGATATGGCGGATCGTGTTGTAAAAGTGAAGAACGGAACCGTCTCCTCTGTGCGCATCAACGAAACGGTGAAGCCCATCGAGGAGATTGAATGGTAATGCGCAAGAAAAATGCCTGGAAGAAAAACCAGCGGCGCGAGGTAACGCAGACGCTTGGGCGCTTTGTTGCGATTCTTGCAATCGTAGCGCTGGGCGTTGGTTTCTTTTCCGGATTAAAAGTAACAAAGAACGCCATGATCGACACGGCAGATCAATATCTACGCGAATATGCCATGTTCGACGAAAAGGTCATGACTACGCTGGGGGTCGATGAGGCGCAGGTGGCGTCGATTGCCGCCATGGACGGCGTTTCCGTCGCGGAAGGCGCGGTGAGTATGGATGTACTCGCCACGCTGGATAGCGGGGCTTCCTACGTGCTCGCGGCGCACTCGATCACAAGCGAGGTAAACAAGCTCAAACTCACCGCAGGACGGATGCCGAGCGCGGACAACGAATGCCTGGGTGACGCGAGGATGCTGCCCCTGAGCGCCGTTGGCACCAAGATTACCATCTCAACCGAAAACGACGCGGATACACTCGATGCGTTTGTTTACGATACTTACACGATCGTCGGGCTCACGGACTCGCCCACCTACCTAAATATGGAGCGCGGCACAACGAGTCTCGCTGGTGGCAAGATTACGGCGTATCTTTACCTACCCGCAGGCGGAATCTCGACGGATTATTTTACGGAATTATACGTCAAATTCACTGACGCGAACGGTAAAATCTTCAGCGACGCGTATGACAACGCGGTAGCCAAGATGGAAGACCCGCTGAAAGAGAAAATAGAACTTCTTACGGATGCGCGGTATCAGGACATTGTAACCAAAGCGAAAAATGAGATTGCCGACGCAGAAGTAAAATATCAGGACGGGCTGAGTGAATATAACCAGCAGAAAGCGGACGCGGAAAAAAAGTTAAGCGACGCTGCGGATAAGCTCGCGGACGCAAAGGCGCAGATCGTCACCGGCTGGAGCACGATTCATTCAAACGAATCCGCGCTGAACGACGCGCAGAAGCAATACGACGACGGACTTGCCGCTTACAATCAAGGGGTCACCGACTATGAAGCGTCGAAAACGGACGCGTTTGCCCAACTTGACGCAAGTCAGGCAACGCTGGACGAGCAGCGCGCGCAGCTAAACGCCGCGCTCGACGCCGCAACCCTCGCAGGAGATACTGACCAGATTGCCTATCTGCAAGGGCAGCTGACAACGCTGGATACCGCGCAAGGCCAGCTGGACGCGCAGCGGCAGACGACTGTTTTATTATTTGAAGGATCGCAGGCGCAACTGGACGCGACCAAAGCCCAACTCGACGCAGCAAAGCAGCAAATTGATGATGGAACGGCGGCGCTTGCGCAAGGCAAGAGCAAGCTGAAAAAAGCTGAGGAACAATACAACACAGGGTATCAGGATTATCTCGACGGCAAGGCTGAGGCGGATCAAAAACTCGCGGATGCGGCACAAGAGCTTGCCGACGGACGGAAAAAGATTGACGACGCGCAGACGGAGCTCAACAAACTCAAGACGCCGAGCGTATACGTGCTCAACCGCGAAACGAACGCCGGGTACGTGAACTTTGAAAACGACTCCTCCATCGTCAACGGCATTTCCAAAGTATTTCCGGTGTTCTTCTTTCTCGTTGCCGCACTCGTGACCATGACCACGATGACACGCATGGTGGAAGAGCAACGCACACAGATTGGCACCCTCAAGGCGCTTGGATACGGTGGCGTAACCATCGCCTGGAAATATATTTCCTATGCGGGGGGAGCTGCCTTGCTCGGCAGCCTTGTCGGGTTCTTCGGCGGCAGCTGGCTGTTTCCGTGGGTGATCTGGAAGGCATACGGCATGCTATATGGATTTGCGCCGATCATTTACACGCTGGATTGGACCCTCTTTGCCGTTTCACTCGCGGTGACGCTGTTCTGTTCCGCCGGGGTCACTTTCCTGACCAGCCGGGCGGAACTGAGCCTCATGCCTTCGGAATTGATGCGCCCCAAAGCGCCCAAAGAGGGCAAACGCGTGTTTCTGGAGCGGATTCCGTTCCTCTGGAAACGCCTCGGGTTTATGGTTAAAATCTCACTTCGAAACGTGTTTCGCTATACCAAGCGGTTGATTATGATGGTGCTCGGAATCGGCGGCTGTACTGCGCTGCTGATAACGGGATTTGGCATTCGGGATTCTATCGCAAATATCGCGGAGGATCAGTTTGACAATATCATGACCTACGACTTTGGCGTGGTCTTTGAAAAACCCAAAGATGCTGCGCAGCAAGCGGACTTTGTGGCGCAGACCAAAGGCATCCTTTCCTCCTGCGTGTTTGTCTGCACCGATACGATCTCGGCATACACAAATGAAGGGCTGAAGAACGTGAACGTCATTGCGACGGGGGACAAGAACATCACCTCCCTCATCAGCATGCATATAAACGGACAACAGCTCAGCTATCCGCCGGACGGGAGCGTCGCCATCAGCGACAAACTCGCGCGGATTGCGGGGGTATCGGTGGGGGACAGTATCCGCGTTAAGATAGACGACACACGGGAGGTTTCCCTGCCTGTGAGCGCGATCTTTGAAAACTATGTCTATCACTATATGCTGATGACGCCCGCGACTTACGAATCCACGTTTGGAACGGCGTGCGTCTATGAGGCCGCGTTGGCGAATTCAGCATTGACCGATCAGCACGTGGCGGCGGCATCGCTATTGGACGAACACGGCGCGGCGAACGTCAGCGTGACTTCTGATACGCGCGACCGCGTGAATAACATGATGAGCAGCCTGAATCTCGTGATTTTCGTGATCATTTTCTGTGCAGGCGCGCTGGCGTTTGTGGTGCTCTTTAACCTGAGCAATATCAACATCACCGAGCGCGTTCGCGAAATCGCGACCATAAAAGTGCTCGGCTTCTACGCGCCGGAGGTGGGGGCGTATGTCTTCCGCGAAAATCTCGTGCTGACGCTGCTTGGGTCGCTTGCGGGCATCCCGCTGGGTATGTGGTTGCATGGCTTCGTGATGGGGCAGTTGAGCTTTGACATGGTGAGCTTCCATGTGGTAATTAAGCCCCTGAGTTATCTTCTGTCGGTGGCAATGACGTTTGCGTTCGCGTTTGGAGTCGATCTCTTCATGCGACCACGCCTTGCGAAAATCAACATGGTTGAATCGCTCAAGGCGATTGAATAACCATATTCACTTACAATCAAACAGAACAAAAAAGAGAGTCGCGGAATCCGCGGCTCTCTGTGTTTTTGGGGTTTAGTCTCTATCTAAAATTCCTTTGCCGTCAAGAATGCGCGGCAGATATTTTTCGATGCGCGCCGAGCGCGTGGCCGACTGCTTTGCATCGGAGAAATAGAGTAGATATGCCCGCTGCCTTCCCGGCGTGAGCGCATAAAACGCAAGGTTGACCTGCGGATTATGATCCAACACCGTTTGAAACTCATCCGGCATCTCAGCGTTTTTGTGTTGAAACTCAATCTCAAGCCCCGCGTTCTCGATTTCAGCTGCCTCTGCGATGTAGCGGCGGAGCGTCTCAGCCAGCGCGCGAACCTCGGCAGCTGTGGTAAACTTCACCATGCGCAAGGCTTGTGAATGCTCGCCGGGTGCGACGAGGATCTTCGCCTCGTCTTTCATCAGCGCACCTTTGAAAAACCCTATGGCACAGGAGTCTTTATATTCCATTAAGACGATTGCGTTTTCGCCGTTGAGCATATAGCAAGGCTTGCCCCACTTAAAATCTTCTGAGAACCCGCCAAAGAGCAAGAGCTCACGCAGTAGCGATAACGGCTCCGCCCAACGCGCCCCGGGTTGAAAGAACGCCTCGATTTTGTTAACTTTTTCGGGTGAATCCATACTGGTCTCCTCCAAATCAGATTCTATAATTGCACTATACTGTTGCTCATCCGCGGCGACTGTGATTTTTTCACAAAAAAAGCCCAATCGGGCATAATGCGCGCATTAGCACAGCAGATTTTTTTCAAGCATCGAGGTGAATTCCTTCAGACGAACTTCATTTAGATTATAGAGCAACTTGACCCCTTGTTTTTCGATGGTGACTAAGCCCGCGCCGACTAGCTCGCCCATGTGATGCGAAACCGTTCCGGGAGAGAGTTCTGTGATGACGGCGAGCTCCTGCCCATAAAGCGGACGCTCCCGCAGGGCGACAAGGATTTGCAGGCGCTTTTTGTCGTCCAGCGCGTGCAGAAGATTGGTGATCGACTCCAGATCGGTTTTGCCCGTTCGCTCGCTACGGGTAAACTCGTCGACCAAGATACCATAGGTGATGACGGTACGCTCCTCAATCCCAAAATGCTCTGCACATAGAATGTTGGAATGAACCGTGATGGTGGTAAAATTCATGACCATCGGGTACACTTCCGCGCGTGGACAGTCGAGGCGGATGCCTTCCAGCGCGAGCAGGTCAAAAAACGTTGCATCATCCGGCAGGGCATTCCAGACTTCGAGCGCCTTTTGCGCATAAGGCTCCAGTAAATCTGCCTTCTCGCAGATCAGCGTTTCCGCTTGATCCAGAAGGCGGTTGACGCGTGACTCGTATTCCTCAAAGCGTATGATCCCATCGGTGAACAGTAGTCTCGTTTGATCCGTGATGGGCAACCGCTGCGCATACGCGAGCAAGTCGGCTACAGTAACGCGACCAAACATCGACTCGTCTGCTTCGTCCGAAAGGCAAAGTGCGATGCGGAGGTTCAAGTCCGTAACCTGTTCGCCTAGATTGAACTTCAGCTGGCGCAGCAGATCGTAGAGGTTAATCTCCATGCCGTCGGGCACGCCAAAGAGCGCGAGCAGCTCTTTTTCATCGCACACCAGATTTGACTTGACGTGCTCATAGGCTTCCAGCATGCCGGAAAACCAGCTGCGCTCCACATTGTATTTTTTGCAATAATAGTCGATCGAATCGCGCATGTCGCCCGAACGCTCATTGTCTCCGCGGTAAGCGAGGCGGGAGAGCGCGGCGGCAGCCTCCAGACGAGTATCCAGCGAAAAAAAACGAAGAGTTTCCATAAAGTGCGCCTGTCTTTCTCTTTCGTCCACATCAGGAAATGCCTGATCGACGTATTTAGTGTATCAAAAATTAATGAGAAACACCACTGGAGTTACAGCGCGTCGAGACTTTTTACGCGTATGAGCAACAGATAAAGGCCGATGCTGAGTACACCGGAGGCGAGAATTGCCACCGGAACCGGCAGAACCGCGGCGAGTGCGGAGCAGATGAAGCTGCCGATTGGCATGGAGCAAACTAGAATCGCGGTGGAGATGCCGGAGAGCCGCGCCATAAAATCTGCCGGAACCAGACGCAAAAACGCCGTGTTGTAGACCACATTGATGATGCCGGACGAAAAACCGAGCAGAGCCGCGGAGCCGAAAACGATTGAATATTGCAACACCCGAGAAAGGGCATAACCACCGATTGCAAACGAACAGAGCGCGAGGCTTGCGACCAGCCCGCAGATGATTAGCTGCGTTTTGCCGGAAATGCGCGTGATCTTTGGCGCCACCACGGAGCCCAACCCCAGCGCGACGACGAGAACGATATTGATGATGGAGAGCATCTCCGCGCCACCCTTGAGATAATCCACAATAAACGGTGTGGCATAAACATTGAGCGGTACAAACATAAAATTCATCATGGCGCCAATGAGCAGCAGCACGACCAGTACCCGCGAGGTGCGGATGAGGGAGAGCCCCTCCAGAAAACTCTGCGCGGTCGTCTGGAAGCTAATCTTTTCCTCTGGCAGTATTTCTTTGACACGAATAAAGCCGATGATCAGCGCAGAGAGAAAGAACGTTGCGGCGTCGATCAACAGCGCACCCTGACAGCCGATCAGCGCGACGACCCCGCCCGCCAGCGCAAGGCCGATCAACTCGGTGACGCGGCTAGCGGTCTGGTTGAGCGCGGAGCCAACCTTATACAGCTCCGGCTGAAGCAGTAGCGGCACGATGGCGGAGCCCGCAGGGGAGCGGAAAGCCTCCAGCGTGGAGATGAGCAGCATCATACAGGTTAAAATGACCGGGGTTAGATGCCCTAGTACGTAGAGCGCCGCGGTTGCCGCAACCACAAGACCGCGCCCGATGTCGAAGAGGATCATCACGCGCTTCTTGGAAAGATGCTCCACTATCGCCCCCGTAAACGGCTGCAGCAGGATGGTCGGAACATAGTTTAGTCCCAGAATGAGCGCCATGAGCGCCGCGCTGTTTGTGATTTGATACATCAGCCAGGCGATGGCGATACCGTCGATGGAGTCGCCAAAACGATTGATGACGTTTGCGGCGATCAGCTTTAAATATTCTTTCTGCGTTTTGAGTGGCCCATAGCTGGTTACTTGGCTTTCCATGATGACACGCTTCTCCTTATGCCTGATTTGGCTTGTTCGATGAACGTGATATGAATGATTCTATATCAGTCGAACAAAGAATATCATAAATTCGATCGATGTCAACATACAAATTCGATAAGTATCAAATAATAGCTCAACCATTCGTTGATTCCCGTGATAGAATGCTCAACCATCGCGTTACCGAATAGAAAATCAGAGCGCAGATCAAAAATCGTTTACAAGAGCGTGCGAGAGTGTTCACACTTGCGCCCTTGTAGCGCGGGGCAAGAGCCGATAGAATGAAAATACAGATCTCCTTACAAATCGCACTTATATTTTTTATTTTGGAGGCGCTTATGACAAATACGCCGACCCCGATCGACGGAAACCTGCGCAAGTTCGCGATTCGGATTCCGCCCATCATTTCACAGTGCAGCGGAATCACAATCTTTGGCAAACTCTATCGTTCCATCGTTTTTTCTACTGATTTGGCGATCATCCGCAACGTCAACGCGGACGCGATCATGGCGGTCTACCCGTTTACGCCGCAGCCGGTGATCACGCAGGCAATCATCTCCGCGTCCGACGTTCCCGTTTTCGCTGGCGTCGGCGGCGGGCTGACGCAGGGCAAGCGTGTCATCCACATGGCGTCCTATGCCGAAATGCAGGGGGCAATCGGCGTTGTGGTCAACGCGCCGACGAAGAACGAGGTGATCCGCGAACTCTCGGACACCATCGACATACCCGTCATCGTCACCATCGCGCGGGAGGACACGGACATCTACGAGCGCGTGGAGGCGGGCATGCGGATTGCGAATGTTTCCGCCGCGTCGGAGACCGCGAGCATTGTGCGTAAGATTCGCGCGGCGTTTCCCGATCTGCCGATCATCGCGACAGGAGGGCCCACGGAGGAGACCATCCGCGAAACCATCGAGGCGGGCGCAAACGCGATCACCTGGACCGCACCTTCCAGTGCGGAAATCTTCAAGAGCATCATGGCGGCCTATCGCGCTGGGGAATCGCACCCGTAATTCTTATTAACGTCTTTCACTAAACTCCGCACGGACGAAATGCACACTCAAGATAATACTGAATAAACAGCGCGAAAAAGGGACGCGATGAGCGTCCCTTTGTGTTATTTTGCGATTCTATTCGATTACTCCGGCTTGCGAAAACCGTTGAACCACGCGCGTTCGGAAAACGCCTGCTTCTTTGGGCGGCGGGTCGGCTCCGCGGCGATTCCGATTGGGAGATAGCAAACCAAAGAATAGTCCTCCGGCACGCCGAGCACATCCGCCATCTTGCGGCCGATGTTGTCCTCGTCCGTGACCTGCCCCTCGACCCAGCAGCTTTCGTAGCCGAGCGAAACGGCGGCAAGCAGGATGTTTTCGATCGCGGCTGCGTAGTCCTGCACAAAATAGGTGCGGTCGCGGTAGGCGATGATGCGGCGCGTGAGTACGAGAATCATCGCGGGTGCGGTTCGCCCGATGTGCGACTCTGTCAGCTCGTTGAGCTGGCGCAATAGGTCGGGGTCGTCCACGGCGATTAGGCTCGTTGTCTGCTTGTTGCAGCCGGAGGGTGCGGCTAACCCCGCCTCCAGCAGTTGCCGGAGGTGTTCGCGCGGGACGGGGGTGGGGGTGTATTTGCCGCGGTAGCTGGTGCGGGTGAGGATGGAGGTGAGGGTTGGCATGGGTATTCTCCCTGCTTTTATTTTATGGTTTAGGTGTTGTCATCGGTGTTTGTGAATTATTACGAAATGACGCAAGTGTTGGTTCATCTGTGTCTTGAATATAATCGTACACTTTTCTCAAACCGACATCTGAATACATATGCTTGTTGATATCCATCTCGGCAAGGGTGAAGTGCATGCCATCACAAGTTGTTTCATAATAGTAGCCCCATTGAAAACCTGCACGGAAAAATGCGAGTTCATAGAGCAGATAGTTGACTATTGTCTTTGGTACTCGTTCAAAACGTGGCGAGTATTTTCCATCATAAGTGAAATCATAGTATTGCTGACCGTTTTCATCGGTTTTGATACCATTGTAGATGAGGTGATTACGCACGTCATCCCCGATCAAATCATGGTTGGTGATGATATTCTTATTGGGATACATATCATCGTTTACATCGATAGCCAATCCCAGAGTATGGTGACTGACATATTGCAGATTTGACTGAAAACGCGGAACGTAGGTTACCTCTTTAGAGATCAAGTTTTTCAGCAATGTTACTCTTCCGTCTGTTTGTCTATTAAGTTTTCGGTTGACTATGGTTACAGAAAAATACGTGTGTTCAAGATAATAATTCGCGAGCTCAAAATTCGGCACAGCACCAACATTCACCCGGCCAAGGCTGCTTTCAACAATTGTTACTTCGCGCCACTCGGTATCGGTTGAAATGCTTCTTCCGTCACGAATCCAGAATTGAAAGAGGAACTTACTGGTATCGCCGTTGAAAAAACGATTTACTTCGAAATAATTATCATCAAATTTGTTTTGCGTTAAATAGGTGTCTTTCGATTCTGAAATCGAACAATTCACTTTGTATAGCGTAACAGGGGCGCTTAAAGCAACGGAAGTTGCGGACAATGTAAACGTATACTTACCTGAAGGTAAATCACTGATGTCAAACAGGTCCCCGATTCCGGATCGGGCGCTATATTCGGACTTGGTATCCAGAGAATAATCGAGCATATTTTGGCTAGGATCAAAAATCACCGTTTGAGTTTCGCCCTGACCGCCACCGCGAGGAACAAAAGATGCCGTCACGCTAGTAAGTGGGCTGTTGGAGTAGATAGACCCACGCGTATTATAATCCAATCCTCTTGGAAGCGTTGCGCCGTCTTCCATAAGCGGAATTTCAGGGTCGGCTTGGAATTGAATTCCATCCCGACCAACTGGTAATGCACCCATATTGACCGTACAAAAGAGCATTGCACGGACTGCTTTACGTAAGCGGAATAGTTTTGAAGCGTCTGGCTGCGCAGTATCCCAATAAGAGACAGGAACCGAATCTTCGCCCAGTCTAAGCATGAGAGCAGCGTTTGCGGCGGATGGGACAGAGAGGATGCTGTCATTATTGGTTTCAACCAATTGAGGGGTAGGTGTAAGAATTGTTGTAGAAGAAGTTGCTTGCGTTAGATCCAGAGATATTACCTGCAACGTAACTGCCGGGGTTGCAACGGGTTGTGGCGTAGTGGATTGATGAGGAACGTACGAGCACCCAGCGCAGAACAAAGCTACAACCATAGTAATTATGGAAGGTATTATCATTGATCTGGTAGCGGTTCGCTTCATGTTTCCTCCGATGGGGTTTTCAATGTATCTACCGAGTTACAATGTAATCAACGACAATAGGAATACCGCATCGATTAGTATTCTATGTTGAACCATATTATACTCGAAAGACGAATGAAAGGAAAGCTCATGACCTGAAGCATCACATGAAAACCGAGTAAATGGCAGCGAGTAATCTCTCTTTCGTTGCTTTCCAACCCCTATTATGTTAAACTCTCTGGAACGAAAGTATATATAATGGATAGGAGCCCTTTTACCATGCATGCCATCGTCACAGTCATCGGCCACGACCGCGTGGGCATCATCGCGGGCATCTGCGTCGCCCTCGCGGGAATCAACGTCAACGTCCTCGACATCTCCCAAACCATCCTCGGCGGCATGTTCACGATGGTCATGCTCGTGGATATCAAGGATGCGAGCGTTCCCTTTGGCGATATCTCCACCGTTCTGGACGCGGAGGGTGAGCGCCTCGGGATGACGATTCGCATTCAGCGGGAAGATATATTCAACGCCATGCACCGCATTTAAGAGGAGAGCAAATGATCGACCTCAAGGAAATATTCGAAACGCAACACATGATCGACCGCGAGCACCTCGACATCCGCACCATCACGATGGGGATTTCCCTGCGCGACTGCGCGGACGGCTACTATAAACGCGCCACGCAGAAGATCTACGACAAAATCACACGCAACGCCGAAAAACTGGTCTCCGTCGGCGAAGACATCGAGCGCGAGATGGGCATTCCCATCGTCAACAAGCGCATTTCGGTGACGCCCATGGCACTGGTTGCGGAGGCGAGCGACACCGAGGACTATGTCCCCTTCGCGTTGGCGATGGATCGCGCGGCGGACACTTGCGGCGTGAACTTCATCGGCGGCTTTTCCGCGCTGGTGCAAAAAGGCTTTACGCGCGGGGATATGCGGCTCATCCGCTCCATTCCCGAAGCGCTGGCGGTCACGAAATACGTCTGCTCTTCGATCAATGTCGCCTCCACGCGTGCGGGCATCAACATGGACGCCGTGCGCCTGATGGGCGAAATCATCAAAGCGACTGCCGAACGCACCGCCGATCAGGACGGCCTCGGCTGCGCAAAACTCGTCGTATTCTGCAACGCGGTGGAGGATAACCCCTTTATGGCGGGCGCGTTTCACGGCGTTGGCGAGGCGGAATGCGTCATCAACGTTGGTGTCAGCGGCCCCGGCGTAGTATGCCATGCACTCAGGGAGGTGCGCGGCGCTTCTATCGACGTGGTAGCGGATACCGTCAAAAAGACCGCGTTCAAGGTCACGCGCATGGGGCAGCTCATCGCGCGGGAAGCGTCCATGCGGCTTGGCGTTCCGTTTGGCATTGTCGATCTGAGCCTTGCGCCAACGCCCGCACAGGGGGACTCCGTTGCGCGGATTTTGGAAGAGATGGGGCTGGAGCGTTGCGGAACGCACGGCACAACAGCCGCACTTGCGCTGCTCAACGACGCGGTGAAAAAAGGCGGCGTGATGGCGAGTTCGCAGGTTGGCGGACTTTCCGGCGCGTTTATTCCGGTTTCGGAGGACGAGGGCATGATTGCCGCCGCGTTGGCGGGTACGCTGACCATCGACAAGTTGGAAGCGATGACCTGCGTGTGTTCCGTCGGACTGGATATGATCGCGGTTCCGGGGGACACACCCGCGGAGACCATCGCGGCGATTATCGCGGACGAAGCCGCCATCGGCATGATCAACAACAAGACAACCGCGGTGCGCATCATCCCCGCGCCCGGCAAAAAGGTGGGAGATTTGGTGGAGATGGGTGGCTTGCTCGGCACCGCGCCCGTGATGGCGGTGCATACCGAATCCAGTGCGGCGTTCATCCACCGAGGCGGACGCATACCCGCGCCACTCAACGCGCTACGGAACTAAAAAGAAACAGAAGTAAATCCAAAACTCAGCACTTCCCTAAAAACAAAGCAACATTTTAAGTAAGTAACGCAAGAAACGCAAGTAACGCAAGCAAACAGCCCGCCGGAAGGCGGGCTGTGTTATAAAAAAATCATGTCGTTTTGGATTCTTGAGCATTTGAAGATAATTAATCCTCTGAAGGCGTATTAGTAAAAAGCATTCTAAAGTTGTATCGCCATTGCAATGCAAAGCTCATGCTAATTTTGCCGTTTAATGGACTCGAAAGAAATCGGTGCCACTCGTTGTCATTTGGGTAGCGTCCGCTTTCCTTTTGGTTTAGTATTACCCAATCGTCAACAGCTCGAATCACACCCTGAATGTGTGGGGTGATTTCAGATATACGCGTTAATCTATTTAAAGACTCTTCTGGAATCATAATACTTGCTTTGCGCTGATTCTCGGCGTTTTTGAATTGGAAATCACTCATAATTCCTTGAATTAGTATCTGCAAGTCAATACCATTGATTAATACTTCTCTTATTATTTTTAGAATCCATTTTGCTTCCCAATCACTTTGATTAACAAACGCTAAAAATCTTACTATCTTTTGGAGCATTAATTCATCATCGTACTTTTCTCGCAGACTTTTTGCTAGCTT
>Ga0302289_1000294_pt1 | contig 25142 bp, 23 predicted proteins | sample III_Fen_N1_2_FD_194552 | JGI IMG/M metagenome (GOLD analysis project Ga0302289, IMG submission 194552) | Peat permafrost microbial communities from Stordalen Mire near Abisko, Sweden - III_Fen_N1_2 | ecosystem: Environmental > Terrestrial > Soil > Wetlands > Permafrost | place: Sweden: Abisko... | reverse complement strand
ATCGCGCCTTTGCCAAACTGTTTTTCGATTTGACCGAGAGCGATTTCCAATGCTTTTTCTTTTTCGACCATCACAGTATTCCTTTCGTTCGTTGCAATCTATCGTGATTTGGTTCTCTGCGTTCAAGTATGTTTCAAACGTGCAGATGGAAACAAATGATCGCATGTTCTAAAGCCATTATAGCATGGCATCGGGGATGCGTACAGCGTTTTTTGCCGGAATTTCGCGCTAATTTCGCAGTGCTATTCGAGGCAGAGTTTGCGGCGGAGCATGTCGAACGCATGCAGCGAAGCAATTTCCCGAATGCGCGCGCGATCGCCAAAGAGCGAAATGCGCTTAACCAGCGTTTCGCCAGGGCGCGCTAACGCAATATAAACCGTACCGACCGGGTTTTCCTCCGTGCCGCCGTCTGGCCCTGCATAGCCAGTCGTCGCGAGGGCATAGTCCGCGCCGGAAGAAAGTCGCATGCCTTCCGCCATCTCGCGGGCGCACTGCTCGCTGACCACGCCAAATGTGTCCAGCGTTTCCTGGCGCACGCCGAGGCGGGCGACCTTGGAAGCGTCGGAATAGGTGACGCATCCTTCGAGTAAAAACTTGGAGCAGCCGGGGATTGCGACAAACTCGCTGGCGATCTGCCCGCCCGTGCAGCTCTCTGCAATGGCGAGTGTTTGGCGATCGTCCGTGAGCATGCGCGCGCAGGTCTCCGGCAGCGATTCCCCAACGGTGGAGTAGACGATATCCCCGAGGCGGGCGATGATTTCGCCGATCATCGGGCGCGCAAGCATCTCACCCTCGGCTTCGTTCTGGCACAGCGCGGTGACGCGCAAAGAGACCTCTCCGGTTTTAATGTAGGGCGCGACGGTTGGGTTGGTTTGGTTTTCAATGATGTCGCGCAGTTCATAGGTGATGGTCGATTCGCCTTTGCCGAAGATGCGCAGTTCGCGCGAATACAGCTTGTTTCCGCTGAGCTTTTCCAGGTATGGCATGACGTGATTTTGAAACATGGGGAAGAGCTCTCTCGGCGGGCCGGGCAACAGAATCGCCGTCTTGTTTTCGGCGGTCATGATACAACCCGGCGCGGTTCCGAATGCGTTTGGTAAAATAATAGAATTTTTCGGGAAGCTCGCCTGCTTGAGGTTGTTGGGCGTAAAGATATAACCGCGCGTTTCAAAGTGCCTCTGCAGGTGGTCCGCCTCTTCGGGGATGAGTTCTACGGTCAATCCCAACGCGGAGGCGACGGTCTCTTTTGTCAAGTCGTCGTCGGTAGGTCCTAGGCCACCGGTAAATACAACCACGTCCGAGCGCTCTACCGCTTGATGAACGACCGCGGTGAGACGCTTGACATTATCGCCAACAGTCGTGTGGTAAAAGACCTGAAAGCCGAGCGGGGCGAGCCGCTGGGCGATAAACTGCGCGTCCGTATTGACGACCTGACCCATGAGGAGCTCCGTACCGACGGAGACGATTTCTGCGATCATATGAAGTTCACTTCCTTATTATTGCGGGCAAAATCGCCCGGCATCATCCGTTTTTTGATCGATTAATTCCAGTTCACTAATTTACGGTTGGCAACGATATAATCGATAGCCGACCAGACCGTGAAGACCGCTGCGGTGCACATTACCCCAAAGTCAAAGGGGAAATCCCAGCGGGAGAAGATCGGGTTGCCCAACAGTGTCGCTAGGATTGCGACCACCTGCAAGCCGCTTTTCAACTTGCCCAGCCAGTTGGCGGCGATGACTGTTCCGCTGTTTGCTGTAACGAGGCGGAAGCCGGAAACGATGATTTCACGACCCACGAAGATGATGCAGAGGATGGGGTTGAGCATGCCGTTGTACGTCATCATGATGAACGCCGCACAGAACAGCAGCTTATCCGCGATGGGGTCCATGAGCTTGCCGAAGTTCGTGACCAGGTTTCGTTTCCGCGCGATGTAGCCATCCAGAATATCCGTCATATCCGCGACAAAGAAGATCGCGGCAGCATAATAATTCCAGCCCGGCAGCCATGCTTCAAAAGAAAACACGGCGACCATGAGCGGCACAAGCAACATGCGAAAGATGGTTAATCTATTCGGCAGGTTCATCTTGACGCGTGGTTTACGGGCGGCGGATAACGTTTGTTCCATAGCGTTCTGTCTTTCTTTTCTCGTTTGTTTTCGCTTTTATACTCTTGGCAAAATTCGTTCGCCGATCATATCGTATTCTTCCGCGCGAGTCAGGCGGGCGGAAATATAGCTTCCGATCGCGAGATCACCCGCGTGTTCCAGATAAATCTTTCCGTCTACATCCGGCGCTTCGGCGTAGCTGCGTCCGAATGCGCGGTTCCCCTTGATTCCCTCAATCAGCACATCGACAACCTGACCCAATCTGCGTTCGTTTCGCGCGCGGGAGATCGGCTGCTGTGCCTCCATCAGTCGGTTGAGGCGCTCCTGCTTGACCTCTTCCGGCACTTGATCCGGCATGTTTGCCGCGGCGGTGCCTTCCTCCGGCGAGAACGCAAACGCGCCAACGCGGTCGAACGGGTGCTCTTGCATAAAACGCAGCATCGCGGAAAAATGCGCCTCGGTTTCACCGGGAAAGCCGACCATCAGCGTGGTGCGAAGCATGAACTCCGGCGCGTTCGATGCAATATAGTCGAGCACGCGGCGGATATGCGCCTGATCACCTCTGCGGTGCATGCGGCGGAGTATCTCGCCTTCTGTGTGTTGCAGCGGCATGTCGAGATAGGGCGCAATCTTTCCGCCCGCGCGAAATCGGTCGATGAGTTCCGGCGTGACGGTGTCGGGATAGGTATACAGCACACGCAGCCAACGCAGAGAATCGATTTGTTCCAATCTGCTGAGCAATTCGCCCAGCATCGGTTTTCCATAGCGATCCATGCCATAGCCGGAGGTATCCTGTGCAATCAGCGTCAACTCGGTGACGCCGTTATCCGCAAGGCGTTTTGCCTCGTCAACAAGTTCTTCCATTGGTTCGCTGACGAGATTGCCGCGAATGAGCGGAATTGCGCAATAGGTGCAACGGTTGTTGCAGCCGTCCGCAATGCGCAGATAGGCGCTGTAACGCGGCGTGGTGAGCACGCGCGCGCTGGCGGGGCCGCAGTGCGGCGCATTTTCTTTGCCGCCGAGCAAACGGGGAAGCGCTTCGTATTCACGTACGCCAAGCAAAATATCGATCTCCGGCATGGCTTCTTTTAATTCGTCCCGATAACGCTCCGAAAGGCAGCCCGTGACCACAAGGCGCGCGCATTTGCCGCCCTGCTTATACTGCGCCATTTCGAGGATGGTGTCGATGGACTCCTGCTTTGCGCTCTCAATAAAACCGCAGGTGTTGACGATCAGTACATCCGCCTCTTGCGGATCGTTGGTGATCTCGTGCCCCGCGGCGGTGAGAATGCCGAGCATGCGCTCGGTATCCACCTGATTTTTCGCGCAACCCAGCGAGATTACCCCAATGATAGACATAGAATTGCACTCCTTTTTTCGGGTCGTAACGGGAGAAACGAATCAATCGTTATCCCGATAAAAACTTGACATTGGGTTTGGCTCGCGCTCATGCACGGGCGGATCGGCTAAGGGGGTTCCATCGCCAAAGAGTTCTTCCAACTGCGCGCGCTTGATGATTACCTCGCGCGCTTTGCTGCCGTTGAAGCCGGAAATATAACCCTTTTGTTCCATGATATCGATGAGGCGCGAAGCGCGGGCGTATCCCACTCGGAGCCTGCGCTGAATCATACTGGTGCTGGCCTGCCCGTGCTCGAAGACGACGCGTACAGCCTCGCCTAGCAGCTCATCTTCCTGCTTACCCTCACCGAAGACTCCGCCGGTAGCGCCGACCTTTTCGAGGGAAGACACATCATCGAGAATCTGGTCGCTGAACACGGGACGGCTCGTGCTCTCTTTGAAGTGCGCTACGATGCGCTCCACCTCTTCGTCCGAAACAAACGCGCACTGGAGGCGCGTGGGTTTTGCGGAACCATCCGGGTGGAAGAGCATGTCGCCGTGACCCAGCAATTTTTCCGCGCCGCCCATATCGAGGATGATGCGGCTGTTGGTTGCGGAGCTGACCGCAAAAGCCGCGCGGGAGGGAATATTTGCTTTGATTAAGCCCGTGATGACCGTTGCGTCCGGCCGCTGGGTGGCGAGGATGAGATGGATGCCTGCTGCGCGGCCGAGCTGCGCAATACGCCGGATGCTGTCCTCCACTTCGTCGGGAGCGACCATCATGAGGTCTGCAAGCTCGTCGATGATGACCACGATGCGCGGCAGACGGTCTTCCGGCTTTTCCACGCGCTCGTTGAAGCGATCCAGGTTGCGTGCGTTCTGCTCGGAGAAGGTCTTGTAGCGATCCGTCATCTCCTTGACCGCCCAGCGCATCGCGCCAGCGGCTTTTTTTGGGTCGGTCACGACGGGGATGAGCAAATGCGGCAGGGAGCCGAACATGGTCATCTCAACCATTTTGGGGTCAACGAGAATAAACCGTACGTCCTTCGGTGAGCTTTTATACACCATAGAAATGATGATATCGTTGATGCAAACGCTCTTACCGGAACCGGTTGCGCCCGCGATGAGCAAATGCGGCATGCGTGTGAGGTCGGCGACAATGACTTTTCCGCTCGCTTCGCGTCCAAACGCCATGGTGACGGGGGAAGCGCTGTTTTTAAACTCTTTGCTCTCCAGGATATCGCGCAAAACAACGAGCGTAGAGCCCTTGTTCGGAATCTCGATGCCGATGGCATTCTTGCCGGGGATCGGCGCCTCCATGCGCAGGCGGGGAGCCGAAAGCGCCATGGTGATATCGTTTTGCAGGGCGGTGATGCGCGAAATGCGCGTGCCTGCCGCCGGTTGAATCTCGATGCGTGTCAGCGCGGGGCCAACGGCGATATTGGTCACGGTGGCGTTGATGCGGAAGCTCGCGAGGGTATCGATCAGCACGCGCGCTTTTTCTTCCGGGGTGTCTGTTTCGTCATCCTTTTGCGCGCCGGGTTTGTTGAGTAAATCCATTGCAGGGGCGTGATATCGTCCGCTACCCATGATCACTTCGGGCGGATTTTTCTTCTTTTCAAGCGATGGAATGTCCGACTTCGCAATCGGTTGTTGCTTTACGCCGGGTTGCCGCGCGGGCATTCCCGTACGGGAAGAGGGCTTGGCAGCGTCCGTTGCCGCCTTTGGGTGCACGTTCGCGCCGAAGAGCGGCGCGGGGTCGGGCAGTTGCACGACCGCCTTGGGTATCGGAGTTCCGTTTTTCGACAGCACGAGGGGAACGTCGTCTCCCGGTTCAAAATCGATCTCATCCAAAACGTTTCCGCCGAACTTCTGCGTCTTTACTGGCTTGCCTTTTTCGCCGGATTTCCTGACGAATTCCCCTTTTTGTTCGCCAAAAGCTTTGATATCTGCGTCTTTTGCGGGAGATGACTTCAACTTTCTTGGTTTGTCTGTTTTGTCAAAAAGATCGATCTCCGGCTCCATAATCGCCTCGGCGCGCTTCGCCTTCGATTTAACGGATGGCGTGACGACAGCCTCCGGCAGAGCCGCTTGTTTACCTTTGCCGGTGAGCTTGGGTTGCTCTTCATCCAGAGTCAGCGTAAAGAGTGAGCGCTCTTCGCGTCCTTCGCGCTCAACAGCGTATCCGCTGTCCTTATCGCGTGTATTTTCGACCGCGGCAATCACCTTTTCTGTGAATTTGTCCGAGGCGTCGCGCAGCGAGAAGCCTGTGATTTTGATCGCGCAAATGACGATGAGCGCGATGCTGAGGATATAAGCCAGCGTTGGCCCGCCGAGCTTGAGCAGCAGGTAGCTGAGCACCGCACCGATGAAGCCGCCGCCAAGATGTGCGTTTTGCCCAATATTAAGCGCATCGTTGATGTAGGCCATGTATTGCATACCATCGACGAGCGCGTTTCGCATGGTACTAAACAGCGTGACCAGCGCGAGGATACTCAACATCAGATACCAGCCGCTGCCATTGAGCCTTTCATTGCTGGCCCCGCGGATGTAGATGACACCAACGGCGATCAGAAGCACCGGCAGGGCATAGGCAATTATACCGATCATGCCGAACAGTGCTTTTCCTAGCATTTCGCCTAGGTAACCCTTCGCAGAAAAGAATAGGTAAGCAGCCGCGAGAATACCCGCGGCAATCAGCAGAACGCCGCTGCCTTCGGAGGCCGCTTTATTGCGTCCCTGACCGTCTTTTTGTGCTGCAGCAGCTTTTTTGCCGCCGGATGTTTCATTACCTGCTTTTGAAACCAAAGATGTTTTCAGTCCTTTCTTTGTAAAAAAGAGGTTCTGCTTGCTTTACGTTGACTGCGTGGCGATGAGCAGACATTTGGCGCGAATCAATAGACTGCTAAGAAATGCGACTACTATGCCACAATATCAATATATTATACAACATGTTGGGATATCGTGCAATGAAAGGCACAGGATAGAATGAAAAACGATCAGACGATCGAGAATAGAATGCCTCGCTTGTCAGCACCCGACAAATGCGATATACTGCAAAAGTAGCCAAATCGGCTAGGAGAAGTAGATGAACATCGTAATTCTTGACGCGTATTCCGTTAACCCCGGGGACATTGACTGGGCACCGATACAAGCATTCGGCGACCTGACCGTATACGAACATAACGCGCCGGAGCAGATTGAAGAAAGGCTACGTCACGCGGACGCAGCGTTCACCAACCGCGCAAGGCTGGGCGAAGTGGAATTTTCCCTCGCACCAAACCTTCGCTTTCTTGGCCTCTTTGCGACCGGCTTTGATAAGATCGATATCGCCGCCGCAAGAAGACATGGTGTAGCGGTTTGCAATGTGCCGGGATATTCGACGGACGCGGTCGCACAGCACGCCATAGCGCTGATGCTGGAGCTGACCAACCGCACCCGCGCGCTGGATACAGAGTTGCGTAAAGGGCGCTGGACGCAAGATCAGAATGACTGCTCCTGGGATGCGCCGATCATTGCGCTGACCGGCAAGACATTTGGCGTACTCGGCACAGGGGCGATCGGCTGCCAAGCCGCGCGCATCGCAAGTGCGCTAGGCATGCGTGTGATCGGACACAGCCGAAGGATGCGCGCTGAATTCTGCGGGAGTTACGTTTCGCTGGAAGAGCTCTTTCGCCAAAGTGACGTTCTCTCGCTGCACTGTGCGGCGACGCAGGAAACGCGCGGCATCGTCAACCGCGAATCACTTGCTAGTATGAAATCAAGCGCAATACTGATCAATACCGCGCGCGGCGCTTTGGTCGATTCATCCGCTCTGGCGGAAGCGCTCAACGATGGAACGATCTACGCCGCCGGATTAGACGTAGTGGACAGAGAACCGATATTGCCGGATCATCCGCTACTTTCTGCGAAGAATTGCCTGATCACACCGCACGCGGCATGGATTCCAGTGGATGTGCGAAAGCGTCTGGTTGAGATGGCGGCGGAAAATCTAGGTGCGTTTCTAAACAACAAGCAACTCAACCGAGTGGATTTGGAGGGATAATGCCTTGAATCAAAACACCGGAACTAAAAAAAGAATGATCCGTATTTTCATCACCCTACTTTTGACGTCGCTGACCGTTTTTTCATTGGCGGCTTGTAAAGAGGAGGCGGATATCACCCCTGGGCCGACCGCAAAACCGGAGCAGCCGAACGTGATTGTCAATAACGAGGCCTTGCCGCCGGACCACACCATCGTCGTTGGCGGCTATGGTGAGGTGATTGCCGCTCCGGATTTTGCAACCATCTCTATCGTAACGGTCGGCGCGAGCTCTACCTCGGAAGAAGCGGCGTCGATTTGCGAATCCATGACGCAGCAGGTTAAGGATATCGCGGGGGCGCAGAACGTACTTTCGAAAAACCTCACGGTGTCCGGCGTAACGCTGAGCAGCACTACGCGTGAAAGCGACGGCGCGGTGACGGGCTATACAGCGCGTCAGACAATTACCATCATCGAAAACGAGGTCAGCATCGTCAACGCGATTCTTTCTCCGATTATCGACGCGCACATCACCGAGAGCTATGAGGTGACTTACAGCTTACTGGATGCTTCTGCGGCATACGATGGTGCGCTTGCAGCAGCGGTTGCGGACGCAAAAGAAAAAGCCGAGGCGATTGCGCAGGCGGGCGGTGTCGCGCTGGACTCAATCTTGCTCGTGACGGAAACGCCGCTGGAAAATCAATTGGTCGGCGTTGCGTTTAAGAGCAGCGCCATCGCGGTCAACGCGAACCTGACGGTAACCTACTCGGTCAAGCCGATATTACCGTAAAGCGAACGCGAAAATCGAAGCGTAAAAAATCACCATTAAACCAAACCCGAAAAAACACCAAAAAACACAAAGCGGCGGATGAAACTCCGTCGCTTTTTTTATTCGAGATATGGTCTGGATCAACAACCCGATGATCACATCGATCAATACGGCTCCATGACGCGAAGCAGTGCGCCCGTGCGTACGGCCTGTGACTGCATGGTCTGATAGTCCGAAAGAGAAAACACCTCGGCCTCTGCGCCGGAGACGCCGATCACCGCGCCGGTGGAGAAACTATATGCGTGATCCCCGCCAACGATGATATGGTCGAAGAGTTGCACACCGATGCTCTCGAGCGCGGCACGGACGGATTCTGTCGTTTCTGCATCCGCCTTGGAAGGCGTTGGATCGCCGGAGGGGTGATTGTGAATGAGTAAAATGCCGTGTGCGCGCCGAAGGAGCGCCGCCTCTGCGATGTTGCGCGGATAGATCTGCGCTTCGCTCAGCGATCCGCCAAGGATGCGCTCGCAACTCTGCACCGATTTTTTTGCGTTCAGGCAAACGGCAAGAACGGTCTCATACGTGTTGAGCGAAAGCTGGGATACGGCATATCGCGCGGCTTCCACGGGAGAAGTCAGGCGGATGTTGCCGCGTGCATCCGCGAGACGATGCAACCGCAGGCGGCGAAATAAGTCCCCCTGCATCCGCAAAAAGACCGCCGTGCTCTCGCCAATGCCTTCGACGAGCATCAACTGCGCAACCTCCGCAGTGACCACGCCTTCCAGCGTGGCAAAACGCTCCAGCAGCAAATGCGCCAGTTCGTTGGTGTCCTTGCGCGGGATGGCATAGGTCAAAAGAAGCTCGAGGAACTGGTGATCCAGAAACGCCTCGGCTCCGTGGGACTTGTATTGCTCGCGAATGCGTTCGCGATGTCCGCTGTGGATGGAATCCGGCATAGTGAGCCTCCAAACGATTGCCTTATCAGTATAGTAGATTCCGCAAACGGTGTCAAAACCTGATCGACGCACGATACGAAAAAAACGACAAGCATGCACCGACGGGTAAAAAATCATGTCGAAAGATAACGCATCGTGAATTGTTTGCGACAAGTGACGGTATTTTCGCCGCAACACTTGTCAAACGAATTTGATGCAGGTAGAATATCACTATATTTCATTCTGGAGATCTATGCGGTGACTCATGAGCAACGACGGCTGATCGGAGAAAACGAACTGGCCGCCTGCGAATGCAGCCCAAAGGAAAGGGTGCTTGTCGCCCTGTCCGGTGGTGCGGATTCCACCGCGCTCCTGCTCTCGATGCACGAACTGTATATCGGGGGCAAGATCGGCGGGTTGTTCGCCGCGCACCTGAACCATGGCATCCGGGGTGAGCTGGCGTCGCGCGATCAACGATTCTGTGAAGCGCTCTGCGAAAAGCTCGCGATCCCTTTTGTAACAGAGACGGCGGATGTGCCGGCATATGCCAAAGCACACGGTCAATCGCTGGAACAAGCGGCTCGCGAGGTGCGTTATGCGTTTCTGGAGCGCGCACGAAGTAATTTTGACGCTAGCGTGATTGCGACCGCACATCACCGGGACGATCAGGCGGAGACGCTGCTGTTGCATCTGTTGCGCGGCAGCGGGACAACGGGATTATGCGGCATGCAACCGCGAAACGGTAACATCGTTCGACCTCTTCTGAGCGTAAGCCGAGCAGAGATTCTCGCGTATCTCTCCGAACAGGAAGCGCCATACTGTGAGGACGAAACAAACGCCGAAAACACGACCGTACGCAACCGCATTCGAAACGAGCTTTTACCACTGCTCAAAACGTATCATCCAACCATTGCGCAGTCGCTGAGCAAAACCGCAAACCTTGTTGCGCAGGACGAAGCATTGTTAAGCCGCATGGCGGACGAGGCGGAAGAAACACTTGCGCTTGGCGAAGGGCTCGATCGAAAGCGACTCAGCGAACTGCCGCTGCCGATTTCCTCCCGCATCGTGCGAAAACGCATCTTTATGTGCTGTGGCATGGTTTCCGAGGCGGATATTCGGCGCGTTTTGTCACTGACAGATGCGAGAACGGGAACGATAATAGAGTTATCCTGCGGGTATTCTGCGTGGACAGACGCGCAAACGCTGTTTGTCGGAACATACCCAAGTGTGGTGAAATATGAGGTGCCGTTTGTGATAGACGGCGAGACAATCACGCCGCGCGGCACATGGACGAGCGAGCGCGTAAAAAGCTGGCATATGCCAAAGGACGGATACGAGGCGTATCTCGACCTGGATCAACTCCCAAAAGAGTTGGTCGTACGCTCCCGATGCGAAGGAGATCGCTTTTACCCGCTCGGCGCTCCGGGCGAAAAAAAGCTCAGCGACGTGTTGACTGACAAGAAGATTGCCAAAGAGCATCGGGATCTACCGCTGCTCTGCTGCGGAAACGAAGTGTATTATGCTGCCGGGCTGACCGTGTCGGAACTCGCCAAGGTAACACCGGACACGCGGGAGATTCTCCATATTATATATTACAGGGGGATAAGGGATTGAAAGGGCTCATCAATCACGACGACATTGCAAAGGTGCTGGTTTCCGAGGAGCAGATCAAACAGCGCATAGCGGAACTCGGCGCGGAGCTGCGCAAAGACTATTCTGATGTAGACGGTGATATCGTACTCATCTGCATCCTCAAAGGCGCGGTCATGTTCTTTGCCGACCTCGCCCGCGCGATGGATCTCAATATGGAGATGGAGTTCATGGGCATCTCCAGCTATGGTAACGAGCGCAGAACCAGCGGCATCGTGCGTATTACGAAAGACATCGACACCTCGATTACCGGCAAGCACGTCATCATCGCCGAAGACATCATGGATAGTGGGCTGACGCTTTCGCATCTGTTGAAACTTCTCTCGAGCCGCAACCCTGCTTCGCTGAAGATTTGCTGCCTGCTCGACAAACCTTCCCGCAGAGAATGCGACATTACGCCGGATTATCGCGGCTTTGAGATTCCCAATGAGTTTGTGGTTGGCTACGGACTTGATTACGACGGATTTATGCGTAATCTGCCCTATGTCGGCGTACTGAAACCCTCCGTTTACAGCGGAGAAGAATAACACAATACGGCATCTTCTGCTTTGCGCGGAGGAAGCGGATCGCCTCGGCGAACAAGCCGGGCGAATGGCGCGACGGTGGCAATTTACGAGCACCGTTCGCAGATGGAGGAAAGTTAGTTGAATAAAAGAATCATCACCGCCGTGTTCTGGATGGGGCTGTTCGCAGCGATCATCTACATGATTTCGGGAATGAACCCAACGCAGGCCAAGCCGGACGACCTCGACTACAACTCGAAGTTCTTGCAGCTTGTTCGCAATACCGAAAATGCTGACACGACGCAAAAAACGATAAAAGCAATTTTGATCTCCGATCGAAATGTCTATGGTCTTTATGTCGGCAGCAAAGCCGAAATGAAAGATCTCCCCAAGAAGGCCGAATTCGTCTCCGTGATTCCGAGTGAGAGCACATTCCGCGCGGACATGGCGGCAATTGTATTCTCTGCAAATTCGGATCAGTATACCAGCGTAGACCAAATTTCAAGCGCGGACTATGGTTTTTCCTATGAGTCTGTGGTGGCGGAAGAGTCGATTTGGTCACTGCTGTTACCGAGTCTGCTCATCATCGGCGTATTTGCTGTGTTTTATTTCTTCATGATGCGTTCGCAGGGCGGCGGCAAGCAGATGCAAAACTTCGGCAAATCCCGCGCGCGGATGACCATCGGCGACAAAATGAACGTCACCTTTGCCGATGTCGCTGGTGCGGATGAGGAAAAAGAAGAACTAAAAGAGATTGTAGACTTCATGCGCGCTCCCGCACGCTTTAACGCCATCGGCGCACGCATTCCCAAAGGCGTGCTGCTCGTCGGCCCTCCAGGCACGGGCAAAACACTGCTTGCAAAAGCGGTTGCCGGCGAAGCGAAGGTTCCGTTTTTCTCGATTTCGGGTTCGGATTTTGTGGAGATGTTTGTCGGCGTTGGCGCTTCGCGCGTGCGCGATTTGTTCCAGACCGCCAAGCGGGCAACACCTGCTGTCGTCTTTATCGATGAAATCGACGCTGTTGGGCGCCATCGCGGCGCTGGCATGGGCGGCGGACATGACGAACGCGAGCAGACACTCAACCAGCTGCTCGTCGAAATGGACGGTTTCGCGCCCAACGAAGGCATTATCGTCATCGCGGCGACCAACCGCCCTGACATCCTCGACCCGGCGCTGCTGCGTCCCGGCCGTTTTGATCGTCAGATTACGGTTAGCTATCCGGACGTGAAGGGCCGCGAAGAGATCTTAAAAGTACACGCGCGCAATAAGCCGATCGGCAAAGAAGTATCGCTGGCGACGCTCGCCAAGCGTACGCCGGGGTTCACTGGCGCCGATTTGGAAAACGTGCTCAACGAAGCCGCGATTCTAACCGCGCGCGCAGGCCTGAAATCCATCGGCATGACCGAGCTCGAAGAGGCAATCACCCGCGTTCAGATGGGTCCGGAGAAGCGCAGCCGCGTGATCACCGAGGCGGACAAGCGGATCACTGCCTTTCACGAGGCGGGGCACGCGATCGTTGCGCTCAGTTTGGCGGGTTGCGATCCCTTGCATGAGGTTTCCATCGTTCCGCGCGGCATGGCGGCAGGCTATACGATGTCGCTTCCGAAAGAAGACCTGATGCATGTGACTAAGAATAAGCTTCTGGACAACATCGCGATGTCGCTTGGCGGTCGTGTTGCCGAACAGCTCAAGTTTCATGACGTATCCACGGGCGCTTACAGCGACCTGCAGCGCGCCAGCGATATCGCCAAAAAAATGGTCACTGAATATGGCATGAGCGACTCGATTGGACCTATGTTCCTCGGCGGGCAGGAAGAAGTATTCATCGCCAAGGACTGGGGACACCAGCGCAACTATTCTGAGGCGCTCGCGGCTAAGGTGGATAACGAAATTCGAACCATTCTTGAAGAGCAGTATGAGCGGGCGCGCGTGATCATCAACGATCATCTGGAAGCGCTGGATCGCGTTTCTGAGATGCTGATCGAATTCGAGCGCGTAACAGGCGAAGAGTTTGAAGCCGTATTTAACGGCCAAAACGCCACAGAACTTCTCAAGAAGGCCGCGCAAAAACGCAAGCGTAAGAAAGCGCAAGCGAAAGCGGAGGAGTCGATTCCCATAGAAGCGCAAGGGGTACCCGTGTAACAAGCGCTGATAGAGAACCGAATATACGACAAAAAAACGACTTTGGCAAACCCTTGATGGGGCGGCATGTCCGCCCTATCTTTATGGGCGGCGCAGGAGCGCAGAGAAACATGAACCCAAATCAAGCGCAAGAAAAAACTGATGAACCCTTTGACCTGCATATGCACAGCAATTGCTCGGATGGGTCAGACACGCCCGCTGAGGTGGTTCGAGCAGCCAGCGAACGCGGCGTTACGCTGCTTGCGCTGACGGATCACGATAACGTGCTCGGCGTACCGGAAGCGATGGCTGAGGCGGAGCGCATCGGAATCCGACTGCTGCCATCCATCGAAATGGATGCGGAGTGGCCGCATGAGATGCATATTCTTGGACTGGACATCGACATCAACGAGCCGCGCATCAGCGCAGCTCTCCTGATCGCGCTCAAGAGACGCGGGGAGCGAAACAAAGAGATACAGGCGCGGCTGTTGCGCGTTGGATGCGACATTCAAGCGTATCTTGGCGGAGAAATCGGCGCGGCAACGCGGCTGAACATTGCGCTGGCGCTCGTGAAGGGCAGTTATGCCGCTGATACGAAGGAAGCGTTTACAAAGTATCTGCGCAAAGGTTGCCCCGGGTTTTATAGCGTGCAGCGTTTTACACCCGAGGAAATCGTGCAGCTGATTCTCGGCGCGGGCGGCGTGCCGGTTTGGGCGCACCCGATGAACGGGCATGGGGACCCGCATAAGTTGGTTCCAATGCTCAAAGAACTCGGCTTGATGGGGCTGGAAGGCTACCATCCTTCGTTGAGCGAAGGCGACAGCGTGGTGCTGACCAGCATTGCGCGGCAAATGGGGCTGATCGTTACCTGCGGTAGCGATTATCACGGCTCGCACCGACCGGGGGTAGTGCCCGGGCAAACCTGGCGCAAATCGGCGCAACTGCGCGAAAGCCGCGCGTTTCTAGAAGCGCGGGAACAGAGAATGATTGCGGATATCAGCGCGGGAGCGGGAGATCGCTCTGCGGAAAACACCGCTGGATAGACCGGCAGTCGAGTATTTTTTGATAAAACTCGCTGCGTCGGCTATATTGTGTTGAGAACCTGCGTTCCCTCTGCTATAATGTGGTTGTAGGGTGCGATGGGGAGACGGAACATTACGTTTTTAGGGAAAGAGGAAAAACAAATGTACACGGGTTCGGGAATAATCAAGATATTTGCCGGGAGCACAGGGCACCCGTTTGCCAAGCGGATGTGCGCATACTTAGGAACACAGCTTGGAGACGCGACGACCATAAAGTTTAGCGAGGGAAATATCTTCGTACGCGTGAACGAATCCATCCGCGATAAGGACGTCTATATCGTTCAGCCCATCGGCCGCCAGCCGAACGACGAGTTTGTTGAACTACTATTCTGGATAGACGCGTTCAAGCGCGCCAGCGCAAACTCTGTTACCGCCATCATCCCGTATTTTTCTTACGCTAAGGGCGATAAAAAAGACGAACCTCGCGTTTCCATCCGTGCGCGCGTCTGCGCAGACTGCATTGAGGTTGCGGGCGTTGATCGCATCATCACGATGGATCTGCACGCGCCGCAGGTACAGGGCTTCTTCAAAAAACCTGTCGATCACTTATACGCCAAAGAGTTGCTCTGCGAGTACATCCGCAGGCAGGGAATCGTCAATGAAGACCTCGTGGTCGTTTCCCCGGATGCAGGCTCCGCCAAGCGCGCAAGAGAATTTGCAACTGAACTGAACTGCCCCGTTGCCATCGGCGACAAGATGCGCATTGGCCACGACGAAAACGCCAAAGTGCTTGAAATCATCGGTGACGTAAAAGGAAAAAACTGCCTCGTGATCGACGACTTCTCCATCTCCGGCGGCACGCTGGTTGACGTGAGCTACGCGCTTACCGATAAAGGCGCGAATAAGGTTTATGCCGCGCTGTCGCACAATGTGCTGTCTGAAGATGGCATTCGCAAAATCGACGCGAGCCCAATCGAATTTTTGGTTTCGACCGACACGCTGGAATGCCCGGGAGCGAACCTTTCTTCCAAAATACGCTTTATCTCCGCGGCACCCATGTTTGCGCAGGCGGTGAAGATCATTCACGACCGCGCGCCGATGAGCACGATGTTTGAGCAGCGCGTGAGCAAGCGCCTGCTCGATATGAGCTTTGCTGAACAACAGACGCTGATCTAAACAATTTACAATTAAAATCACACTGGGCGAAGGCTGTCAAAAGCCTTCGTCTATTGCATCATAAAGATGGATACTTTTCTAAAGTTGCTTAGTTTAAGGATCGGAAAAGAAACAAAGAGGGCGTCGCGGTGCCCAATGATCGGGCCAATATGCCGCGCCTTTTCTTGACAAGCAAGAGGAAAATGTAAGGCGCCGAAGTGCTTTAAAAAAAACGATGAGTACGGTAAAAAATATTTTGTTGACAGTGCCGCCGCGGTATGATATTATACGCTATTTTGTTGACATATATGAACACAAGATGATATAGTATTGTGGTATGAAATAACAGAATATGCGAAAGGAGCGTTGCCGGTGTTTGAAATTGGCGATATGGTCTGTTACCCAATGCATGGCGTTGGTGAAATAGAAGCGATTCAGGAACAAACCGTGCTCGGTGAATCAGCGCAATATTATCTACTTCGGTTTGTCATGGGAAAAATGACGGCGATGGTTCCTGTTGCATCTGCTGAAATTGTCGGGCTTCGTAAACTCGTTTGCCCGGAAGATTGCCGCAAAATCATTGAATTTCTCGCGGAAGATGGCTGTGCAGATGAGAGCGAAAACTGGAATCAACGCTATCGCGACAATCTCAATAAGCTTCGCGTTGGCGATATTTACGGTGTAGCGGATGTGGTCAAGTGCCTCATCCACCGCGACCATGAAAAAGGCCTCTCCGCCGGAGAGCGAAAAATGTATTTAACGGCAAGGCAGGTGCTCATTGCAGAGCTTGCCGCGTCGTGTGGAAAGGAGGAAAGCGAATTCCTTCCCCTGGTTGGGGGCTAAACCAAACGGGAAAACGCCATTCACTGCATGCGGAAGGTACTCAGGATTTTCATTGCGCTGGTCGGTATAGGAGTCGGCTGCGGAATCGTCGCGTGGGTGCTCTACTCGTTCAAGTGCCCGGGTTATGACTACGCGCTGCGCTACACCACCATTCCCGCCGTGATGGCCGCCCTCTATGTGATCGTTGGTATTCTATTCGGAATCATCTTTTTTATATTATCCCCAAAGATCATAGATGGCATTCACGGCTTTTTTCAAAGGATGGAACACAGACTGACTGAGATGCCCGCGCTCGATATCTTATTCGGCGTAATCGGCATCATGATCGGTATGCTTTTTGCGTTCCTGCTGAGTCTCATTATGCGTACCATCGATGTTCCGGTATTGCCGGAGGTCATCACACTACTGCTGTTCATCATCTGCGGGTATTACGGCGGGCATATCGGCATCACCAGACGTGCGGAGCTGATGGACGGCTATATGCGTCGCGGACACCTCGCGAAGGGCATTGCCGCATCGAGCGCGCGGCCTAAAGTGCTCGACACCAGCGTCATCATTGACGGGCGCATCTATGACATTTGCAAAACCGGATTTCTGGAAGGCAAGATTGTAATACCGTCTTTCGTACTGAAAGAACTTCGGCACATTGCGGACAGTTCGGACGCAATGAAGCGCGCGCGCGGGCGCAGGGGACTCGATATTCTGCATGCGATGCAGCGAGAACTCGAGCAGCGCGTCGCCGTTGAGGACAAAGACTACGAAGATGTAGACGAGGTTGACCTCAAACTCTTGCGGTTGGCGGCCGACCTTGGCGGCATATTGGTTACGAACGACTATAACCTCAACAAAGTTGCCGCGGTGCAAAACATGCCTGTTCTGAACATCAACGATCTTGCCAACGCCGTACGTTCCGTGTTATTGCCGGGTGAAGAGCTGCCATTGCTCATCGCCAAGGAAGGCAAAGAATCGGGGCAGGGAATCGGATATTTGCCTGACGGCACGATGGTCATTGTGGAAAGCGCTAGAAAACACATTGGCGAAACGCTGGACATCGTGGTCACAAGCGCACTGCAAACATCCGCCGGCAGGTTGGTTTTTGCCAAGCTTCGTGGCTAACGCGAGATTTTGCCAGAGGGAAAGCGCGCGCGAGCTTGCAAGAAACTCCTTGACACAGCTTTGCGCCGTCTACTATAATACATAAGGTTCATATCATGCGGGCAAATACCCGTGTGTGCGATTTTCGCAGGCAAGCGCCTGCACGACTCAACAACGAAGCGAGGTGTATTCGAGTGTTTCGAACCTATCAGCCCAAGAAGCGTCAGCGGAGTAAGGTACACGGTTTCCGTAAGCGTATGAAATCGGCAGATGGCCGTAATGTCATCAAGCGTAGGCGCGCGAAAGGCCGCAAAACTCTCAGCGCGTAACGGGATTTCTTCGATCAGAACCGTAAAAGAACGCACAAGCGCTTGCGGCGGGCATTTGCTTGCCGCATGTTTGTATTTGGAGAAAAGCGCGCGGTGGCGTTCTGCCGACGCCTCCCAGGTTCCAAGCCCGGCGATTCGCGCCGGACAGCGGGCATATTGGCTTGCCGGACGGATGATTGATGTAAGGATGCGGGATTGTGAAGCAGAGTGATTCCCTGCGGCGGAAGAAAGAGTTTCGATATACCTACCGCGTCGGGAAGTCCTGCGGAGGGAAGCTCCTTTCGCTGGTTTATGCAAAAAATCGCAGTACAAGCCCGAAGATTGGGTTCTCGGTGAGCAAGAAGATTGGCAACGCCGTCATGCGAAACCGGGTGAAGCGTCGCATGCGCGAGGCGGTCACTCCGCTGATTCCCTTGATCAAGGGCGGCACCAACCTGATCTTCATTGCGCGAGACTCCATCATCGACACGCCGTTTCTCAGCATTCGCGAAGCGATGCTTTCGCAACTCCAGCGCGCCGGCCTGATCAAGGCGGAGGAACCGGTATGAAGCGGATTTTGATTGCAATCGTCCGCGGTTACCGGAAATTCATTTCTCCACTGCTGCCGCCGAGTTGTCGGTTTACGCCGACTTGTTCGGAGTATGCGATCCAAGCGATCAAAAAGCACGGTGCCTGGAAGGGCAGCTGGCTTGCACTCTGGCGTATTCTGCGCTGCAACCCGTTTTGCAAAGGCGGTTACGACCCGGTTCCGTAAATAGCACGGCATTTCTTTTTTATTATTTTAAAATCAAATACCCGTATATAGAGAGAGGAGGGCATCCCCCTTGCAAGGCGATTTTCTTTTGACACAATGGGCATTCCTAGGAATGCGTTGGTTGTACGAAGCCCTGACCAATCAGAGCATCGTTCTTACTATCATTATATCAACGTTGATTATCCGCAGCCTGACAGTCTTCGGTGACATTAAATCCAGAAAGTCTTCCATGAAGATGGCAGCGGTTCAGCCACAACTCGACAAACTCAAGAAAAAGTACGAAAAAGACCCGCAGAAGCTCAACACCGAACAGCAGAAGTTCATGCGCGAAAACGGCGTGAGCATGTTTGGCGGGTGTTTGCCTATGCTCATCACTATGCCACTGTTCTTCATCTTCATCGCAGCATTCCGCCAATGGGGCAACGAGATGATGGTTCGCCTGATTCTTACCTTGGATGACAATAAGGAAAACGGCATCGCGCTGTTCCAGAGTTTTAAGTTTTTCTGGATCAATAATATGTGGATGCCGGATAACGGATTTTCGCCGGTTATTTCGACCGCAAAAGAGTTCTTCGGAGCCGCAAACAAAACGCTCCCCAAACTGCTCTATTTCCAGGACCATCCGGAAGCGTTGCAGCGGTTTGTTGACCTAGGTTTCTTTGTCAAGAGCGGTAGTACTTATTCGCTCGCGACTATGACGGATGAACTTGCTGCGAAATACACCGCGTTGATGGCTCCTTGTGCAGATCTTTATAAGGGATTAAACAATGGTTGGTTTGTCTTCCCGGTTCTCGCAGGTGCATCGACTTACCTGTCTACTTGGATCATGCAGAAAAACCAGCCAAAGAGCGATGCGACAGCAAACACAAACAAGATCATGAACTGGATGATGCCGGCCATGTCGTTTGTATTCTGTCTACAATACAATGCGAGCTTTGCGGTTTACTGGACGTTTAGCAATATCTTCTCACTCGGCACAACGCTGCTGATCAACCGTTCATTTGCCAAGCAGAAGTTAGCGATAACGGAGGTTAGCGTAAAATGAGGAGTATGGAGTTTTCGGGTCATAGCGTTGATGAGGCCATTTTTATCGGCCTGAATGAAATGGGCGTGACTATCGACGAAGTCGAGATCGAAACCATCCAATCCGAGAGCAAAGGCTTATTTGGCATCGGCGCGAAGCATGCAGTGGTTCGCCTGACGCAGCGCGAGGTGCCGCTCGTCATGGAGATGGAGCAGGTCTATCGCAAAGAGAAAGAAGCGAGTTTCCAGCAGCGGCGCGAACAACCGCAAAGAAACGGCGGAGCGCGTCCGGAACGACGCGATAACGAATACTCTAATAGAAGCCAAAATGGAACTTCCCAGTACGGCGCACAGCGCGGCGGCGAGAGCCGCGAGCACATGCCGGAAGCACCGCAGGAGAACTTCGACTACAGCGAAGAACTCGCGAAAAATACGCCCTGCGCAATGTTTTTGAGCGATATGCTGGTGAAGATGAATAATCCCGCGCCGGTATTGGCGGCAGACACGGACAACGGTCTTCGAATCTGCATCGACGCAGAAACGATGGGGCTGCTGATCGGCCGCCGCGGCGAAACACTGGATGCCATGCAATACCTCGTCTCGCTGGTTGCTAACAAAAACCGCAAAGAGGAAGGTTACATCCGCGTTACGCTGGACACCGAGGGGTACCGCTCCCGCCGTGAAGAGACGCTCAAGCGTCTTGCACGGAAAAATGCGTTACAGGTTAAGCAAACGGGGCGTCCCGTTTCGATGGAACCCATGAATCCTTATGAACGGCGCATTCTACACAGCGCGCTGCAGGAATTCACCGGCGTTACCACGCACAGCGAAGGCGAAGAACCCAACCGCCACGTGGTAATCACCCCATCCAGGTAACGGTTTACAAAATGAGCCGCCGCATGATTCGCGGCGGCTCGTGTTTTATTTTGGTTCGCAACTTGTTTGTTTGCTTGATGAGCAGATATTTTCGCACTGAAGAATGACTGAATTGGTGAATCTGGAGAATATCATGGAAGATACCATTTATGCGCCATCGTCCGCTATTGGCGGTGCAATTGCGATCATTCGTGTTTCTGGCGCGGACGCGGGGAAGGTAAAAGAACTGCTTGACCGTGATCCGACGCAGCATCCACGGGAATTGACACACGTGCACTTATCGCACAATGGCGAACTCGTCGACGATTGCATGGCGGTGTATTTTCCTGCGCCCGGCAGTTACACGGGTGAACACATGATGGAGCTAAATGTGCACGGTGGCACGCAAACCGTGCAGCGCGTATTGGGCGCGCTCGCTTCGCTCGGTTTTCGCCCGGCGGATTGCGGCGAGTTTACCAAGCGCGCATTCCTGAACGGAAAGATGGATCTCTCCGCCGCCGAGGCAGTGATGGACGTGATCAACGCGGATGCGGAGCAAAGCCTGAAGTCGGCGCTATTGCAGCTACAGGGAAGCATCAAACGCGAAATCGAGTCTGTTGAGAAATTACTCACGGATGCGCTCTCCGGCATCGACGCCGCAATCGATTATCCAGACGAGGCGGAGGCGGACACGCTTGATGCTCTACCGGAGTCGCTCACGATGGCGATTGCACGTGTAGATGGAATGATCGCAAGAGCGCGCCGCGGCAGGGTGCTGCGTGACGGACTCAGAGTTGCCATTGTTGGGCGACCCAATGTTGGTAAGTCTTCTCTGATGAACGCGATGCTTGGTTCAGATCGCGCGATTGTTACCGCTTTAGCGGGTACCACGCGGGACGTAATCGACGAAAAGGTGAGCATGGATGGCGTGCCTGTGCGGCTCATCGACACGGCGGGCATCCGGGAGGCAAGCGATGAGGCAGAGCGCATCGGGGTTTCCCGCGCGCGAGAGGCAATCAAAGGGGCGGATGTAGTTTGCCTGGTGCTGGACGCTTCTGCGCCCTTAACCGAACAAGACGAAACACTCTTGCTAGAGACAAGCGATAGCACAAGAATCGTTGTGCTCAACAAGTGTGATCTGCCTCTTAAATGTGCTTATGCGGGAGATAGCATACCAATCAGCGCGAAGACGGGGGAAGGGCTGAACGTTTTGCAACGAACGATTCTATCGCTTGCTGCGCCGGAACGGGCGGATGGCACGACCATCACGAACGAGCGGCATATCCGCGCGCTGGAGCTTGCGCTCACGGCGCTGCGAGACGCAACGACCGCAGATGAGCTTGACTGCACAGCGACGGACGTAAAGAACGCGCTGCACCACCTTGGTTCAATCACTGGAACCGATGTGGACGCAACGGTAATCGACCGCATCTTTGAGCGGTTTTGCGTTGGGAAGTAGCTGTAAACATTAAATGCTTTGGATTGATTAGTGAGATTAACAATACAAAAAAAGAACTGGGTTTTACGCCCAGCTCTTATTTGTTTTGGTGTCGTCAGCCGAATATGCCTCTCTTTTGAATGAAGGCGGAGTCAAAGTGCTCCATCACGCCGCCATATGTTTCCGCGGCGAAGATCGCTTTGGTGGTTAACTCCGTGACTGTCTCCTGCTCCAGCGGACTGATTGCATGCAGCACGATATAGTATGACGGTTCCCGCTCGGGAATATAATCCGTTTTGCCGATTGCAAACCCAAGCGATTTTGCATTTTCACCAAACAACGTGCGTCCGTTCGCGCTCGGAAAATAGAAATGCAGATTGACACGACGATAGGCGGTAAGGTCGTCTCCACGCAGACGGAGGGACTCGATATACACCGTGTTATCGACGGACTGCCGCTTGGCATTGTCCGGTACAAGCAAACGATAGTAGGTTTGACGATTGGGCTCTTCTGCTTTGAAGCACTCAAGACGGAGCGCATCTTCTTCTGCGCAGTACGCCATGAGCGGAACCAGCAGCCGCGCATCCGACGTATAGAAGTAATACCTGCGCTGAGCGCCGATATCGATATACCCAACAAATGCGCAGTGTTCGCCGAGGATACGCACGCACTCTTTACTGACATTCTCCAGAATACGTTTTTCGCGCTGGGAGAACGACTGTGACTCGGTTTTCTTGGGATAACACGACACATATAATAGCGTCGTGAAATCTCCGAGCGTGTCAAACTCTTCCACGTATGTTAAGTCAACGTGGAACTGTGCTGGCAAGCCCTGTAAATCCCAATTGTAAACATACCAATCACGCATGGATCAACACCGCTTTGATGCGACGAACGCCAGCGCTCGACGCCTCCTCCTTTTTAATCTCAAACCGGCCAAGGTCGCTGGTGCGCGCCGCGTGCGGGCCGCCGCAGATTTCGCGGCTGAAACCGGGTACGGTGTACACCTTTACCTTGGAGCCGTATTTGTTCTCAAACAGACCGATTGCGCCGCTTTCCTTTGCTTCGTCCACGGTCATCTCTTCGCAGGTGATTTCGACATCCTGCGCGATGGCTTCGTTGACGAAGGCTTCGACGGCGACGAGTTCTTCCGGCGTTACTTTGCGCGGGAAGCTGAAATCGAAGCGCAAACGCTCCGCGGTGATATTGCTGCCTTTTTGAGCAACCTCATCGCTGCCCAACACTTTGCGAAGACCAGCTTGCAGCAGGTGCGTCGCGGTGTGCAAACGCGTGGTTTCTTCCGTGTGATCGACTAGACCACCCTGAAAACGCTGTTCTGCGCCTGCGTGCGAGAGCTCCTGATGCGCTTTGAACGCCTCGTCAAACCCAGCGGCATCTACCGTAAGCCCGCGCTCGGCTGCAAGCTCCTGCGTCAGCTCAATCGGGAAGCCGAACGTATCATATAGATGGAACGCGCTCACGCCGTCGATCTCGCTGCCACTGAGCGTGCCGACGAGACGTTCAAATTCGCGGATGCCCTTCTTGAGCGCGTGCTCAAAGCGCTGTTCCTCCTTTGTCAATTCGTCGAGAATCTTCGCGCGGTTCGTGCTGAGTTCCTGATAAAACTCGCCATACTGTTCGATGACCGCCTCGGAAATCTTCGTCAGGCTGCCGTCGGGGATTCCGAGTTGCATCGCAAAACGGATGGCGCGGCGGATAAGCCTACGAAGGATATAGCCTTGATCGACATTGCTCGGCGTAATGCCGCGCTGGTCGCCCAGCATAAACGTTGCGCAACGGATGTGATCCGCGATGATGCGGAACATCCGCATGACATCTCCGCTTTCGCCGTACTCTTTGCCGGAAAGGCTTGCAATGCTGGCGATGATGCCCGCAAACGCGTCGGTATCATACACGCTCTTAACACCTTGCAGCGTCGCAACCGTGCGGTCGAGACCCATGCCGGTATCCACGTTTTTTTGCGCCAGCGGTTCAAAGTTGCCTTCCGCAGTTTTGTTATATTCCATGAACACGTTGTTCCAGATTTCGAGATATTTACCGCAATCGCAGCCTGCTTTGCAGTCCGAACCGCAGGGCGACTTGCCGGTATCATAAAAGATCTCGGTATCCGGGCCACAGGGGCCGGTTAGTCCGGCAGGGCCCCACCAGTTATTCTTTTTCGGCAGATAGACGATGTGGTTCGGCGCAACACCCTGACGCACCCAACAATCATGGGCAACGGTATCGCGCGGGGCGTTCTCATCGCCTTCAAAGCAGGTGAAGAACAGCAAGCTGGGATCGATGCCGAGCCAACTTGCGCTCGTTAGAAATTCCCAGGAATAGGCGATGGATTCCTCCTTGAAATAGGCTCCAAGCGACCAGTTACCAAGCATTTCGAAAAAGGTGCAGTGCGAAGAATCGCCAACTTCGTCAATATCTCCGGTGCGAACGCACTTCTGCACATCTACAAGCCGTGTGCCCTCGGGGTGTTTCGCGCCCATGAGATAAGGCACCAACGGGTGCATCCCCGCGGTTGTGAAGAGCACAGTTGGGTCGTTTTCCGGTATCAACGAGGCAGAAGGGATGATGGCGTGTCCTTTTGACACGAAGAAGTCGAGATAGAGTTGTCGAAGCTCTTTGCTGGTCATGGATCTCATATGATAAAGCTGCTCCTAACGGTTGATATTTCCTATATAGAATACAGCAAAAAAAGGATGCTTGTCAACGCGATGACCTGCGGATCACTTAGATATAGAAGTGTTTTCAGATAAAAAGCTATCAGTTGTGGCGGTGAAGACGAACGGATACAAGGCAAAAATAATGATCAAAGAATTGTGCAAAAAGCACTTGCTTTTCGATTTCGAAAGCAGTAAAATAATCGAGCACCAGAAAAGTGCACCGCAAAACGAGATCAAATTTCGTCAAGACTTCGTAAAAAAGATCAAAAAAAGTGGTTGACAAAAAGAACTCGGATTGCTATACTAAACAAGTTGCCTCGCATGAAACAAGCGAACAGCAAAGCCCGAAAAAATGAGCGAATAGCGAGTAAATAAGGGCAAGAGCACCTTGAAAACTATATAGTGCAAGAAACAAAAAACAAGCCAGTAATTCTGAGGCAAGGCGTCGAAAGATGCTAAGTTAAAGAATGAAATAACGCAACGAATTTGAGTGAGCGTACAAAGTA
>Ga0302289_1000293_pt1 | contig 25168 bp, 18 predicted proteins | sample III_Fen_N1_2_FD_194552 | JGI IMG/M metagenome (GOLD analysis project Ga0302289, IMG submission 194552) | Peat permafrost microbial communities from Stordalen Mire near Abisko, Sweden - III_Fen_N1_2 | ecosystem: Environmental > Terrestrial > Soil > Wetlands > Permafrost | place: Sweden: Abisko... | reverse complement strand
GGCATTTTCTCATACCCCAGAAAGCTTTAGTTTTGTTCGAGAGGTTTCAAGAGCTGCCAGTCATGGTATAATGGGAGGTGTTTTTAGTGTTTCACAAGGTGGAAGTTTCATGACTGGTTTTGCGGGAGGATTTGTTTCATCACTCGTTGGTTCCGCTTTATCAAAAGATTTCTCGGGAGCGCTGCCACTAATCACTGCGCTTTCAGGTGGCATTGCTGCTGGCTTAACTAATGAAAGGGGAGGTTGGAACTGGGATAATGCAAGGGATGGCGCATTTAACGGTCTTATGATTGGCACATTGAATCATAGTCAAACAGATGGTCCTGTCATGACATTACCACCTTTGGATAATGCCTCAGTATATGATGGTGCAATATATGGTCGTGAAATTAATGAGGTGGCCGTATATGGTACAGGTAAATCTTCTCTAATTGGATTTTGGAATAGTATTAAATACTCAATTCCTATTTATGGTTCCTGCCAATTGGCGGCTGAAAGTTTGAATAATGGGTATTACCTCAATGCAGTTGGATATTCTGCTTTGGCATTTTTGGAAATATGTAGTTTTGGCGCACTTACTGAGCTAAATTTATCAGCAAAATCTGTAACTTCGGCCTCAAGAACTGGTACAAATATTGTATATGAAGGTATTGATGCAAACGCAAAAATCAGATATGTAGGTATTACTGAGAGGAATGCAGCCATTAGATTTAATGAACATTGGAATTCCAGGACATCTAGATCTTTGTTAGATTATCGTAAAGTAGAAGGTGCCACAAATTTAAATAGGTTAGATGCTAGAATCTGGGAACAATCTCTAATTAACAAATATGGGTTGGAAAAAAATGGAGGGCAATTGTTTAATAAAATAAATTCAATAGCACAGAAAAGTTGGTTTAAATACGGGATTAATCCATAATATAATAATAATGGAAAGGATAAATGCAAAGATTGGGGATATATATTCTGTTATAATTGATAACAATAAAAAAAAATATTTCCAATTAATAGCCTTTGATTTAACACAATTAAATAGTGATGTCATTAGGGCATTTAAATCATCGTATCATGTTGATGAAAATCCAGATAAAGAGCGTATCATAAACGATGAGATTGATTTTTATGTTCATTGTGTTGTTAAGCTAGGCTTGAAAATGAATATTTGGGAAAAAATTGGCAATATTGCAGAAATCGGAGATGTAAAAGATATTTTGTTTAGAGATACAAATGACTATGGTTCGAACGTTGGAGAAAAGTCAATCGAGATATCAACAAATTGGTATGTTTGGCATATTAACGATAAAGCTTTCACCCGAGTTGGGAAATTAGAAGGAGAAAACCAAAAAGCATACATAGGTATTGTAATTAATCCATTGGGTATTCTTGAACTTTTTAAAGGGTTTAAATATCCTGTTGAATATCCAAGTTATAAATAATTCGGTGTAGCCTTCCCAAGAAAATTAACAAAAGACCATTAATTTATTCAAAATATGACTTTCTAAAGGTAACGGTTCGTCGAGGGAATCTGTTCAACTTAGCACTTTTCCCCCAACTCCTGCCTAACCGCAGCAATCACCCATCAATCTGGGCTAGGGCGAACATGCGGCCGTAGAAGGGGTAGCCGGCGTTGTAACCCTTATCGGCATCGTAGATGCATGGACCTGTCGTGGTCCACACGCATAGGAACGTGGGGGCGCTGGCTTTCAAAGATGCGCACGAGTTCGATGACCTGGCCGCGACCTTCCAAGTGAGGCGCTTCCACAAAGTTGCCGTTGTCGAAGACATGGATGCTTCTCAGGTGGACGAAGTGGATGCGGGACAGGAAACGTTGAGCCATGGAAGGCAGGTCGTTGTGCGGCCCGGCAAGTGAACCTGCACAAAGAGTCAGGCCGTTGTGGGGGTGTAATCGGCAACGGACAATACAGTAAAATCGGCAACAAGATTGCAGTAAAAATGGCAACAAGAGTACAGTAAGATTTAATCAAACTACATTAGCTGCGAACAAAAAATCGCGGCGATGGGAAACATTAATTTTAATCTTTACTGTATGTATCATGAGATCAAAAGGCTACGCGAGGTCGATCGATCCAATGGATAGCCGACCATTTGAAGCTAAACTTCAGGACTGTCAAGAAGCTTATTGATATGGAACCGGACGCGTTCCAGGAATACCTGAAGATGAACGAGAAACGTTCGTGCGTCCTTGATACCTACCGCGATTTTGTGGAGAGCCGCCTGCAACTCTTTCCGGAAACCTCCTCTGCCCAGATGCTCGACTGGCTGAAGGAGAACAACCCCGATTTGCCGGCTGTGCATCCCAAGACGGCCTACAACTTTGTGATGAGAATCCGTCAGGACTACGGCATACCCAAGGTGGCTGTCTGCTCGCGCCAATATGCGGCTGTTCCGGAACTGCCACCCGGTGAACAAGCACAGGTGGACTTTGGGCAGATCAAGTTACGTACGTCGACCGACACAAGGAAGACCATCCATTTTTTCAGTATGCTGCTTTGTCACTGTCGTATGAAGTTCCTGATTGCTCGCGAGACCCCATTCACGGCCCAAAGCGCGGTGGACGCACACGAAAAGGCCTTTGAGTACTTCCAGGGAATGCCCCGACAGATTGTCTACGACCAAGACTTTGTGTTCCTGAGCAAGGAGAACTTGGGCGACCTGATTATGACCGACATTTTTAACCGCTACCAAGCGGGACGCCCCTTCAAGGTATTATTCTGCCGAGCAGCGGATCCCGAGAGCAAGGGCAAGATAGAGAACGTGGTCAAGTTCATCAAGCAGAACTTCCTGTACAACCGTCAGTACGTAGACGAGGTGACTATCAACTCCCAGGCCATTGACTGGCTCAGGAGGACGGGCAACGGCATGCGGCACAACACAACATGCAAAATCCCGTACGAAGAATGGCTTACCGAAAGAGAGCACCTACTTGCATGGAACCCATTGATGCGCATCGAGCAAACTGAGTATCATAAGGTCATTAAAACAAACACTGTTCGCTACAAAGGCAACACATACTCCCTGCCACTGGGTACCTACAAGAATGAGAACAGCCGTGTTTTCCTCAAGGAAGCCGATGGCCGCCTGTTGATCCACGACGAAAACGGCCTACTTGTTGCTATTTTTACTGCACTACTGATTGCTAAAATTACTGCATTGGTAATTGCTGTTTACAGGGGGTTGTCAACCGCTTGGAACAACCAGTTGATGTCCTCGGCACAGGTGAGGATACGTGGTAGGCTAGCATTTGGAAGGGAGGATTGGCTAAGTTACAATAGATATTCATATTGTCTAAACAATCCACTTAAGTATACTGATCCAAGTGGAAATATAATTCCGGCAGTTGTTGGAGTTGTCATTGATGCCGTCGTACTTGGTGGGGGAACAGCATTTGTGACATCAGTAGCAATGGGTTCAATGGCCTTTGATAATGGCGGTAGTTTTTGGGGTTCATTCTCATCGTCATTTATTCTTGGCGTATTATCATCTATTGCATCTTCATCGTTCACTGCTGGCATTGGAACGGCATTTTCTCATACCCCAGAAAGCTTTAGTTTTGTTCGAGAGGTTTCAAGAGCTGCCTTTTCTACTCCCCATCAGTCAGACCACTGATGTTCGTTTTTTAGTTTAGTTCAAGCTATAAATATTACAAAGATCGTTTAGGGCTCTAAGTAAACATTTATGAAAAAAAGAATAATACTTCTGTTGTTTTTGTTACAATTAGTTTGGTTTAATGCCTATTCTATATCGGGAAGTGGAATTGCAAACTTTTACCGGACACAAAGTTAAGCTACATTCATAATTGATTCTTTCTTAATCCAATACTGTTGCCAAAATTCGTCAATGGTTAGGTTACCCAATGCTGAGAACCTTCTTTTATGATTATACCAATTCTCGATATATTTAAAAACGATCAAGCTCATTTCTTCTTTGGTTCTGAGCTTGGTTCCAAAAATCTGCTCAGATTTGAAAGATTTGAAGAAGCTTTCTGCCACCGCATTATCCCAACAATTACTTTTCCTACTCATACTTTGTTCCACCTTCAAGGATTTCAACACATTGATCGTCTTCTTGCAGGCATATTGTACACCTCTGTCCGAATGAAAGATCATACCCTGGGTAAAGGGTCTGTTTTTGTTGGCCATTCGGATGGCTGGTATCACGGTGCTGGCCGCACTCATTTTGTCGCTCATAGACCAACCTATCGGTTTGCGGTCGAAAAGATCCAGAACCATCGTCAGGTAAAGGAATCCATCCAAACACGGAATATAGGTCAAATCAGAAACACAGGCTTCAGATGGTTCATCGCGACGAAAAGCCCGATTCAACAGGTTGGGAGCCACCTTGTAGTCGTGCGAAGAATCCGTCGTTACTTTGAAGCGCTTAGACAGCTTGCTGCGTATTCCCATTTGCTTCATGTGGCGTGCCACAGTGATCTGCGATACCTGCGTTCCGGCCACCTGAAGGTCTTTGGATAGCCGAGGACTGCCATTACGACCTCTGGCAACAAAGTAGGCCTTTTTGATTTTCTCGTCAAGTTCCATAAACGTACGCCTTCGCTTTCCTATTGGTTCAATAAGCCAATGATAATAGGCACTTCGGGACACTTTCAACACTTTGCACATCAAATCAATCGTCCATCTTTTCGAGTTATAGTCCTTAATGAACTGGAAGATCAACGACCGCTCTTGGAGATGATGCTCAACGCTTTTTTTAGAATATCACGTTCGGTCTCCGCATCAAAGAGCCGCTTCTCCAAGTCGGCCATCTTCTTGGCCTCTTCGCTTAAGGTCTGCACACCGTTACCAGGAAAACTCTGTGATCCTTTTTCTTGGTATTCTTTGCGCCAGCGGTATAATAACAAAGGTTCAATACCCAATTCCTGTGCAAGTTCCGATACGTTCTTGCGTTCAAAACTCAATTTGACAGCATTCTCCTTGAATACCTTGTCGTAATGCGTTCTTTGTTTTCTCATGATACACAAAATTAAACTTTTATGCTTAACTCCGTGTCCGTGCTAAGTTAGTAACTCCAAAGACTCGTAACCCCCTATTTCAAGGGTATGAAGTATTACGATTATGTTGTAAAAGGCGAAGTCATAGGCGCGAAAGAAAGAATGTACAATGATAGTAAAGCATCGGCTTTGCAAATAAGGATAGAGGATAAATTTGGGCAAGAAATAAGTGATACTATCTGGATTGAACCTTTTTTGGAAGAAGAATTCGGTAATGATTTCTATGAAAAGCTTTCAGGTGAATATTACTTTGCCATTAAGTGCAATGAAAAAGGTTATTTTTATTACTCAAGCGCAGACTATTTTGCATTAAAAATTACCGATGGTACAGTATATTCGTTGTTTAAGCAATACAGGGTGTATGTAGGCAGGTATGTAGGCAGGCTTCTAAGCTGGCTTCCTTTTTATCGATTCCATACTTTTACAAAGATGAGAACGGATACGTTTGAAAAGAAGCTCAAACGCATATTGGATGAGAAGCGGTTAAATACTAGAAAATAAAAAAGATAGTTCACTACAAAACACATTGTACGGTTGGCGCTGCCCTTTATAAATCGTGAAAGCGGACTGAGGGAGGGGATGTGGGACTAGTGCGACTTCGACGGCCGAGTGCAGGGGGCACGAAGAGAGCGCCCTACAATTTTGTGAAGGCTCGTCAGAGACAAACAAATTGTGGCGCTGTCGAGTGACAACCAACGAAGGACTAGCGGAGCACGGTGTCATATCCCCGGACGAAAGGGAGCGTTTCTCGAATACGAAAAAAGCAAGGAATTTAATTTTTCCCCAACCCTTGCCTCACCGCAGCCATAACCCCGTCAATCTGGGCGAGGGCGAACATACGGCCGTAGAAAGGGTAGCCGGCGTTGTAGCCCTTTTCGGCATCGTCGAGCATGGATCGGCCGTGGTCAACACGCATGGGAACGTGGGGGCGCTGGCTTTCAAAGATGCGCACGAGTTCGATGACCTGGCCGCGACCTTCCAGATGGGGCGCTTCCACGAAGTTGCCGTTTTCGAAGACATGAGTACTACGAAGGTGGACAAAGTGGATGCGGGACAGAAAACGTTGAGCCATGGCGGGCAGGTCGTTGTGCGGGCCGGCACTCAGGGAACCGGCGCATAAAGTCAGGCCGTTGTGGGGGTTGTCCACCGCCTGGTACAACCAGTCGATGTCCTCGGCACAGGTGACAATGCGGGGCAGACCCAGCATTTGGAAAGGGGGATCGTCAGGGTGGATGCACATGTTCAGGTCGTACTCCTCGCAGACCGGCATGATGCGCGTTAGGAAGTAGCGAATGTTTTCACGCAGTGCGTCCTTGTCAATGTTTTTGTATTTAGCCAGCAACTCTCTGAATAGTTCTAGGGGCTTTTCCTCGTCTTCCTTGAAGTTGCCGCTCACGAAACCTTGCGTTTTGATGACGATGTTTTCCACCAAAGCCGCTTTTTCGGCATCGGTGATGGTCTTGTCGAGCTGCTCCAGTTCGGCGCGCATGGCCTCGGAATAGTCGGCCAGGGCGTTTTCGCGCTTCAGGATGTAGGCGTCGAAGTAGGCGAAGCGGGTTTTGTCGAAAAATAGGGCGGTTGAACCGTCGCCAAGCGGGTGGGCCAGATCCGTACGAATCCAGTCGATCACGGGCATGAAGTTGTAGCAGATGGTTTTTACCCCAGCTTTGCCCAGGTTCTTGAGGCTTTCAATGTAGTTGTCAATGAGTGCGTCGCGGTCATCGCCCCCGTACTTGATCGACTCGCTCACGGGCAGGCTTTCAACGACCGACCAGCGCAATCCACCTGCCTCGATGAAGTGCTTTAGGTCGAGGATGGCTGCTGAAGGCCACACCACGCCGTTGGGCAAGCCGTACAGGGCGGTCACGATGCCCTCAACACCTATTTGCTTCAACATTGGCAAGGTGATTTTATCTTTCTTGCCGAACCATCTCCATGTTTTTTCCATGCCGCCAAAGGTACAAATTTTTCCGGCAAAACACCAGACAGCGCGATTGTAGGTAACGTGGAAAAACCTACGTTTTTGTGGCAGAAAACACAGAAAATGTAGCTTTCTTTAGGCCGTTTACACGGTATTTTTCTGTATATTTGTTCACTTTTTGAGAAAACGAAGACAATAACAGACAGCTATATGAGCGAAGAAGAAAAAATTGAATTGCCACAGTCATACGACGCGGACAGCATTCAGGTACTTGAAGGATTGGAAGCGGTACGCAAACGCCCTTCCATGTACATCGGTGATACCGGATTGAAAGGACTTCACCACTTGGTGTACGAGGTCGTTGACAACTCCATTGACGAGGCCTTGGCCGGTTATTGCAACGACATTCAGGTAAGCATCAACGAAGATAATTCCATCACGGTGATTGATAACGGTCGAGGCATCCCCGTGGATATCATGGAAAAAGAAAACCGTTCCGCGTTGGAAGTGGTATTGACTGTGTTGCATGCCGGTGGTAAATTTGATAAGGGGTCGTACAAGGTATCGGGCGGTTTGCACGGTGTGGGTGTTTCCTGCGTCAACGCGCTGTCCATCGAGTTTCATGTGGAAGTATACCGAAACGGAAACGTCTATTCACAGGATTATTCATGTGGAAAGCCGTTGAACAGCGTTCACGTGTCAGGCTCCTCGGAAGTGTCAGGCACCTCAGAAGTGACCGGCACCAACATCACGTTCAAGCCGGACGCTTCTATTTTTACGGTGCTGGAATTCAAATACGATGTATTGGCGGGCCGTTTACGCGAGTTGTCCTACCTGAACACGGGCATCAAGCTGACCCTCACCGACAAGCGCATCATCAACGAAGATGGTACTTTCAAGCATGAGGTATTTTATTCAACCGAAGGGCTGCGGGAATTCGTCCGTTTTCTGGATGCAACCCGCGAACCGCTTATCGAGGATGTCATCCACATCTCCACCGAAAAGTTTGGCACGCCCGTTGAGGTGGCCATGATGTACAACCAGTCGTACAACGAAAATATTTTTTCCTACGTCAACAACATAAACACCATAGAAGGGGGTACCCACTTGGCCGGTTTCCGTCGTGGTTTGACTCGTACCTTGAAGAAATACGCCGAAGATTCCAAGTTGTTGGACAAGATCAAGATTGAAATCTCGGGCGACGACTTCCGCGAAGGCCTCACCGCCGTTATTTCCATCAAGGTGGCAGAACCTCAGTTCGAGGGACAAACCAAGACCAAGCTGGGGAACAACGAAGTGATCGGTTCGGTCGACCAGGCCATCAGCGAAGCGTTAGGCAATTACTTGGAAGAACACCCCAAGGAAGCCAGGATCATTGTTGATAAGGTTATTCTTGCTGCTACGGCTCGTCATGCTGCCCGTCACGCCCGTGAAATGGTGCAACGCAAGAACCCGTTGTCCGGAGGCGGACTGCCGGGAAAACTGGCGGACTGTTCCGAAAAAGACGCTACCAAGTGCGAATTCTTCCTTGTTGAGGGCGATTCCGCCGGAGGTACGGCCAAGCAAGGTCGTTCCCGCCAGTTTCAGGCCATCCTTCCGCTACGAGGAAAAATTCTGAATGTGGAAAAGGCCATGCCTCACAAGGTGCTGGAAAACCAGGAAATCCGCGATATGTACACCGCGTTAGGTGTTTCCATCGGCACCGAAGAAGATTCAAAGGCGCTCAACATCAGTAAATTGCGCTATCATAAAATCATCATCATGACCGATGCCGATGTAGACGGAAGTCACATTGACACCCTGTTGATGACCTTCTTCTTCCGACAAATGAAGGTGCTGATTGAGAACGGCTATCTGTACATCGCCACGCCGCCACTTTACCTGTGCAAAAAAGGAAAGGTGGAAGAATATTGCTGGAACGAAAACCAACGGTTGCAATTCATTGAAAAGTACGGTGGTGGCGTCGAAGCCAGCGTTCATGTGCAACGGTACAAAGGCTTGGGTGAAATGAACGCCGAGCAACTCTGGCACACCACCATGGATCCTGAACACCGCACGTTGCGTCAGGTGACCATTGAGAACGCAGCCGATTGCGACCACGTCTTTTCCATGTTGATGGGTGACGAAGTAGGCCCACGCCGTGAATTCATCGAGGCGAACGCCACCTACGCTAATATCGACGCCTAATAAATAAGGTATACGATTTAGTCGTAATCGATGATGATGTCGTGAATGGTAATAATGCCGATGATCCGAGAAGGGTCATCGGTTTCGGTGACGGCAAGAGACGTAATCTTGTTGTTGGTCATCAAACGAAGAGCCTCCTCAATCTGTGTGTTGGAGGCTACTTTTTTGAACCCAACTGTCATAAAGTCGCTGGCGCGTTTGCTAACAATGTCGTCGAAATGCTGTACCGCCCTTCGGATGTCCCCGTCGGTAATGATACCTGTCATGATGTCTTGATCGTTGACAACCATGGTCATACCCTTGCGGCTGTCGCTTATCGTGTAAATAATATCTTTGAATAAGTCGGACTCTTTCACGATAGGAATTTCGGTTGACATGATGTCATTCACGTGGGTTAACAGCCGTCTTCCCAAGGCACCACCCGGATGAAACATGGCGTACTCGTCTTCGGTAAACCCCCGTCGTTTCATCAGACAAATGGTAAGGGCATCGCCCATGACCAATGTCGCCGTGGTAGAAGTGGTAGGTGCCAACCCCAACGGACACGCTTCTTTCCGCACGCCGATGTTCAAGACCACGTCGGCTTCCCTGCCAAGCGGTGAGAAAGGATGACCTGTCATGGCCACAATGCTGGCTCCAATTTTCCGCAACGGAAGAAGGATGTTGGAAATTTCTATCGTGCTGCCGCTGTTCGAAATAGCCAGCACCACATCACCGGGGCTTACCATCCCCAGATCCCCATGCATGGCATCGGTAGCATTAACAAAAATGGCCTTGGTTCCCGTTGAGGCCAAGGAGGCGGCTATCTTACGTCCGATCAGACCGGTTTTTCCAATGCCCGTTACGACTACTTTTCCGGGACAGGTATAGATCATGTCTACCACTTTCTCAATCTCAGGACCGATGCCGGCGCTTACGTGGGCCAGTTCCTCGATTTCCTGCTTGAAGACGGTTTGACTGATTGAAATAAAATCCATGTTGAGTTCGTTGTTACAGTTGTTTAACCCATGCGTCCAGTTCGACGGCCTGCTTGAGTATTTCCTTGATGCCATCCAACCGTAGCTGGTTCGGTCCATCGGAGATGGCGTTGTCCGGATTCGGGTGCACTTCAAGGAACAATCCGTCTACGCCGACAGCCATGGCCGCCCGCATCAAAGGAGGTACCATCTCGCGGTTACCCCCGGTGCTTGTGCCTTGCCCCCCCGGTTTTTGAACCGAGTGGGTTGCGTCGAACACCACCGGATAGCCGTAAGAGCGCATTTCGACCAGACCTGTCATGTCCACAATCAGGTTGTTGTACCCAAAACTGGTGCCGCGTTCACACAACAACAGGTTACGGTTGCCGGCTTCCTCCATCTTCGTGATGACGTTTCGCATGTCCCAGGGAGCCATAAACTGACCTTTTTTGACATTCACCACCTTGCCGGTTAGAGCCGCTGCGAGGAGTAAATCGGTCTGTCTGGATAAAAAGGCAGGAATCTGAAGCATATCGGCCACTTCCGAAACAGGTTTGCACTGCCAGGATTCGTGGACGTCGGTGACGATGGGTACGTTAAACTCGGTCTTGACGCGTTGAAGAATTTCCAATCCTTTTTCCATGCCAATCCCTCTGGATGCGTGGATCGAAGAGCGGTTCGCCTTGTCGAACGAGGATTTGAAGACGAAGGGGATGCCCAGTTCGGTGCAGACCTCTTTCAAGTAGCCGGCTGTTTCCATCACAAGCTGCTCGCTTTCAATGGCACAGGGTCCCGCTATCAGGACAAAACGACCTTTGCCACCTATGGCCAGGTTGTTGGCAATCTGTACGCGACACACCTCGTTCATGAGCTTGTTATTGGTTCCGGATACTCGGCAAAGATATCTTTTCCTAACCGAAAAAACCCTACCTTTGTCAAAAAATCACCCATTACCCGTATGATTGAATCACTTAGCCAACTGCTTACAGAACGAATTCTCGTGTTGGACGGAGCTACAGGAACCATGATCCAAACACTGGGACTCACCGAGGAGGATTTTCGGGGAGAACGATTTGCGCAGGCCACCTGCAACCTCAAAGGGCACAACGACCTACTGTGCCTAACCAAGCCTGCTGCCATCACTGAAATACACGAAGCCTACCTGAAAGCAGGAGCTGACATCATAGAAACCAATTCCTTTAATGCGAATGCCATATCTTTATCCGATTATGACATGGCTTCGCTTGCCTACGAGATCAATCATCAGGCTGCCGTGCTGGCTAAAGAAGCCGCACAACGATTCACACGAATCAACCCCGACAAACCTCGGTTTGTGGCCGGTTCTATGGGACCAACCAACAAAACCGCCTCCATGTCGGCTGATGTGTCAGACCCGGGAGCCCGTTCGGTCACTTTTGACGACCTGGTTGCCGCCTACCGAGAACAAGTGAGGGGTTTGCGAGACGGTGGAGTCGACTTGTTGCTGGTGGAAACCATCTTCGACACCTTGAACGCGAAAGCAGCCTTGTTTGCCATTCAGGCCGAAGAAACATACTCGGGTGTGCGCTTACCCGTCATGGTCTCCGTCACCGTTGCCGATGCCAGTGGCCGAACCCTGTCCGGCCAGACCTTGTTGGCCTTTTTAGCCTCTGTTTCCCACGTTAACCTATTCAGTTGCGGGTTGAATTGCGGGTTTGGCGCCACGCAGATGAAATCCTATTTGAAGGAGATTGCGGCGGTGTCTCCATTCCCGGTCAGTGTGCATCCCAACGCGGGTCTGCCCAATCAATTCGGGGAGTACGACGAGACCCCGGAAACCATGGCCGTTACCATAAAGACCTATTTGGAGGAAGGACTCGTCAATATTGTGGGAGGTTGTTGCGGCACACGTCCGCCCCACATTGCTGCCATTGCTGCCCTCGCGGCCCAGTACACACCAAGGCAACTTCCCATAGTCAAACCAACCACGATACTGAGTGGCTTAGAGCCCTTGATCATAGACCCGACACGCAATTTTGTCAACATCGGCGAACGCACCAACGTATCCGGGTCCCGCCGTTTCGCGCGGCTTATGAAGGAAGAACGCTTCGACGAGGCGTTGTCCGTAGCTCGTGAACAAGTGGAGAACGGTGCTCAGATCATCGATATTTGCATGGACGACGCTATGCTGGATGCCAAGACCTGCATGGTTCAATACCTCAACCTCTTGGTGGCCGAACCCGACATTGCCAGGGTTCCCATTATGATTGACTCGTCCAAATGGGACGTGCTTGAAGCCGGTTTAAAATGCGTTCAAGGCAAATCCATTGTCAACTCCATCAGTTTGAAAGAAGGGGAGGGCGCCTTTCTAACCAAAGCCAAACTTGTCCACCAGTATGGAGCCGCTGTCGTGGTCATGCTCTTTGACGAACAGGGCCAGGCCGACACGTATGAAAGGAAGATTCAATTGGCCAAGCGTTCCTACGATTTACTGGTTGCAGGCGGATTTCCACCTGAAGACATCATTTTCGATCCCAACGTACTGGCCATCGCTACGGGCATGAGCGAGCACAATGCTTATGCAGTGAATTTCATCGAAGCGTGCCGATGGATCAAAAAAAACCTGCCACACGCAAAAATCAGCGGGGGCATCAGCAACTTGTCGTTTTCGTTCCGGGGCAATGATACGGTTCGGGAGGCGTTGCATGCCGTTTTTCTGTACCATGCCATCAAGGCAGGATTGGACATGGGCATTGTCAATGCCGGTCAACTGGTACCCTATAACGAAATAGAACCTACTCTACTCAAGCTATCGGAAGAAGTCGTACTCAATAAACGACCGGAAGCCACGGAGGAATTGCTTCAATTGGCGGAAACCCTGAAAAACGGAAACAACGGCCAACGGGAGCAAGCGGTAACGCAAACCGAGGATTGGCGCAACGGAACCGTGGAGGAACGCCTTTCGCACGCCTTGGTCAGGGGTGTGGCAGACTACCTGAAGGTAGACCTGCAAGAATGCCTCACGGTGTATCCCAACGCCATTGACATCATTGAGCAGCCACTCATGCAGGGCATGAATACGGTAGGAGACCTGTTTGGTGCCGGTAAGATGTTCCTGCCCCAAGTGGTGAAGAGTGCTCGCGTCATGAAAGAAGCGGTGGCCTTTTTGGAACCCACCATCCAAGCGCAAAAAGCCCGTCAAACGGTGAAACCCATCAAAATCTTATTGGCAACCGTGAAGGGCGATGTCCACGATATCGGGAAAAACATCGTAAGCGTGGTATTATCTTGCAATGGATTTGAAATCATCGACCTTGGCGTCATGGTGCCGTGTGAGAAAATCATTTTGGAAGCCAAGGCCCACAACGTGGACGCCATTGGCTTGAGCGGACTCATCACGCCTTCGCTCGACGAGATGAAGCAAGTTGTTCAGGCTGTCCGCAAGGAAGGACTTGATCTGCCTGTGTTGTTGGGAGGAGCTACCACCAGCGAACTACACACGGCCTTGCGCTTATCGCCCGAATACCCGGGTGGTGTCTTTTACGTGAAGGATGCCTCACGGGCAGCACCCGTGCTCAAGCAGGTAACCGACAAGTCAACAAAAGCCGGTTTCATCGAGGAAACCCTATCCCGCTACGCCGACCTGAAGCAGGCGTACGAGAAAACGCGCCGAAAATCGGATTACCTGTCGTTGAAAGAAGCCAGGAAGAACGCTTACCCCATCGACTGGAAACGGGAATTGATTGACGCGCCTGCTCAACCCGGCATTCATCAGTGGACGAACTACCCCATTGAAACCATCATCCCTTATATAGACTGGACGTACTTTTTCTACACCTGGGACATCCGCGGGGCTTTCCCCGAGTTGCTGGAGCACCCCGAGAAAGGACCTGTCGCCCGCAAGTTGCTGGAAGATGCCACCGCTGTTCTCAACGAGTTGGTGGCCGGCGGCAAGCTTAGGGCTAGGGCTGTCATTGGTCTGTTCCCGGCTCAGTCTGAAGGCGACGATATTTTTGTGGAGAAGGACGGTCGGCGCATTCCGTTTTACCAACTCAGGGATCAACGAAAACGAGCCGAAGGCGAATACAACACCTGCTTATCCGATTTCATCGCCCCCGTTGAGTCGGGTGTGAAAGATTACATGGGTGGCTTTGTGGCTTCGGTCGGGCTGGAGCCGGCCAACCTGTCTGCCAAGGCACGGGAAGCGGGCGACGATTACACCGCCCTGCTCATGGAAACCCTGTGCGACCGCTTGGTGGAAGCTTTTGCTGAACTGCTTTTCAAAGAAGTAAGGACCACCTATTGGGGGTATGCACCGAATGAAGCCACCACACTCGAAGACTTAATTGCTTCCCGTTACCGGGGCATTCGACCGGCCATTGGCTATCCTTCTTGTCCCGATCACAGCGAAAAGGAACGTCTGTTTGACTTACTGGAAGCAACCGAACGCATCGGCACCACGTTGACGGAAAGCTTCATGATGCAGCCCGCCTCTTCGGTGAGCGGGTTCATGATGGCCAGTCCTCATGCACGGTTCTACAACATCATCCACCTCACCAAAGATCAGGCCGACGACTACTTCAAACGAAAAGGACGCGTGTTCGAACCGCTTAGGCAGCTGATTATCTGATTTCAGGAGCGATTCGCTGTTGCTCGTACGCCTTCACATCCTTTCTCAATTCAGGGGCGAGAATGTACAATCCGATAATGTTGGGAACTGACATGGCAAGTACCAACATATCCGAAAAATCAATGATGGTGCTTAGGCTGGTGGTGGTTCCCACTACAATCATAATCAGAAAAAGTACCTGATAGGTTTTTTCTGCCGCAACACGTTTTCCGGTCAACCGTTCGAACAAGCGGCCGAACACGTAATCAAAGCCCTTCACGCCGTAGTATGACCAACCAATTAGGGTGGAATAGACAAACAGCAGCATGCACAGGAGCAGCACGTAGGGTGCCCAGGGAGCAAAGGTGGAAAAAGCAGCCGAGGTGAGTTGCGCCCCCTCCAAATGGTTCGGATTCATATAAACGCCAGTGAAGATAAGGGTAAGCGCCGTCATGGTACAAATGACAACGGTGTCCAGAAAGGGTTCCCACAAGGCTACGTAACCCTCAGTGACAGGCGTTTTCGTCTTGACCGTAGAGTGAGCGATGGCTGCCGATCCGATACCGGCCTCGTTGGAGAACACAGCCCGGCGGAATCCCATGATCAATACGCCAACGATGCCCCCTTTGGCGGCGTCGGGAGTGAATGCACCATCCCAGATAACCCGAAAGGCATCCCCAATATGGGAAATGTTGGATAAGATGATGAGCAGACACATGGAAACATAGAGAATGGCCATGAAGGGAAACAAGCCTCCGCAGACCTTGGCAATGCTTTTAATGCCACCCAATATGACCAATCCTGTTAGAACGGCCAATGCCACACCAATCCAAAAACCGTGTGGTTCCAAAGAGGGGAACATGATGGAAAGCTGAGCGTACACCTGGTTGGACTGAAACATGTTGCCGATACCAAACGCCGACAGGGAGATGATGAGTGCGTACACCCAGGCAAGCACGGATCCCAATTTTGGCAGTCCTTTTCCTTTCAAGCCGTGTTTAAGGTAGTACATAGGGCCGCCCGATACGACACCGTTTTCGTCGATTCTTCGGTATTTCACGCCCATCGTACATTCGGCAAATTTAGAAGACATACCCAAAAAGCCGGCCACGATCATCCACAACGTAGCACCAGGTCCGCCAAGGGAAACGGCAACGGCTACACCCGCAATGTTTCCCATGCCGACGGTAGAGGAAAGGGCAGTCGCGACCGCTTGAAAATGAGACGTATCGCCTTTTCCGGCCTGTCGCTTGTCTCTTCCCAATGCCAAATCAAGGCCGTGCTTCATACCGCGGATGTTGATAAAGCGCAGGTAAAGGGTGAAGAACAATCCTCCTGCGATTAACCAGACCACAATAAAAGGAACGGGCGCTCCCAGTTTCAGTCCCATAGCGGCAAACGGATCCCAAAAAAGGACAGAACTTAGGCTATTCACCAAGGGTTCGAAATAGTGATTGATGTCGGTGTTCATGATCATAGATTAAAGTCGCCCTGTTCGTTTTATCAGCGAGCGAATGGTTTCGGTTAAATAGGTACAGGCTATCAATTGTTCAATGGTTAGGTGCATTCGGTAACGCCAGTAATGACGGGGGTTGGAGGGAATGTTGATGCGCTCAGCTTCTGGGTGCTGACTGCGCATTACCGCATCGATGGCCAGCCAGTCCTGCCAGGGAATCACCACCCACATGGCGGGAGACTCCAGGTGTTGAAGCAGGATGTCCCGCGCTATTTCCGGGGTACATTCGGTTGGTGTTACCCCCGGCTTCCACAACACCTGCTGGTAGTACTGTGTGGTGGTTTCCTTGTTTTCCAGCCACCACGCCCTGAGCGGATTCAAATCGTGCGTGGACGTGGAGCAAACCGACAAATAAGGAATGGCGTTCAGGTTTTCAAACCGTTGCCCCTGTTGCTTGGGCATGCGCTGGATTTCCAGGCTGAGCAGTTGCAGGTCTCTCATCACTTCGGGTACACAGGAGGGTATCATGCCCAAATCTTCTCCACAGGCCAACATACGCGATGATTCCACCAAGGGTTTCAGTTTCTCACGAGCCGAGTTTCCCCAATACTCGTTTTGTCGCCTGAAAAAGAAATCATCGTGCAAATGGCGGTAACGCTCCTGTTCTGCCGTAGAAAGCAGCTTGAACCGATACGTATTAAAACCATGAATCCGTGGATGCAGCAACTCCCTGGAAGGGATGCCATCTTTAACAAAGAGGACTTCTTCGCAGAGGGTGAAGAGGCCTTCTTTCAGGTCTTTTTGTTTTGGGTGTTCGTTCAGCCAGGTAAGCTGTTTTTGCTGCGTGTTGCAAAACGCTTTCAGGGTAAACAGACCGCCGCGTACCTTCTTCAGGAAAGTGGTGGTAACAAGATCGGTGTTTTCGCCAAACAAGATTGAAAGGGTTTCCGCCGTAAAAAGGGGAACTGTCATCTCCTCCGTAAAGTCGATGCCGTTTTCCACCAGTTCGATTACCGTGTACGGCAAGGCCGGGTTGAACTGCCCCAACAACCCCCTGACGGAATGAGTGGGAATTTCCCACATGCGGAAAAAACCCAGGATATGGTCAATACGATAGGCGTCGAAATAGACTGCCATGTGTGCCATGCGCTGTTTCCACCAGTCATACCCCTCCTGCTTCATTGCCGACCAGTCGTAGGAAGGAAATCCCCAGTTCTGACCCGTCACCGAGAAATCGTCGGGTGGAGCCCCCACCTGAACGGACGTGTTGAACAAATGCGGCTTACTCCAGGCTTCTACACCGTGTCGGTTGACGCCAATGGGAATGTCTCCCTTCAGAACGACCCGCCGATGATGCGCTTCGTCGCGCACCTGTTTAAGTTGAAGGTGTAACCAGTATTGCACCACAAAATGGAAGGAAATCTCGTCGTGCCACGGTTGTTGAGGATCGCACAGGTTGCCGATTAGGGAAGGTGTACACGTAGCGTAGTCGCCCCACTGCCCGAAATCAGCGGTTTTTTGGGTATCCCTTAAGTAACAGAATGCCGCATAAGGCGCCAACCAGTAGTCGTTTTCAGCCACGAACTGGTGGTATCCTTTGGTCTTCATGCAGGCGTGTCCTTCCTGCTTAAAAATAGCGGATAAAAATTCTTTTTTCAGTTCCAAGGTGGCATTATAGTCCATTTCCGGCAACTGGTTCAACGGAACTCGCCTTGCTTCAAGCGAAGCAAGAAGGGCCTCGTCGCGCAATGGCGGTAATTGGCTTGGGCACAGGTACATGGGGTGTAAGGCATGAACGGAGATGGCGTTGTACGGATAAGAGTCTGTCCACGTGCCCGAAAGAGTCGTGTCGTTGATGGGAAGCAACTGTACAAGCTGCTGGCCGATATTGGATACCCAAGGAATAAAACGCAACAAATCGCCAAAATCACCGCAGCCCCAGGACGCTTCAGAACGAAGAGAAAATACCGGAATAGCCACACCAACCCCTTTCCAGGGAGCTTCCTGACATCGAAACGTCAATCCTGCCACGACCTGCAGTTTCCCCGGGTCATAAGAACCAAGAATTACCTCACGGGGCATCCCCCATTCCCAGGCAACAAAGGATGCATCGTCTTTATTCACCAATACAAATTTGTAACGGAAAGAGGGGGGCAGGATGGACGCATCCAAGCTTACCTGCCATTCGGGAAAGGTACCGGGAACCATGGGTAAAACGCGAGCAAGATCCCAGTTGCCCAGACTATTGATGTCTCCGGAAATAGCTACAAATTGATGACTACGCACCAACGGTGCATTGACGTGAAAAACGATACGACCCGCTTTGCCGGGTTGCTCAAGCGGTTTATCGGTTACTCTCAGCAAACTGTCGGAAAAGGCCGACGCATACCAAATGGGTGAATCCGGCTCCGCTTGCCAGAAATCATCCACCGCACAGCGTTCCACGGTTTCAGACAGCGATAACCGGTGTGGATTCCCGTACTCTTTCCGAACCACCTGCGTTCCCTCACGCACATAATAGCTGTATTTCAACTCCTTGCAGGGTGAATGCTCGAGTGATAACAACCAGTGACCTTCTCCATGGTGGGTCATAACAGGAGCAGCCGAAATAGCTAAATATCCGGTTTCACGGGTATCTCCACAGACCACCAGCACTTGTCCGGGCGATGTGAAATAATGGATGTGAAAAAGCAGGTTCATCGTTTGGTATGGATTAGGTTTCCTTCAACCTGCATGGCCTTGAACGGTACGGCCGGGCAAACGTATTCGCAGCCGCCGCAACCTATACAAATAGCTGTGTTGACCGAAGGTATGGTCAAAGAGTCCCTGTAGGGTACCATTTGAATAGCCTGTGTGGGACAGACCTCCGAACATGCACCACAATACGTGCCATTGGTAACCACCACACAGTTGTTCTTGATAAAAACGACATGACCCACGTGCAGCCGGTGCTTTTTTTCAACCGTTAACGAAACAAGGGCTTCGTTTGGGCACACCCCTGAACAGATGGTGCAATCGAATGCGCAGTATCCGTGTGAAAAATTCATCATCGGCTGCATGATACCGCCCACCCCGTATTCGAAGAGCGAAGGCTTGAGCACGTTGTAGGGGCATTTTGCCACACACAAATGACAGGCCGTGCAGTGATTCAGCAGGTGTTCGGCGCTCTTGGATCCCGGCGGGCTAATGGGGTTCTTTTTTTTGTAGCGTGCGCTTCCCGCAGGTGCCGTCAACTGTTGGGCCAATGACAAAGCCGGCAGGGAAGCTGCTGCCGTTGCGGTAACAGCTACTACGCCCATAAAACGACGCCTCGACTCGTTCACCGGAGTCTCAGCCCGAACAACCTTTCGCCTCGAGGCATTCACCGGCACAGTTGCCACGCTCTTTTTTCGGCGCAGTCCGTACCTGATGCTGTCAAACTTGCAGGTTTCAAGGCAGTCGAAGCAGGCTACGCACCGGGTATCATCCATCTGCTTGTTCTTGTTATCTATACAAGAAGCCTTGCACACCCTCTCACATCGTCCACAACTGGTACACGTCTCGCGATCGATGCGTATCTTGAACAACGAAAGTTTCGACAGGTAACCCAAAACAGTCCCCACCGGACAAAAGGTGTTGCACCAGATACGTCCATGCCGCGTAGCCAACACCCCAATAACCAGCAAGGTTGCCCCCGCGATAAGCAACGAAGAAAGACTGTACAGGATAATCGGTTTGCCTGGCAGATACACAGGACGAAACACGTGGGTGACTATCCGTCCAAACGCGCTGTAAGGATCCAGCACGCTCAATACGAAGGTGATACCACACACGTAAGTAATTATGACCACAGCCAGCACGCTAAACCGCAATGCCCGTTTTTCCTTGGAAAAGTGGACCTTCATTCTGGGTTTGAATCGTTGTCTGATCCAGGTGATACTGTCCATCGAGGTGCCGAGTGGGCAGATGATGGAGCAATAAACGCGCCCAAAGAACAGGGTCAACACCACCAAAAAGACAACAATGCCGAACATGTCCGACAGCAATGCCGGTACAAATTGGAATTTGGCCAGGATAAATAAATGATCGGGCAGCCACCCCGTATTATCAAGAAAATACAGGGTGAGCAGAGAAAAAAAGAGCAGTGCAAGGATGATGCGCAAGAGCCTTAGCTTCATGATGCTTATAGGTTGATGTGTTCAAACGTTTTTATACGGTCAGGATTTCGGGATGCGTTTTGATGTATTCCTTGGCTTCCTTGTACCCAATCAGGTAAATTTTTTCATACGCGTCAAAGCGAAATTCGTGGTATTTCGCTGCCACCTTCGGTTCAATCAGGTGGTCGCACAGTCCGCGACCTTCCACGGAGTTGACATGCTCCATGCCACGCAGTGTGCTACGGATGGCATCCAACGGACGCTTTATTTCAAAAGGAGGCATAAACGGAAGGACATCCACACCGATTATGGCCCGGCAAAGGGGCTTGAGAGGTTGAGCGGGCAGATTGTTCAAAATACCCCCGTCCAAGTAATATACGCCATCTTTTTCGTAAGCTTCAAAAACACCGGGAATGCTGGCCGACGCAGACACCCATGAACAAAGGTTTCGTCCCTTCTGCTTGATTTCCCATTGCATGGTTTTCATGTTGGTTACGCAGACCATCAGTTTTCTGGGCAGCTTTTCAAAGCTGTTGTGGGGGATGATTTCCTTGATTAAAGCCCTGACCGTGTTGTGGGTGGAAAAACCCGATCGCCAGAATGAAGGTTTAATCTTCATCAGCCTTGAAACCAGGTACAACTTATCTTCCTTGATGACGTGCAGCATTTCCTGCGGGGTGAGCCCTGCCGCGTACATGGTTCCCACGATGGCACCCATGCTGGTTCCCGAAACAACAGCGGGTTGGATGTTGTTTTCAAGTAGGGCTTGCAGCACGCCAATGTGTGCAAATCCAATCGCTCCGCCTCCACTCAGGCATAAGCCCAGCGGTTTTTCGCCTACTGGTGTCAGCTCCTTTTCATCAGATTCCGTCATATTCTGGTTGACCTTTTCACTTCAAACAAATATAGGTGAAACATCCCAAAAAATAGGTAGGTACGCCACTTTTCCGGTACGTTTCAAACAAAGTTTACTGTACATTTGTTACATATTCGGTTTTTATGGAAGAGTACTTTCCGTTGGTTGACGAAACAGGCGCCGTCGTAGGAAAAGCGACGCGCAAGGTCTGTCATTCCGGCACGTTTTTGTTGCATCCTGTGGTGCATCTGCATGTGTTCAACAGCCAAGGCTGCCTTTACCTGCAGAAAAGAGCCATGAACAAGGACGTACAACCCGGCAAATGGGATACGTCTGTAGGCGGCCATATAGACTTGGGCGAAACCGTTGAGCAAGCACTCTTCCGGGAAGCAGCCGAGGAATTGGGTTTAAGCGGATTTAATCCGGTTTTCTTGTTTCAATACACCCATCGCTCGAGTGTGGAACAAGAGTTGGTGTACACTCACTATACCGTATTCGACGGGCCTCTGATTGCAGACCCGACTGAAATTGAAGAAGGACGTTTCTGGACGCAGGAAGAAATTATTCAACACCTTGGTTCCGGTGTATTTACCCCCAACTTTGAAGCGGAAATAGAGCGGGTGTTTAATCTCTGTCCAACTTCTTGACCATACCCCCGTAGTAACGGTTTAGTGTGGACAGGTGTTCGTTGAGCTCAGATACCTGCTTGCGGTACTTTTTCGATTCCACGGCCGAAAAGACCAGTTCCCTCAGGTACTTGTCCTCCTCCCGTTTCTGGTGCGAGTACACGGTATTGAGCGTACTCAACAGCTTGTTCAGCGTTTCCATTTGCTGCTGATACGACCTCGACTCGGTTTCTATAATTGACATGGACTGGGCAATGCCTTTGTACTTGAAGACCGTCTTGGTGGTCACCTTTGAAATGGTTTCCTCGTAGGTTTTCGCCAGCTTGTCCAACGATTCGTCGGCATATTTAATGGTGTTCACGTAATGCTGCGAGGCTTCCGTCACATTTCCCACCGATTCCAGGTTGTTTACCGTTTCCCCCAGCTTCCTGAGCCCCGATCCAAACTGCATCAACAGGTCGGGCGAAATATCTGCCCGCTGCAGCATCTCGTCCAGCCTGGCCAATGCAAGCGTACTGCCCCCACTGCTTTCAACTTGTCCGCCAGCGAAATCGCCTCCTAAGCCGCCTCCTAAGCCGCCATCGTAGTTGCCTCCGTAGCCAACGCCAAACACAGGCCGCCCTTCGCCGTAAATGGCAGGAGTCGTACCCTGAACGTGCATGCCACCACCAACAGCCCGTACTCCGCTTGGTTCAAGGTGTTCGGGTTCCGCTTCGGAGTCGAATGCGTAGAAAAAGAAAATCACTGATTCGGTTAATAAGCCTGCTGATAGCATGATACTGGCACCCCGCCAGTGTTCAATCTTGAAAAGGGCTCCAAGAATTACCACAGATGCTCCAAATCCATATAATCTAGATAGGAACTTCTTGAATTTTTTATTCGAAACTATAGCCTCAATCTTGCTCTCTAAGCTCATTCTTCTGCAAATATGACGGCGAAAACCGTCTAAAGGTATTTATTATTTTTGTCTAAACAAGCGTACTTGCCGATATATAGGGCTTTTAGCTTCAATAAAATGCATTAACTACTTATTATAATTGTTAATGGTTCAAGCGTACGATTCTTTCCTTCAGGCCCCCGAACAACAATATCTACAAATTCAATTATCTGACCTCTGTTCGTACGTGAAATCTCCGTTTTCATTTCATCGGTAAGATCCCCACCTTTTGAAGAAAGTTCGTAATCGGTAAACCCTCTGTTCATCTGCATTTTAAAGGATACAACCTGAAACTCATAATTGAATTCAAAATCTTTAGGCATTTTAGGGATAATCTTAGCGTCTGCCAGAATCTTTGCTCTTGTTAAATAGCCATCTTTTTTACCCGCGAGATAGGGAGTAGGATCAGGAATGTTTTTTATTCTGAATACCTCTGTACCCATTTGTCGAATTACATTATTGATGGTTGCAGATACAGATATCATCGCCTCTTTAAAACCTGTTGGAACTGTAGCTATCCAGCCCTTTCCATCTGAGCTTTGCCTAATAGTGCCTATTGAAGTAGTTACATGTACATCTTTTGTCGGTATTCCTGATACCGAAATCTCAATGGGATTCTCAACACCAACATACAACACGTTCATTTTAGTTGGTGAAACAGAAACAATAGGTTGAGCAACATTAAATTCTCCCTTAAAATGATAGGTGTGTTCTTTACCGGAGAAATTGTACATACTTACAAAACCCGCATATTTCTGAACGCCTAGACCATTAACCGGGAATTTAAAATTCATTTTTCCACCAATTCTAGGAATCACTTGCGCCTGTGCTCTTTTTGATACTGGAAGAGAATCAACGCCCATCATGTAATAAACATTGGGTATTGGCATGTGACTGGTATCATACGCAGCAACAATCACTTCAGCTTCGTAGTTATCGCCAGGGAACAAATAGGTACTTTTTGGCATAACCTTTGCTTCAATCTTATCGTATTTAAAGTCATCGGCATTCATTTCATGAATTAATCCGTTGACAACTTCAAGTTCTGCGTTGTTAACCTCGGTAATAAACTTATTCAAAATAGGAACATCTGCTCCTAAAGGAATGTCATAAAAATAATGCCTTTCCCAACTTACTTTCTGACCGGATGCATCGCGGAATTTATCATCGGTTTCGAGTCCAATTTTTACCAGATTTTTAAACCGTGGATTAATGAGTTTTTTCATTTGTTCACGGTACTCGATAATCTTGTTCTTTAATTCTCCGGCCTTACTTTTTGGTAGATTTTCCGCATTCCCAACTAAGAAGCGCGTTGCATTGGTGTAGTCATCTTTTTTCTTCAGCTGATCAAACGTTATTTTTCTTGCTTGCTCAATGGGGATGTCTTCCGTGGTAGCAATCAACTCGTCTCGTAGGTTTTCTATGTATTTCACCATTTCGGCCGACAATTTCATGGCTATCTTCGATTTCTCCCAAAAAGGACCGATTTCCTCTTTGTTGAGTTTGTATTCGCTTTCAAGCTGAGCAAAGGAATCCCCTCGCTTGAGGGGATATTGTTCGTTGGTGGTAACAATGCTCTTATTCACAACCGCATAACCATCAAGCACTTCCTTGGAGACATTCAACGCAAGCATAGCCGTGAGTACCAAGTACATCACGCCAATCATTTTCTGTCTGGGTGTCTCTTTTTTTCCTGCCATTAAAAATTAATATATTGAGTAGGTAACAATAAAAGATTTATTTCCCGCTTTTAATAAGTTAAAGTTATTAATATCAATAGTAATGTTTTGTGTCAAACCTCTTGTTGCACCGCCAGCACTCCAAATGTCTGTAATTATTGCCTGTTCCGTATCGCTTAATGTTATCGTACCAGCAGAGTCACCTTTTTCTCCAAACCAACCAGAAGAACCTGTTGCTAAAACTGTCATTTTATAACATGCGGGGAACCCGGTTATGGATGCATATATTTTTGAATATATTTTATCACCACCCAAAAATGGCCAAGAATATTTAACGGTTTGGTCGGTATACTTGGTGACCATGTCACCCGGTCTGTCTCCGGCGGTTTGTGTGTATACATTGTAGCTACTAGGGCTGATGCCTGATGGGTTTAATGATATACTCTGACTCCAACAAACCATGTTCACCAACGACAGGCCGATTAATAGAAAAAATTTGATTGGTTTCATCGCATTAATTTCTTTGGAATTGAATTTGTCTTGCCTTCTTTTGTATCATAACTTCAATGAATTCGTGTTTGCCATACGTCAATTCTATGTTGAATATACTGGTAACTAAATTGTATCCTTGCGGCAGTCCATTTGGATACACTTTCACTTGCCATTTTCCCGGCAACAAATCATCAAAATTGAAATTACCATTTTTATCCGTATAAACGCGCAAAAGTTGATTTTCATTACTGACTTCAACAATCAATTTTTCAATAGTCTCTTTAACCGCAATAAAACCCTTCTGA
>Ga0302289_1000290_pt1 | contig 25415 bp, 27 predicted proteins | sample III_Fen_N1_2_FD_194552 | JGI IMG/M metagenome (GOLD analysis project Ga0302289, IMG submission 194552) | Peat permafrost microbial communities from Stordalen Mire near Abisko, Sweden - III_Fen_N1_2 | ecosystem: Environmental > Terrestrial > Soil > Wetlands > Permafrost | place: Sweden: Abisko... | reverse complement strand
AGCGGGCATATCATCTTCAATTCCTTTGCACAATGGGAAAAATTCCGCGAAAGAGCTCTGCAGGCCGGAAAAAAGTGCGGTATCCGCATCAATCCGGAATGTTCAACGCAGGAACATGGCATATATGATCCCTGTTCGCCCGGCTCGCGTCTGGGTGTGACGAAGGCGCAATTCCGCGAGGATCGGCTGGAAGGGATCAGCGGACTGCATTTTCATACGCTTTGCGAACAGAATGCGGATGCACTTGTGCAGACACTGGCAGCCGTCGAAGAGAAATTCGGGAAATATCTGCACGGCATGGAGTGGCTCAATATCGGAGGCGGTCATCATATCACCCGCGCGGATTATGACGTAGATCAACTTGTGGATGCGTTAAACCGGATCCGAGATACCTACCGGGTCGAGATCTATATTGAGCCCGGCGAAGCCGTCGCACTTAACACAGGGTACCTTGTAGGCGAAGTCGTGGATCTTCTGGAAAATGACCGGAAAATTGCCATCCTGGATACATCGGCATCCTGTCATATGCCGGATATTCTGGAGATGCCGTACCGGCCGAATATTATCGGCGCAGGTCGGCCGGACGAGAAGAAATATACGTATCGTCTGGGCGGACCAACATGTCTGGCCGGAGATGTCATAGGCGATTATTCCTTCGATCATGAGCTAAAACCCGGCGACCGCCTGGTATTCTGCGATATGGCACACTATACGATGGTCAAGAACAATACGTTCAACGGAATCGGATTGCCGACGATTGCCGTCGTCGACCCGGGCCGCCATGTGAAGATCATCCGGTCATTCGGTTACGAAGATTTCAAAACGAGACTGTCATAAGAATTTTTTTGGAGGAATGCAATGGGTTACGCAAATTTCAAAACCGCAATATACTGTCCGGTTGCAAATCTGAACGCGATTCATGACCTCGAAGCGTTCGATCGGGATTTCGCGTTCCTTGAGCAGCACATTCGAATCGACAAGGTATATCTCGAGACGTATCGCGGGAACGAATTCATTTCGCGCGAAAGAATGCTGGAACTGAAGGCGTTTTTCGAGAAACGCGGGATTCGGACAGCCGGAGGCATTACGACCTCGGACGCATATCACGAGGAAGACCTGGGATATACGTCGATGTGTTATACGAATGAAGTACACCGGAACCGGCTGAAGGATATATCGGAAATGACGGCGGCTATTTTTGACGAAATCATTCTGGACGATTTCTTTTTTACGAACTGCAAATGCGCTTCGTGCGCGGCGGCGAAAGGCAAGAGGAGCTGGGCGGAATTCCGGACGGAACTTCTGCTGGAAGTCTCGCAAAGCCTGATTATCGGGCCGGCCAAACGTGTGAACCCGAATGTGAAAATGGTCATTAAATTCCCGAACTGGTACGAAGGCTATCAGGAAACGGGCTATAACCTGAAGGACGAGCCGGGCATATACGACGGTATCTATACGGGAACCGAGACCCGCGATCCGATGTACACCATGCAGCACCTTCCAAAATACCTGGGCTATTTTCTGATGCGGTACCTCGAAAACGTCAAGCCCGGCGGCAACGGCGGCGGATGGTTTGATCTCTATGAGTGCGGCTGGAATATGCGGTACTATACGCAGCAGGCGGATCTGACCGTTTTCGGAAAAGCGAAGGAAATTACGCTGTTCTGTCTCGAAGCACTGCTCGAAACCGGCGGCCGTATGTACGTGCCTCCTTTGGGGAAAGCTTTCGAAGCACTCGATACTTTTGCCGGATCACTGGGAAATCCTTTCGGAACGGCGTGCTATCTGCCATATCATTCTGCAGGGGAAGACTATCTGCACAATTACGTCGGAATGCTCGGCATTCCTCTTGAACCGATGCCCGAATATCCGGCGGATAACCGCAAGGTTTTTCTGACGCAGAGCGCATCCGCGGATCCGGATATTCTCGAGAAAATCAGCCGGACGCTGCAAGGCGGCGGCGATGTGATCGTTACATCCGGATTTGTCAGAGAAATGCAGGATAAGGGATTCGGCCATCTCGCGAATATCCGGGTGACGGGGAGGTCTCTCCGGACGCGGCGGTTCTGTCTTTCGCTAAAGGGCACCACATACGATATGACAATCGAAGGGGAGAAGGACGTTCTTCTTCCGTGGATCACTTATCACACAAATGATATCTGGCAGCTGGCGGGAGGACTTGGTGAGGACAACCAGGCTCCGGTTCTTCTGGCACAGAAATACGGACAGGGATATCTGTATATTCTTACCGTTCCGGATGATTTCGGCGAGTTCTATCATTATCCGGAAGATATACTGTCGGCGATCCGCGTCGCTTTCCAAACAGATTCATCTATCGCTTTGAATGCACCCGCGAAAGTTGCCATTTTCACATATGACAACGATACGTTCGTCGTCCAGTCTTTTCTTGAAGAAGACGTCGACGCAGGTATTTCGGTTGGACGGAGCGATGCCGTTCTTGTCGGATTACAGGACGGAAAGTCACAGCAGGGCGTTACTGCAGCCGGAAGAACAACGTTCAGCGTGACAATTCCGGCCTCGGAATACAGAGCTTATTTAATAAAATAGCCTGCAAATACCAGCGAAAACGGTTTGTTTCAGTCTCCGAAAATGATATATTCAGAAGGACTCCGATGGGCATGGATGTCCCGGCTTGCAGCGTCGATTCGGAAAGCGTGCATAAATTACAAATAAATTTGCATATATGGCATACATTATCTGTTCAAATCCGATTACTATGTATATAGACATACAAATTAAGGGAGATGCATTATGAAGAAATTACTATCCGTTCTTTTGGCCTTTACAATGGTTATTTCACTGTCGGCCTGCAAAACCGGCACGGACAAGAAGGACAGTTCCAAGCCGGCGACCTCTGCATCTGATACAGCAGCAACAACGGCTCCGACTGCGGAAACGACGGCATCGCCGACTGCGGCTCCGGCCCCCGGTTCGTATATGGATGCATCCCTTCCGACAGCGGATCGCGTCGCTGATCTACTCAGTCAAATGACACTGGAGGAGAAAGCCGGCCAGATGATGCAGGGCGCCCGTTATAAAGTGGCGGATTCCGAAGTAAAGAGCCTGGGACTTGGTTCCGTGCTGAGCGGAGGCGGGGATGTTCCCGGAGCAAATACGATCTCCGACTGGGTCAGCATGGTTAAAAAATATCAGGACAACGCAATGGCAACCCGGTTAAAGATCCCGTTCATCTATGGTATTGACGCCGTTCATGGCCATTCCAATGTGTACGGAGCGGTTATTTTCCCGCAGAATATCGGTCTGGGAGCCGCAAATGATCCCGATCTGATGTATAAGATGGGTGCCGCGGTTGCGGAAGAAATGAAGCTTACCCATACGCTGTGGAATTTTTCACCCTGTGTCGCAGTCGGACAGGATCCGCGTTGGGGCAGAACCTACGAGAGCTTTTCGAGCGATCCGGCGATTGTCACATCTCTGGCTGTCGCATATCTCAAAGGCCAGAGCGATCACGGCATTCTTTCGACTGCCAAGCATTATGCAGGGGACGGCGCGACTCTTTTCGGAACGGGAGAGGGAACGAATCTCATTGACCGCGGAGACGTCCGACTGTCCGCAGATGATTTCATGAATAAACAGCTGGCCCCCTATAAAGAGCTTGTTGCTTCCGGCCTGAAGGTTGTTATGGCATCATTCAGTTCATATCAGGGCACGAAAATGTCCGAAAACACATACTATCTGACCGACGTTCTCAAGGGTCAATTCGGATTTAAGGGATTTGTTGTTTCCGACTGGGAGGCAACAGCAGGTTTGAGCGGCGGCAGTTATCAGGAAAATATCGAGCTAGCCATTAATGCCGGCGTCGATATGCTGATGGAACCCAATAATTACGAAGTTGCGATCGGCGATATCGTCGACAGTGTAAATGCCGGTAAAATCCCGATGTCACGCATCGATGATGCGGTCAGCCGCATTCTTACGGTCAAGTTCGACATGGGTCTTTTCGAAGATCCGTACATGACGAATCTGCCACATGAAGTGGATGCTCTCGGAAGCACGCAATACCGCGATCTTGCCAAACAGCTTGTAGAGAAATCACTCGTTCTGATGAAGAACGAGAACAATCTGCTGCCTTTGCAGAAAGGCGAGAAAGTATTCGTCACAGGCCCCGCGATCGATGATATGGGCGCTCAGTGCGGCGGCTGGACATTGTCCTGGCAGGGGTCCCTGGATCAGGGAAGCAAACTGACGCAGGGGCAGACGATTCTCGACGGGCTTAAAACCTATGCAGATAAGTACGGTGTCGAGATCATTACCGATAAGAATCGCGCATCGGAAGCGGATGCGGTTATTCTGGCTGTGGGTGAAATTCCCTACGCTGAATATATGGGTGATACAGCAGATATGACACTTACCGGATCTACTTCTTTACCCGGCAATCAGGAGGCGATGGATTTTGCAGCAAGTCTCGGCAAGCCCACGATTACGCTCATTGTCGCAGGCCGGCAGTTGGAGCTCGGAGATTCCTTTGATGCCTGGAACAGCGTGGTTATGTGCTATCTTCCCGGCAGTGAAGGAGACGGTGTTGCATCGGTTCTCTTCGGCGAAACGCCGTTCTCAGGGAAAATCCCGATGCCCTGGTACAAGGATGTCAACGAAATCGGCACCGGCAGTGTGGATCTGCTGTTTGCAAAAGGATTCGGACTGAGTTATTAACCACTCGCTCCGGACGGTTCTGCGGTCATTCCGATGGATATACCACCGAAGCGAAGATCATGAGCATGATCCTGAAGGGCAACGGATATGTATGATTGGGACAAAGACGGAAAAATCAGCGCTGAAGAAGATTCCATGACCGTCATGGTCATGGATGATGATGAGATTCCGGGAAAGAAGAAAAAGAAGAACAAAAAGAGAGGCTGCTCCTGCGGATGCGCCACCTCTCTTTTTGTCTTATGTCTGATACTCGGACTTCTGATTCTCTGGTGGCTATGACGGGTTCGCACCCGTATCTATCCAGGTCGTGACATATTTCCAGTTCCCGTGGCTGACGGAGGGCATTTCTGTGCACCAGACGCCGGAAAGGCCTTCCTCCCGCGCCGTCGATGCAAAATGACACATGGCAATGCCAAGATCATTGTCTGCGAGTCGGATTTCGCCTCTGGCTTCCTTATCGTATGCTTCTGCGACAAAGAAGTGGAAAACGGGGGAGTCTTTCTCCCGGATAATTCGCCATGGCTGAAGATTGCGCGCGGAGGGGGCAAGACGGACGGCTTCGAGCACTTCGGTATAGGCTCCGCAAACGGATTTGTCGAGCGGAACGGAGTCGCTTCCTGAAAAAAACAATTCTCCGAAATCTTTCCGCTTCTTCCCGCCGGACAGGGTCTTGATCACGCGGTCCATCATTGATCTTCTGTCTGCCGCGTAACCTAGCGGCGTGATGGCCGGTATCAGGTCGTCATCGGTACAGGAAAGCGCAGCGGCAAAAGTGCTCCGGTTCAGGGATCCGCCGAGCCATACGGTCGCAAGGCCGAGAGAAGTGGCATGGAGAATATTTTTCTCCATGCAGTATCCAAAATCCTCCATCGCATGCGGCGATTTTTTGACGCAGCCGGCGATGAAATATCGAGCGCCCGTTACGTTTCCGTAGGAGACGTATTTTTTTAGCTCACTTTCCGAATCTGCGGGCAGCGATGTGATTTTGCAGTTAACGGTATTGCCGAACGGCCCGACGATGTTGGCATCCATAAAATCGCGAAGTTCGGACAGCTTCCCGGCTTCAATTGGCCTGGGATCGTATGTCCGAACCGAATGACGCATCTGAATGGTTTTAAAAATCTGACTCATATGAACCTCCCGTTGAAACTCCCGCAAAAAACAGCGGCCTCGTTTGTAATGATCTGAACGGCATAGTTTGAACAATCTTGTATGACTTTACAGGACTATATTATCAGTTTCAGCGCAGAAATGACGAATTGTTTATGATAAACTGACTGCATAAACACAAATGCATAGAGATGAAAGACACGTGAAGAACGGAGTGATCCATATGGACGGCAAAAGGGTCGCCGCGGTTATGATCAGTATCGGTCGAATTAAGGGATAGGAGACAAAACGATGATTGCAGATCTTATTACAGGAATTGAACATCTCGGACTGCCCACCAATGACATCGAAAAGACGATTGCATTCTACGAGAGCCTCGGGTTTCAGGTGACGCTGCGCTCCGTTTTCCGGGGAACCGACATTCCCGTTGCTTTTATGCAGCTGAAGGATCTGGTGATTGAGACCTATGAGAATCACCGGGCCGCGATGCAGGACGGTGCGATCAACCATGTGGCGATGCGGGTAACGGACATCGAGTCCGCGTTTGAACAGATCAAAGCCAGCGGCTGCACGATGATCCACGATGAGATTCAGTTTCTTCCCTTCTGGGAAAAGGGCGTGCGGTTCTTCACGATTCGCGGCGTCAACAACGAAAAAATCGAGTTCAGCCAAATCATCATCTGACAGGAGAACCAAGTGTTTGATGTAACAGCTATCGGAGAACTTCTGATCGATTTCACTTCAACCGGCATGGATGCGAACGGAGTAATGTGCTATGCGCGTCATCCCGGAGGTGCACCGGCCAATGTGCTCGCCGCAAACCAGAAGCTCGGAGGGAACACTGCTTTTATCGGCAAAGTCGGGCAGGATTCTTTTGGAATATACCTCAAAAATTATCTGGAACAGCTGGGTATTTCGACCACCGGGCTGATGCTGTCGCCGGATGTGCATACGACCCTGGCTTTTGTCCAATTGGATCAAAAAGGGGACCGGTCTTTCACCTTTTACCGCAATCCAGGCGCTGACATGATGCTCGCGCCGGAGGAAGTCAGCGACGAATTGATCCGGAACAGCAATATGCTCCATTTTGGTTCGATATCACTTAGCAAAGAGCCCGCGCGGTCCGCCACGCTGCATGCTGTACAGACGGCAAAAGATGCTGGGAAGATGATCAGTTATGATCCGAATTACCGGCCGCTCCTGTGGGATGATGTCAAAGACGCACAGCAAGTCATGCGGTCCTGCGTCCAATATGCGGATATTATCAAGGTCTCGGAAGAGGAAATGATGCTTCTGACCGGTGAGACGGATCCGCTGCAAGGAGCCGCGCGTCTCAGCGAGATGGGTGCCGTTCTCGTTCTGGTATCCATGGGTTCGAAAGGAGCGTACTATTATCTTGCGGACAAACATGGAATTCTTCCCGCGTACGATGTGAAGACCGTTGATACCAACGGCGCCGGCGATGCTTTTCTCGGAGCCGTTCATTATCGTCTGCAGGACAAAACACTCGATGACATCCGGCAGCTGCCGTCTTCGGAACTTGAGGACATCGTGTCTTTTGCCAATGCCGCCGGGTCATTAACCACCACCAAAAGCGGAGCGATATCCGCCATGCCGACGCGGGCCGAAGTGGAAGACTGCATAAAAAACACACCGCTTTTACAATAGAACACATAAGTGGAGGGCAAGCCTATCGTCTGACGGCGGATATCTGCCAGTTGGGCGACTTGTTGACATACAAACAAAACGATACAATCATTTATATACATTCATTCTAAAAAGATTCTCTGGCATAGAAACACTCTGCTGAGAATCTTTTTCTTTTTCCTTGTAACGAAAGGCCCTTTTTTCGGATATATGGATGGAAGGCGGTGAGATGGAAGAATGCACGAAATCGAAGAGATCTACGAAGCACATGCACAAACCGTCTACAAGTATCTCTTGTCGCTGACCCGTGACGAAGATCTGGCCGAAGAACTGACATCCGAGACTTTTTATCAGGGCATGAAATCGATCCGCCGATACAATGGCGAATGCAAAGTGGTCGTCTGGCTGTGTCAGATTGCCAAGCATCTCTGGTACAGAGAACTCGAGAAGAGGAACAAATACAAGTCAATGCCGCTGGAGGATGCGGAAGAACTCGAGAGCTCCCGCGCCGGCCCGTTGGATTTGTATTTGGATGCAGAAGCGAAAACTACCCTGTACCGGCAATTGCATCTACTCGACGAGACAACCCGTGAAGTCATGTATATGCGGCTTCTGGGCGACTTGAGCTATCGGGAAATCGGCGAGATTCTGGGCAGAAGCGAACCTTGGGCCCGCGTTACTTTCTATCGGGGAAAAGAAAAAATGAAGAAAGGCTGTGACGAAAATGAAATCAAACCTTAAATGTGAAGTTGTACAGGATTTGCTTCCCGGTTATGTGGATAAAATCACCAGTGAAGTCACAAACACTGAGATTGCGGAGCATCTGTCCGAGTGCGACCCGTGCACCTCGACATATGAAGCCATGAAAATGCCGGACAAAGTGAAGCCGGTGGAAAACAAAAAGGATATCCGTTTTCTCGCGAAAATTATGAAAAAAATCCTGATTCGCACAGCAATTTTTGTGTTCGCTGCTGTAGTGCTGGTCGTCCTGTTGTATGCGGGTGCGAAGGGGTTGAGGGAGCTTCGGCATTTGCCGACCAGCGAGACAAAAATTGAAGATGTCTATTTACTGTCCAATGGGGAAGTCATCTGCAAGGTTGTTTTCTCGGACAATGCGAAAGACTATGTTTTCAGCGGTTTTTCTTTTCAGGGAGGTGAGAAGGGTGAGGATGGCGTTACGATTTTCCGGTCGGGTCACTACTACACATTGGCTGACAAATGGTTCCATTCCGGGAAATATTTAAGGGAGGATCCCACAAAAGGATTCGCCTACATGCTTTACCCAACCAACAACCTGTTCTCGATCAAAGATGGCGTTATTGAGACAAAAGGCGATGTTAAGATCTACTATCAGGGAAAAGACGGAAATGACGCAATTCTTGTGTGGCAGACGGGAGACCCGATTGAGCTTGCACCGAAGGAACTCGAAGATTATGCAAGCGTGAACCTTCCTGAATACGATTATTATGCCGGGACGTTTCACTACACCGTAACCGTAGAAGACGAAGTGCAGCTGCAGCCCGGTGAGACTTATGCACCGCCTTCGGAGGTCTCTACTTCTCAAAATACTGACTGACCATTTCAGGATGATGCACGAAAAGATCCAATAAACCGCAGGGCAGGTCCCTGCGGTTTGTTTATTCCGCCGGTTCTCAGGTAGAGGCGGAAAAAGCCGGACGGATTCTTGAAAATGAATTGTATCTAATGCTATTTAGAGACAAACATCCGTGAAAAAAAGGAAAGAGTTGCATAAAGTGCTGAAAAGTGCCCGTTTTCAGGCATTTTCAAGCAAAACAGCAAGAAACTCTGACAATTCCGCTATGCATTTTCATGTATTATTAATTAAGTAAATATCATGAAACGTTTCACGATGTTTCGGATAAAGTCTTAGTTTTTTCACATGCGCTTGATTTGCGACTTCAATGGCCGGACTTGTCGGCTCGTGCCCTGATCGATGACTGCACAAATTCGAAAAACGAGGAGAATAGTATGAAGCTGTACGTAAGACAAAAGCCCCTTTCATGGACAGAAAAATTCTCTGTAATCAATTCAAAAGAAGAGGACCGGTATTTTGTTGAAGGTGAGGTCTTATCCTTGGGGCGCAAGCTGCATATTTACGATTCGGATAAGAATGAAGTAGCCTGTGTGAAACAGAAAACGACGAGCATGCAGCCAAGGTACGGGGTTTTTCAGAACGGAAATAAAGTGATCGAAGTCATGCAGAAATTTACGGTTGCGAAACGTAAATATGCCATTTCCGGTTCAGACTGGACGATCGGCGGAGATCTCAGTCAGCATGCTTATACGATATCCTGCAGTTACGGCAAAGTGGCTGTCGTCAGTGTTGTTGAGATCGAAGGCGCTGCATGGATTGAACTGGACCTCTCCAATACAGTGAATGAAGCCAATATCGTGCGCGCCCTTGCGACCGTACTGGCTATTGACTGTGTCGTAGCAAGGAAAATAAAGAAGCAAACGAAAACCAAAAAGCAATCCGATAAGAAAAACAAGGAGACTGAATGAAGCTGTACGCGCAACAGAAGCCCTTTTCCTGGATGGACAAATTTTGCATCAAAGATGCAAAAGGAGACGATCGATATTTTGTTGAGGGAGAGCTTCATGCTTCCGGTCACAGGCTTCATATATATGATACGAACAAGACAGAGGTCGCATTGATCCGGAACAAACTTTCCGGACTCCGGCCCAGAGTTGAAATTCTGCAAAAGGGTACCGTATCCGCGGAAATTCTGAAAAAGCGCTCGCTTTTGAAGACGGAATATATCATTAACGGTTCGGATTGGATCGTTCGCGGAGATTTCCGGACGCATGATTATGTACTGATGGGCGGCTACGGCAACGCAGTGTCCGTAAAGATTGTCCCTTTGAACTGGGGCGACTGCTTCGAATTTGATATTTCCAACACGGCCGACGAAGTCAAAGCTCTTTCAGCTGTGATGACCTTCGATCTGATTCTGGAGAGCGTGAAATAGAATTCACGACAAGCAAACGATCAACCGGAATGCGCGCCTTCGAAAGACGGCGCGTTTTTTTGTCAACTATTTAAATTGTATACCAACATATTGACAGGCAATCCTTGAGGGTGTAATATTCAATTGATATCAATACGATATCACATTTGCGTACGCCAAAAAATCTAAGGAGGTCTATATATGACACAGGTAACAGAAACAACGACGGCTTCTTCCAATGACATCGAAATAGAACCCAAAAAAGTCAGCGGCATGGCAATGCTGCTGCTGAATATCATTCTATCGCTCGCTGCCATCGGTGCGCTGACCATTGGCTGCATCCTCAGCGCCGACGAAACCAACTTTGCACTCGGTGTAACTGCAAGCATTGTCGGCTCGGTTTTCCTGTGCATCATCAGCCCGATTCTTTTTATGGGGCTGAAGGTTCTGAAGCCGAACGAAGCTCTTGTGCTTACACTTTTCGGACGCTATTACGGCACGCTGAAAGGGGCAGGATTCTTCTTCGTCAATCCGTTTGTTACGGCTGCAAATCCCGCATCGAAAACCAGTGCCGCCGGAACTATGATGATGATGGCGCAAATGGCAGCCGAATCAAAAACCGGGGCACAGCAGACAAACGGCTACGCAATGACCAGCAAGAAAATCTCGCTCAAGGCGATGACACTCAACAACGATAAGCAGAAAATTAACGACTCCATGGGCAACCCGATCATCATCGGTATTGTTGTCATCTGGCGTGTCGTCAATACAGCCAAGGCGGTATTCAATGTCGACAATTATCCCGAATACCTGTCTATTCAATCCGATTCCGCACTGCGAAATGTCGTGCGCCTGTACCCGTATGATGTGTTCGGAGATGATAATGAGAAGACCCTGCGCGCCAGCAGCCAGGAAGTTGCCGAGCGTCTCAAATCAGAAATCCAGAGCAAAGTGGTAATCGCCGGTCTGGAAATTATGGAAGCCAAGATCACACATCTTTCCTACGCGCCGGAAATCGCCGCCGCCATGCTGCAGCGACAGCAGGCCAGTGCCATTATTGACGCCCGCCAGATGATTGTCGAAGGCGCCGTCGGTATGGTCGAGATGGCTCTGAAGAAGCTGAACGAAAACGGTATTGTCCAGCTCGATGAAGAACGCAAAGCCGCGATGGTCAGCAATCTTCTCGTCGTGCTCTGCGGCAACAAAGACGCGCAGCCGATCGTAAACAGCGGGTCCATTTATTGATTCATCCACAATACCAAAGACAGAATACAGGCACAGCTACGTGACAGAAAACAGCGAGGAGAAAAGCTATGGCGGAAAACAAAGAAGCCGGAAAGAAACAACTGCTGCTTCGTTTGGCACCCGCACTCTGGCAGGATCTCGCGGTCTGGGCAGAAGATGATTTCAGGTCGATTAACGGTCAGATTGAATACCTGCTGTCAGAGGCAGTGAAACAGCGAAAAAAAGGGAAATACACCAAAACAGACAAACCGCGCGATTCTGTGTAGCGAACGCGGATACTCTGATCAACGCCCCGGGCGACCCTCAAAACCCTGCATGTCGAAGCCTCCGGTACAGCCGTTTCGGGGGCTTTTGCTTCTCAAAAAAAAGATGTCGAAAGCATATCGTTGATATCATGTAAAGCACTTTATATCGATGAAAAAGAAAGAATGTTTTCGATCCTCTGAAAATAATCCCCATGATCAAAAAAAACAGATATAATGATTTCGGGGGCTAGGCCAAAAGGAGGGCGTTTTATGAAGTTGTATGTAAAACAGAAGGTCATTTCATGGTCTGATAAATTCAATGTAAAGAACGCTGAAAAGGAAGATATGTACTTCGTTGAAGGTGAGTTCTTTTCTATGGGAAGCAAGCTGCACATCTACAATAAATTTCGGGATGAAGTCGGATTTGTTAAGCAGAATTTCTTCAGCCTGCGGCCGCGTTTCGAAGTCTACCGGAGCGGCGTCAAATCAGCGGAAGTTATCAAGAAGTATAACTGGCTCGAACCGGAATATGATATTAACGGTCTTGACTGGACGGTCAAAGGGGATTCCAATATCCACGAGTATGACATAAACGGAGGGTTCGGCAAGATTGCATCCGTCAAAAGAGTCCGATTTTTCTGGGGCGACAGCTGCGAGATCGATGTGATCAATCCGGCTGACGAACTGCTCGTTCTCGGAACCGTCCTCGCGCTCGACTGCGTGAATGGCACAAGAAGATAAGACGGACCAAGTCGTAGCCGCCGTCAAAGGCAAACTGGATCCCGGAGATGCCGGCGGGCTGCTCAACAAATGTAAGATGCCGTTCTGCCGGCTCAGCAGGTATTCATAGAATTTATTCAGAGGCGGATTCCGGAGATACAAATCACTCCGGGATCCGATTTTTTTATGAAACGTGATGTCTGCTTCAAATTGAAGCGGTAATCATTTTCGAAAAGATTACGAAGAAGAGAATATGGAATTATGAATTAACATCGTGTATCATTATTTTATATTATAAGATCATAATGAAGAGGAGGAAATATCGTGAATAAGAAAAGAATTCTACTGCTTGCCGTCTTGACCGCGGGATGCATTTGTCTTACTTCGTGTCTGCCATTGCTGCTGATGACAAGAGATACCGATGCCCGGACAACTTCCGCCACCGAAGCAACCACAGAATCCGGAGATGCTGTAGATACGGTGAATTCTTTTATGAAGGCGCTGCAAGAGAAGGATGCCGATGCGATTGAGGCACTGTCACGATATAGTGTGGAAGACTTTTTCACGGACGATTATTCGAGTGCGGCTCCGGAAGCTATTTTTAAGCATATGACATATGAGATAACGGGAGACCCCGTCGACGAAGGCAACGGCAAGGTATCCGTCTCTGTCTCGGGCGAATATCCGGGCCTGTTGGCGGCTGTGATGTTTACGATGTCCGACACACCGCTCGTGGCCAGCCTGTCAAAAGATAATCTATATGCCACCGAATGGGGCGAGTTCTCGGAAACATTGATGAACGAGGCTTATCAGGGGATGTTTGATGCGATTGCCGACGAGCTGTCCAAAGATGTTGTCGCAATGTCCCCTTTTGAGGGATCCATAATCCTTGAAAAAGATGATAACACGGGAGAATGGGTCATCACTGAAATTCCGCAGACACTCTTGGACGTGCAGATTATGACGGCAAATCTGAATCCGATTGACTTTATTCCTGACTACGATGAAGCCTCAATGGCTGTTCTCGATCTACTAATCGCCGAAGGGAAAATCACACAGGAACAAAGAGATGTATTTGAAAAAGAAAATGGCTTGGGTGCGTATCACATAGAAGATGTTGAAGCGGACAGTGCGGCCGTTGCTGCTGCTATTGATACACAAAAGACCGGCTGGGTCGACTATGTGACAGGCGAACCCGTCTTGTCCTATCCATCCGGAACGAATCGTATCGATTTTTTGCTCTATTTTCAATCTATGGATTATGATGGAATGCCCATTACTATTAATTTTTATAATGGGGAAGGATTGCCGCTCCTTGACGGTGAAGGAAATATCAACGAGGACTTCCTAGGCGTTTATTACAGAGGGAAAAATGGGTCCGAACTTGCATCGGATACCTACCAAATCGTCATAACGATGCAGGATGGAACGGTGATTGTGGATGATTCGATTGTTGTGAATTGAGTGCCTGCAGAGCCAAGTGCATATACGCAGTTTTCGAAAAAACCGTTCTATGGATCTTTCGATGTGACCGGATCTTTCGATGTGACAGTATCTTCCGATGTGTCCGGATCCTTCGATACGATCGAGTCTTCCGAAACAATCTCATGAAAACGTCTCGCAGCCCTGTGCAGGAAGATCGAAGCGACAAATGCGATGATGCCGGCCGCCCACTCCAGGATGGCATTATTATTTGAAAGCGCACCCGCAATGAGCGCCCATAGAATACCCCAGACCCCGCTATAGAGCACGGTCACAATCCAATACCCGACCCTTGTATAGAACAGCAGCGCCATCCCGGCCGCGACCAGAAAAGCGATGATAAAGCAGAGAATCGGATGCACAATGTTCGTTGAATAGAGAAGAAGGCCGACAATGACAGCCGTCAGCAGGCTGTCCGTTGCAATGATTTTCGTATCGGAAGAACGGAGTATATGATTTTTTGCCATGCGGACGCCCCCTTTTCAGCCGGATCGTATCTTCTAAGTGGATATTCCTACAAACGAAGCCTGAATGCAATAGGGAAGGGAAAACATCATACCGCGCACGTTGGAATGCGGGTCCAAATCGTGTACTATGAGTATAGTTGATGTCTTTGCAAATCATGCCCGAAAAAGGAGAATTCCTATGCAGAGTAAAATTCGCATAATCCTTCAGACAGCAGCCGCCGTCATCGCGGGCGGCCTCATCCTTATGGGGTCGGCAGCGTGCAGTCAGATGCTCACACCGGTGACGACATCCGCCACACAAGCGACAACGGCTCCGGTCGAAAGCTCGATTCTCCTGCAGATCACAGAAACGAAAGAAGGATACACCATCGCCGGCAAGCCCCTGCCGTCCGGAAACCAGACGAAGGAATTCACTTTGCAGGCCGATGACAAAATATACGCCGGGCTAACGGATACAGCGGATGACAGCACAAGATGTGTACTTACGATCATTGCGATAACGGATGACGGCGTCACCGTCGAGACCCTCGAGAACGGCAGCACCGTCCGCAGAGATCTGACCTATAACAAGGCATACGAATACACAGCATTTGCGAATCCGGATGAATACACCTATACGTATTCGGTGGAATTCACTCCTTCATAATCACTCCTTTTGTAAAAATATCCCCAATACAAGATCTTGCAAAAATCATAGCATCTGACGGGATGACATGACTATTTTTCATGATATAATATGTTCATTTTGAATTGACCGGTGACGTCCGCAGAGGGGGAGAGAAATGATTTTGAACAAGAATAAACTCAGGTATATGTTTGACAATTTGATGTCCAAAGGGACACTGGCACTTATCGGGTGCCTGGCACTTATTACGACCGTCGTCATCGCCATCATGTCTCTGATCGTGTGGGCAACCCATTCGCTGAGCGGGGCGGATTTCCCGAAACTGATGTGGATGGGATTCATGCGCACGCTGGATTCCGGCACGATCACAGGAGATACCGGCAACGGTATATTTGTCACCAGCATGCTCATCATCACCCTCGCCGGTATCCTCGTATTCAGCATCCTGATCGGTTTGCTGACGACCGGTCTGCAGGACATGATGGACTCCCTTCGCAAAGGCCGCTCCAAAGTTATTGAGAACAATCACACGATCATCCTCGGCTGGTCGGATCAGATATTCACCATTATTTCCGAACTGATTGAAGCCAACAGCAGTCTGAAAAAATCCTGCATTGTCGTTATGGGAAATAAAGACAAGATCGAGATGGACGATGAAATCCGCAGCCGCATCCCGGATACCGGACACACAAGAATCGTGTGCAGAACCGGCAATCCGATCGATGTGAACGACATGCGCATCGTCAACATGGCAGACTCCCGGTCCCTCATTCTGATTGAAGATTCCGATGCCAATACAATCAAGGCCGTCCTCGCAATCGTAAATACCGATGGTGTGAAGGACAAAGACTTCACGATCGTCACCGTCCTGAACGATGAGAAGAATCTCGAAGTCGCGCAAATCGCCTCCCAGGGCAGAGTCGAGTATATCCTGTACAACAGTATCATTTCCCGTATTATGGCACAGACCTGCCGCCAGCCCGGCATCTCCGCCGTCTATCTCGAACTGCTGGATTATGACGGGGATGAGATGTACATCACGCCCTGTCCCGCGCTCACCGGCCGCACTTTCGGCGACGCACTGCTCTGCTTTGAAGATTCCACATTGATGGGCGTCAAGCACGGCGAGACCACCCAGCTCAAACCGGCGATGGACTACGTCATCGAAGAGGGCGATGAAATCATCACCATTTCCGAAGACGATGACAAGGTCGTCGCGCAGCTCACTGCTTCTTACACCATTATGGAAGACGCCATCGAGACCGCTGTCATGCCCTCGAGCGCCGTTCCCGAACAGATCCTGATCCTCGGCTGGAACGAGAACGCTGCGGCGATCATTACCGAGCTCGACAACTATGTGCCCAAGGGATCCTTCCTGGCCGTCGCGTCCGGGGTCGAAGACGTCGGCGAACTGTGGAACAGGACCGGCCGTACCCTCACCAACCTGACCGTCGAATTCTATTCCGACGATGTTACCGACCGCAAGGTCCTCAATGCATTGATGGCGAAGAACTTCCAGCATGTCGTCCTCCTCAGCGACAAGAACACCGATGACGTCCAGAAATCGGATGCGAATACACTCATCACACTGCTGCACCTGCGCGATATCGCCGAAAAGACGGACTATGTCTTCAACACCGTCAGCGAAATGCTGGACAACCGGAACCGCCAGCTGGCCGAGGTCGCAAAGGTGAACGATTTCATCATCAGCGAAAAGATCATCAGCCTGATGCTTGCACAAATCTCGGAGAACAAATATCTCGGCCCGGTATTTCAGGATCTCTTTGATGCCGACGGTTCGGAAATCTACATGAAGCCTGCACAGAACTACATCAAGAAAGACATAACGGTCAACTTTGCCACCGTGGTCGAAGCCGCCAAACGCAAAGATGAAATCGTCATCGGCTACAAAATCTTGTCGCAGCAGAACGACCGGAGCAAGGCGTTCGGCATCTACACGAATCCGAAAAAGTCGACCGAAGTCACCTTCACCGATGAAGACATGCTCATCGTCCTTGCCGAAGAACAGTTCTGACCGGACGGATCAAAGCAGTTTCCGGAAATGGGTGAGCCATTCGTGATAAACGCATTATTCAGCCATTTCCCATAGTAGAAAAATGCCGCTTCATGCATGCATGCTGCGGCATTTTTGTGTGCAGAAGACAAAAGCGATTCCGCTATTCCCAGCGAAAAATCTTAATCGACACGCCGGTACAGACGACCGCGATCGATGCCGTCACAAGGATGGGCTTCAGGAAAGAAGAGAGCGGGTCGCCCATCCAGGTCCCCTGGAGAATTTCCACGCAGTACGTCAGAGGAATGAACTTGGAAATCGTAAGCATAACCTTGGGCAGCATCTGCAGCGGCATCGTCGCTCCGGAGAGAAACAGCATCGGGAAATAGATGATATACGCGATCGCGCTGGCGGCCCGGATATTGGGAGCAACGGCTGCAATCAGGAAACCAATCGAAAAAATGCACGCCATCGACAGGAAATACGCAAACAGGAACGGGAAAACATTTCCGAGGAAATGCAGATGAAAGACGCCGATGCCGACAACAATCAGAATCGCAGTGCCAATCATACTGAGCAGGCAGTTCACAATGAAGTGCGGCAGCATGATGGACCCGGTATGAATCGGCGTCGCCTTGAATCTCTTGAGGATCTTGTGCTGGCGATATTCGGAAATCTGCAGAGGCAGCCCCATAATGCCCGACACAGCCAGAATCATCCCGATATACGCGGGGGTCAGGACGTCCACGGCTCCATGCCCGCCATAGAAGGCCGTGGGCTCGTTGCCATACATGCCGCCGAAAAGAAGCAGCATCATGGGCGGAAAGACAAACGCGAAGAACATATAAATGAAGTTGCGAAGCGCCATCCGGAACTCCGTCATGGACATTTGCAGAAATGCGTTCATACCGCCGCCTCCAGTCTGTATCCGGTGAGCTTCAGGAAAACATCCTCGAGGCCCGGCTTGGAACAGGACAAATCCTCGAAATCCATATTGTGCTCCGTCATGAAAACGACCACGTCGCGCAGCAGATTCCTGCCGTTGCCATATAGATCAAAGCCGTCGTTTTTCTCCGTAATATGGGTGATGCCGGGAATCGCGGCCAACGCACCTTTATCCATGTTTTTCGCTGTAAAAGAAATCTTCTGACTGAGTTCCGCCTGCGCCACAAGCTCAGGCACCGTGCCGATCGCTGCAATACGGCTGTTCACCATCAGGCAGACACGATCACACAAATATTCGGCCTCCTCCATGAAATGCGTCGTCATAAGAATCGTACGTCCCTCATCGCGCAGGGACTTCACAAGTTCCCACATATCCAGCCGCGCCTGCGGGTCGAGCCCGGTCGTCAGCTCGTCGAGAAACACAATCTGCGGATTGGCAATCAGCGCAACGACCACCGAAATCTTCTGCCGCTGGCCGCCCGACAGCTTCTTCACGAAAGAATTCTCCCTGTCGGCCAGACCGAACCGGGCCAGCAGAACACGGTAATCGGCGGGATTCTTATAGAAGCTGGAAAACAGCCGGCACAATTCCTTCACCTTAATCGCATCCGGGAAAGACGCCTCCTGCAGCTGCACGCCAATGGATTCGTACAGCTTCCTGCGGTCCATTGGATCGATGCCCATCACGGACACTTCGCCGCCGGCGCTCTTCTTCAGCCCTTCCAGACACTCCATCGTCGAAGTCTTTCCTGCACCGTTCGGCCCGATGATCCCAAAGATTTCACCCTTATTCACGGCAAAAGAAATACCGTCGACAGCAACGAGATTTTTATACTTCACGGTAAGGTTGGTCACGTCAATCATCCGGATACCTCCAACGTGTCATTTTCGATTCATGCAAAAACATACGATCTGAAACACAAGTATAGACTTAATAAAAAAGAATGCCAAGGTTCTTCGGATTGCGGCCTCAAGGTCGCGGTGGCAAACTGATGTTCCGATACATGAAGTCAATATCTCTTGTTCGAATATCCGGGCGAAAGCCTGTTTGGAACATATCCTGATAAAAATACTCGGACCAGCTGCCTATCAGCATGACGTGCTGAGCAAGACCGATTTCGTTGAAAATTTTCAGGGTTTGCCAGAAGAGTTCTTCCTGTTTTTTGTCCACACAATTACCCAATAGCCTTTCTGATCTCTTTTTCTTCTATCTTAAGCTTTTTGAGTGAATCTTGAAAATATCGGCGTCTGGCTATTTGCTTTTGCATCGCGTTGACATCCACCTTCTTTGCGGCTCCGAGATATGAGGTTGTGACTTTCCCCTGATCCCGGTACAGCAGATAGTAGTAGTCGCGATTACTAATCTTTTTTCGAATCATTGTCCCGCGAGGAAGCGACAAAATCTCATCTTGATATGACTTCTGCATAACAATGTTTCTCTCAAGTTCTTCACGAAGAACTTCGCTAATTATTGACATACATCCACCTTCTCTCGAGTGCTGTAAGTTGCATCCTCTTGATTTTACCATACAATATCTCGGAATTACAGTATTTGTATGGTAATTAGGAAAGGATAAAATTACCATACAATTTGTGATATTTAGCGAATGCGTATGGTAAATATCTGCACATGCCCTCACATGCCTATCGCAGCTCGATGTGCAGTTCTTTGCCCAAACCATGCGCGACCTTGGCCAGAAAATCGAGAGAAATAGAAACAGATGATCTAAAAGATCTTCTTAACCAGCGAAAGAACACTCGACAGCATCGCAGCGGAAACCGATTCGATGTACTCGGCATTTCGGCTTTTGGGATCAATGCTCCGCATTTGCTCGACCATCACAACACCGGTTGTGCGTGCTTCCTGTAAAGGTACGTGCAAGGGGAATCCGTTATCTGTATTTGTGACCGGACAAACCAGACACAATCCTGTGTTCTGATTGAAAATATCGTTGCTGACAATGAGAGCCGGTCTCCGGCCCATCTGTTCATGTCCGGCCTGCGGAGAGAAGCTTACCCATACAAGATCACCCTGCTTCATTTACCAGGCCTCTTTCCCGGAGGCAGATCCCCAATCGAATTCGTTTGCTTCGTATCGGCTCAAGTCGTACCCGCGAAAAAGATCCTCCAGCGAAGGCTCCATTACCGCTTTGCTGATCACGATCTTTTTACCGACGGCAGCAATCTCAACGCAGTCGGTCGATGAAATTCCCGCGCTAAGCAAGACATCCTTTGGCAGGCGAACTCCCTGACTGTTTCCCCAACTGGAAATCTTTCCCCGCATACGATCAATCCTCCTCTGATGTATATACATAGTATATCCGCTGCAGCATATCTATGTCAATCTTATGGACGAGTGCCATTATAAACTCACACGCAATTCGACTGTATGTCTGCCACCCAAAGTACACCCGCACCAAACGAAGTACAATATTGTATATGCGTAATAGAAAGAAAAATACGATACAATAGAACCAGGAACAAAAGGCAAAATATGCAGGAGGGAAAATGTATGACAGAGATCACGAACGCAAAACTAAGACGATTTAACATGATTATGGGATGTCTCCATTTGGTGCAGGGTATTTTGATGCTCATCCTTGCGACCACCGTGATTCAAAAGATTGCGGAATTCTCCCCGCAAATCACGCAGAACTATTTGGCCTTCAATCCGGTGAGCAAGACGCTCGAGCCGGCGTCCCGGGTCCTTTTCTCGTTGCCTTTCGGCATTCTTGTCGCAGTTTTCCTGCTTATCTCCGCCGCGGCGCACGCCATCATCTCCATCCCGAAAAAAACCAATGCCATCTACAATGCGGATCTGGAAAAAGGGATCAACAAATTCCGCTGGTTTGAATATGCGCTCAGCTCCTCGATCATGATCGTCCTGATCGCCACCCTTTTCGGCATACGCGATCTGGCATCCCTCGTCCTGGTTTTCGCCGCGAACGCAGCCATGAATCTGTTCGGCCTTCTGATGGAGCAGCTCAACTCCGGCAAAGAGAAAACAAAAGTCCTCTGGAGTCCATTCATCTGGGGTTCCGTCGCAGGCCTGGCCCCCTGGATCGCCATCCTCCTCTATATGTTCGGATCCGGAAACTTCGACAAAGTCCCCTGGTTTGTATGGGCGATTGTCGGCACCTACTTCGTCGCATTTAACACCTTCCCGATCAACATGATCCTCCAGTACAAAAGAGTCGGGAAGTGGAAAGATTACATCTACGGTGAGCGCGTCTATATTGTCTTAAGCCTCGCCGCGAAAACGTTCCTTGCCTGGCTGGTCCTCTTCGGCGCCATGCAGCCGTAAACAAGACCTATTCTGCTTGAAAAAATGAATCCGCTGATCCCGAAAAAGGGTCGGCGGATTTTTCATGCCGCGCATGCAGCATGAAAGGTATCATGTAAAGTAATTGCCTTATTTGCCCAACCGTTCGCTCGTCTCGCTGCACCAGCGGATCATCCCTTCACAGGCGATGATTCCGCATTGAAGCACAGAATCCAGATAGAAGGACCGCTTATTTGAGATCTCGGCGATCCCCGCTTTGAGAGAGCGTTCCATCGCGCGGTACATCGCGAGTTTCTTCTCGTGAATCATCCGATATTCGTCGAGCATCGTCCGTGCCTGATCGTGCGGCAGGTCGCTCGAGAAAAGAAATTTGAGCATAAACTCTGACCGAGCAGGCTGCAGTTCCGTCTCTGCAAGCAGCCAGGTCCGGAGCTCTGCGCGGCCTTTTTCGGTGATCGCATATCGGATCTTCTTCGAATCCGGTTCCGGGTCCAAAATCTCAACAAACTCCTCCTCGGCGAGCATCCGAAGGGTGGGGTAAATATGTCCGTAATTTTCATTCCAGATTCCCGGCAGCACCGTGTCGCAGTACTTTTTGATGTCGTAGCCTGTTCCGGTTGAGACATTGAGGATCCCGAGAATCGAATACATCGACTTATTTTTTAGAGCCATCATCATCCTCCCGCGAGGCCGCAAGAGCCTCAATATGTGCTGCAGCCACAGCCTTGCCGTCGTTATGCATACCAACTGCAAATGCCCGGCAATTCTCGCGAATTGCCGCGTCTGCCATCAGACGGTCCGCAAGTTCCCGGAGAGACCCGGCATGCAGTTCCGCACGTACCGCACTTAGTCCGAGCCCGAGTGCCGTCACCTGCCGCGCCACCATGTGCTGGTCATTTACAAGCGGGATCGTGAGCATCGGGACGCCGTAATAGAGCGACTCATTTACACTGTTGAAGCCCGCGTGCGTCACGAAAAGCGACGCTTTCCGGAGCACATCGAGCTGCGGCACAAAAGACCGCGCCAGCACATTTTCCGGAAGATCTCCTAGTTCCTCTGCGTCGAATTTGTTTCCGATCGATAGGACAACAAAATGTCCCGACTCCCGAAAAGCCTCCGCGCACATCCGGTAAAACGCCGCATCATCGGTGTTGATGCTCCCTAAGGACACATACACAATCGGCCTGTCACCTGCGGCCGAGAGATCGAGCTCGCCTTGCGACTCATGCCGATCGATCGACGGCCCCAGAAAAAGATATTCCTTGCCGAGTGTCGTATCCCCGTTGAATTCCCTTGTCGTATAGACCACATTGAGATCCCCCCGGCTTACGAAAACCTCCTGCAGCGTCGGCACCTCAATCCCGTACTCTGCACAGATCCGGTCTCGAATGACATAGCACATATCGAGCTGCGGGTGAAAGCCCTTTTCGAGCATTCGCTCCGGTACCGGCGCATGACTCGCCGCAAAGGACGAGTGCGAACACACGACCGGCAGACCCAGAATCTGCCGGAGGAAATACGCCCCGCCGAAAATTGAGTCGCAGATCACCGCGTCATAGCTCTTCTCCCGAAGCTCTGAAAGCACTACGGGAAGCATCGCCTCATCCCATCGCAGCATGTATTCCATCAGCATGAAGAACGGATGCCGGTCCGACGGGCGGTAAGCTGCCAGGAAGCTTTCCAGATCCTCTGAAAAGTCCAGAAAATCGGCCCCGACCTGCCGCACGCTTTCCGCAAAATTCTTCGAACAGAAATACGTGACCGAATGCCCCCGCGCCACCAGTTCCTTCACGAACGGCAGCGTCGGATTGATATGTCCGTACAGATTGGAATTTACAAATAGAAATCTCATGGTTGCCTCCTTATCGCGAAAAGAGTGGGGAAGATCCGACCGCTATGCCTGCGCCGGAAAAGTTCGCGACCGTATCACTCTGATACACTTTGATAGAAACAGTATATATCAGAGTGATACAGGTGTAAAGAGGACCTATATTATTGTTTTCTTTAGCGGCTCAAGCTTGGGCGGAACGACCACAAGTACCGTGAATGTACCCGGCTTAAGATTCATAACCACTTTTCCTTGTTGCTGAATGATTCAAAACTATAGCGAGGAAGACAGGGTAAGTCGGTACCGTTCTTCCTTCTGTATGCGTTTGGCGCAACATATAGCAATGCCTCAAACTCCATGTTTTTTGGCATCTTTTTCGGGTGATTAAGAACGGCGGAATAAAATTGAACTCCGTTGGATATTACAACACATCGGGCATATAGAAACGCGTCAGATGAAACGAATCCGCTGATCTCGAAAAGGGTCGGCGGATTTACTTTGCGCCCTTCGGCGGCACGCGCAGTGCGATCAATTTCTGCACATCCTCCACGCGCTCATTCGAATCTACCGGAATCATCAGCCAGCGGCCGATGGCCATCGGGGTTGTGCGCCGATAGATCTCCTGCGTCTTTTCGCTTAACCTCGCGAGAAGAGGCTCCGGCAGCGGATCCTGCTTGGGCGGAACGACCACAAGTACCGTGAATGTACCCGGCTCCGGATAAATCGTACACAAGGACTTGCCGGTCTTTTTGTATTTGATGTTCCATCCCGGCAGTTCTTTGCTGAATTCGATCGAAGGCGCAACGCCATACCTGTCCTGGATCCACCCGGTCAGCGCACCCCAATTTGCATGAGAGACAAAGTCCGTGGTCTGCTCCCATGTCGGCTTCTGATCCATCGTATACATCTGTGACCATAATCGACCGTCCATGCTTGGGTCCTCCGTCTGTTTGCACATGGCATCACGAAAAGTTACAAACCATTCAGCATTGATGTTCCTACAAATGCAGGAAAAATGCAAGAACCCCATTATTTTGAAAAAAGCATGCGTCCAATCTTTCCTGATCTGTGCGATGTGAACATCCCTGACGGAATATGGTAATATTAAAACAAATCATTACAAGGTATGTAAGGAGCATTATGGACGAGGAGTTTGATTCGGAGATAAAAGAAATGTCTGATGATGAAACGACAGCACCGCCTGTGCCGATTTGGCTGCGGGAGCCGTATGCAGCAGAGGATCTGGATCCTAAGCTGACAAATGCAGAGGATCTGGATCTTGAGCCGACAAACAGTGAAGTCAGTTCTGCTGAGAAGGAAGAGGACCCTTTTGCTTTTTTGCAAACGAAAAAAGACTGGTACATATCAATCGAGTCGACGGACGGTAAAAGGATAGCCTATGACAAGAAGGAAATAAAGACACGCCTTCGAGCCAATATTCTTGCCGGAAAACATGATAGGAACAGTTCAGCCATCATTTTCACAAAAAGACTGCCTATGTTCCCGACCTTCAAGGACAACAGGCCTCTGGAAAATAAATGGAATCAAAAAGTAACCACCCTCAAAGAATTCGGGAAAAAGCATTTTGCAGTGGGCGCCCTTTACCAACCGATCTGGAGTTATGCAAAGGCGGGACTCAAATGGGGGGCGATCATTGGAATTATCCTCAATAGTATTAGCTTCTCGATCAACATTTTTCCGACGAATCCCGTCATGGCTTTTCTTGTTACCACGGGAATACTCTTATATTTCGTACCTAAGTACGGGAAAATGTTCTTTTTTCTTGTACTTTTCAATGCATACCAAAACCCTGATGCAGCATTTTTTCTTCCAACGGTTCTGGTGGTAGCACTTGTCGGTGCAGGCCTTTTCTGCCTGCCCGGGATGACAATCGGGGGACTGATCGGCTGGGGTCGAAGACGGTTTATACCTCGCGCTCATGATGCCGTACCGGAACCCAAAAGCGTTCTTGTCAAAGCTGTCCTGCTGCCCTTTCTTGGCGGGAGCGCAGTCATTATTACCTACCTGTTTGTCGCATTTCAAGTCCTTTTGCCCTTGTTATACAGTCTGCGTGAGAAGATGGCGATGCAGGGATAGTTGGCAGGGAAAATTCGTCCAATTTCCACGCAAAGAATAGTCC
>Ga0302289_1000287_pt1 | contig 25477 bp, 23 predicted proteins | sample III_Fen_N1_2_FD_194552 | JGI IMG/M metagenome (GOLD analysis project Ga0302289, IMG submission 194552) | Peat permafrost microbial communities from Stordalen Mire near Abisko, Sweden - III_Fen_N1_2 | ecosystem: Environmental > Terrestrial > Soil > Wetlands > Permafrost | place: Sweden: Abisko... | reverse complement strand
GATAGCCGAAGTCTTTGCGCACGCGCGGGACTTCTTCGAGCACCTCGTAGTACTTGTCGGACTGGCCCGCTTCTTTGAGCTGGGAAATCAGGTTGGAGAGCATGCCGCCCGGAACCTGATACAGCAGCGTATTGGTGTCCACGCCGAGAGATTTGACAGAGATTGTGCCGTCTGCGAGCATGCGATCCGCAATGGGGCGGAAAAACTTTGCCGCCTCGGAGAGTTTCATCAGGTCGAGACCGGTGTCGCGCTCGGTTCCCTTGAGGGTGGCGACGAGCGGCTCGGTCGCGGGCTGCGATGTGCCATTGGCAAACGGGGACAACGCGGTGTCCACGATATCCACGCCAGCCTGCGCCGCCATGAGATAAACCATGTCGCCGGTGCCGGTGGTGTTATGTGTATGCAGGTGAATCGGGACGCTGATTTCCTTCTTCAGGCGCGAAATGAGCGAATACGCATCATACGGCAGCAGAAGGTTCGCCATGTCCTTGATGCAGATGGTGTCTGCGCCCATCTGCTCAAGTTCCTTCGCCATCTTGATGAAGTAATCCTCGTTATGCACGGGGGAAACCGTGTAGCTGATGGCCGGTTCGCAGATTCCACCGTACTTTTTGGTAAAGCGGATAGCGCTCTCGAGGTTGCGGATGTCGTTGACCGCATCAAAGATACGCACGACGTCGATGCCGTTCTCGATGGCTTTTTTGCAGAACTGCTCGACCACGTCGTCGGCATAATGCTTGTAACCGAGGATGTTTTGTCCACGGAACAGCATTTGCAGTTTGGTGTTCGGCAGGGCTTTGCGAAGTTTTCTCAGGCGTTCCCAAGGATCTTCGTTGAGGAAGCGCAGGCAGGCGTCAAACGTTGCGCCGCCCCAGACTTCCAGCGACCAGTAGCCAATGGAATCGAGCACTTCGCAAGCCGGAAGCATATCCTCAATACGCATGCGCGTTGCAGCCTGAGACTGATGCGCATCGCGGAGGATCGTATCGGTAATGAATAATTTGCTCATTTGGTATTTCTCCTTTATGCGGCGCAACTTGAGCCTTCAGCCCCCGCGTGCGTCGCCACGGTGTCTTAAAAAAGGGAGCGCACGAAACGCCGGTTATGCCGGCGATCCGCAGCGGGAGAATTCACTTACTCGATGGAGCAGAGCAGAGCGCCCGCAGAGACTGACTCGCCTTTGGCGACGGCTACGCCGCGAACGGTACCGCCAACGGGGGCAACGATGTCGCTCTCCATCTTCATGGCCTCGAGCACGAACATCGTCTGGCCAGCCTTGACGGCGTCGCCGTCCTTGACTGTAACGCCGAGGATGGTTCCGGGCATCGGGGCGGTCAATTTGGTTGCGCCAGCAACGGCGGCAACAGGTGCAGCGACGGGCGCTGCGGCCTTCGCGGGTGTCGCGGCTGCGGCTTTGCCATCGATTTCTTCAACGGCAACTTCATACTTCGTTCCATTTACGTTAACAAGAAAATTGCGCATAATAAACCTCCGATAATTTTACTATATGTGAAATGTATTGTTCCGACAAGAGTGATAAGCGATAAGATCAGTTTACCTGCTTGATCGAGACGATGCGAAGGCCGGAAACATCCTTGCCCATCACTTCGGCGATGCAGCTTGCCGCAACTGCGACGAGCTCTGCGCGGTTGACCATGGCAGGTGCGGCTACGATTTCAACGGTTTCTTCTTCGTCCACATACAGGCGATCCTGCTTGGCGCGGACTGCTTTGAGAATCATAATCAGTGCGATCAGTCCCGCGAACACGCCGAGGACGATCCATATTGTGTTGCCCATAACTTGTACCTCCGCTGTATTGCTTTTATCAAGGATGGAATGATCCTTATCCTATGCCTTGTGCTTCAATTTTGACAGTGCATCTTGGTCTGCTGTCAAATTGCGTGAAGATTTTCACGAATTCATATGATGTGTTTGTTCTTTTGCGTTGATCACTTGGTGAAACTGAACTCTAAATTCTACTCTACAGCCCTAGCGCATGCTTGAGAGAACGAAGCTCGTCCGGTGTCAGCTGCCGCGTATCTCCCGGACTGAGTTCACCGAGGCTGAGTGGTCCAAAGCGTTCCCGCTTGAGGCGCAACGTCCTGTGGCCAACCGCCTCCAGCATGCGCCGGATCTGACGATTTTTCCCCTCGTGAATCGTGATGAGAAACGAGGTGTCCCCTGTTTTCGTCAGGCGAACGTGTGATACTCGCGCAGGGGCCGTCATTCCGTCATCCAACGTGACGCCGTTGACGAGTGAGGCGATCTCGGATGGCTGCAACTTCCCGTCGCAGATGGCAAAATACGTCTTCTCGACCGAAAACTTCGGGTGGGTCATGCGATGCGCCAGCTCTCCGTCGTTGGTCATGAGCAGCAGACCTTCGGAGTTAATGTCCAGCCGCCCGATGTTATACAGGCGAACCGGAAAATCTTTCACGTATTCCTGAACGGTCTTTCTCCCCTGCGGATCGTCGCTTGTGCTGACGACTCCTTTGGGTTTATAAAGCATGACCGTGATGAGCTCTTCTTCCTGTTTGACAGACTTTCCATCGAATAAGACGGTGTCCGTTTCGGGATCGACGCTCATGCCGAGCGTAGCCGTAGCCCCGTTCACCTGAACGCGTCCGGCGGTGATCAGCTCTTCGCTTGCGCGCCGGGAGGCGATGCCTGCCTCCGCTAAATATTTCTGTAATCGCAACGTCATCTGTGCGCTCCTCATCTTGTCGTTTGGTTGTTGTTGTGTAGTTCAATTCGGAGAGCGTGGTGTGTTCCGATCATAAAACGCTACTGTAACCCGCGATATTGCAAATAATAATCAGTGATTCTGATATAACTATGCCATATGCCACCAAATATAGTATATCCGAAACTGACTGCATCATTCAACTACTTTTTCTAATTTTTGCCACAATTTGGTAATATATCTTTACAATTCATAAATCGAAAGTAATCGTTGTATTCTATTTGTCTCTTTCGCTTCGGCTTCATCCATGAAAAATGATCGTTCGTTTCAAAAACAGTGACCAATAAAAAGCCGTCGATTAGATTCGACAGCTTCTAAAAACGACGTAGCGAATTTATGAGTAAATTTTAGTAAATGTTGTAAGCACGCGGAATCCAAAGTTATCCACAATTGCAAGAAGGTAGCGTCGCAGTAGTAGCCCCGTGTCGGTCTGCCGCTGAAACGCATATTCTTCCAGCAGCACAGCAAGCACGGTCTGCACCGAACCAAACAAAACGCCAAGCAATAAGTAGAGCGCCATAAATAGCAACGGCACCGCACCGAGGACTCCAGCGGCAATCACAACGACCGCTCCGAGTATTTCGACCAGCGGCCAGAACTTTTCAGCTAGGCGCGTGTAACCTGCTCCCGGAACCATGCTGGCAGTCCCCCTGTTTCGGCGGATCGTATTGCGCATTTCGCGCTGTCCCCTCCGCAGAGAAGCACAAACACCGCGCATTTTTTGTTGCGGGAGTTGGTAGCAAACGGCGTCAGGCAGCAGCCTTGCGCAATATGCCCGCTTGTCCTTGCGCATCCGACCATGGATGCGCAGTAGCAGATCTGCACTCTCCGCAGCAGCTTCATACGAAAATCCGCCGGATTCCAGCACCGCGCTTTTCAAAAACGCGGCGAAGGTGCCGCTGAGCGGAAGATAGAGACCGATGTTTTCGTAACCCGCGCGGTTGGTATAGAGGGTTCTGAGCCGCTCCATATACTGCTCCTGTGCCAGAACGGGCATTTTTTTGCCATCTTCACCATCCGTGGCGTCACCAATACGCGCAAACGTACCGATGAAGACACACGCAGAATCGCTGACAAACGCGTACACTGTCTTGAGCAGCGCATCTTTCGTCAACCGCAGATCAGGATAGACCGGCGCGATAATCGGATAAGATGAAATATTCACACCCGCGTTGAGCGCGCCCGCACGGCTCTTTTCCTTACTATCGAGCACAACGAGGCGCACGTCTTTTGCCGAGCGATAAACCGACTCGATCGGCGCGGACTTGAGCGTCTTCTTATATGGTTGGTGGAACGGAAGTAGGCTATATCCCTTGCAAAGGCTGGCCCATGCATCCGCGTGTTCACTGTTTGCCACAACGATCAATTCATATTGTTTAAAATCAAGCGATAAAAGGTTCTCTACTTGTTCATTGAGACTACCTGTTTCGTTTATGGCAGGTAAAATCAGCGAAACCGGCATCATATGCTCAGAATCCTGAAACCGGCGGTAGTCCACCGAACGCAATGAGCGAACGTGTTTTTTGAGCTGGACGGTTGATTTGGCGATTAACAACAGCCGAACGATGCCTGCGAAGAAAAGCAGCGCAAGGAAGCCATAGCATACAGCCGGCAAACCAGCGCGCAAGATCGGTACAACAGATTGCAATATCGATGCTAGATTCATCTATGCCGCCTCCCCCTTCATGAGCGCTGCCTGATCGAGCGCAAAGCGCATCATTTCCGCCGCAAATCGGTCTCCCGTCTGCTCGACGCGCTCCATCAGCGCTCGTGTGTCCGTTGCCTTCGTGAGTGACTCCGCCGCGCGATAGCGCACCCACCACTCACGATCACAAAGCAGCTTGATCAACGTCTCCTCGTTCTCCCGCTCATCAAAGACGCCCAGAGCCGTCGCGATGACGGCGCGCATCTCCCAGCGCGGATCGGAAGCGCCCGCAACTAAATGCGGATACGCCATTTCAAAGTGAATCTGCCCGAGTGTACGCGCGGAGTCGATGCGTGTATTAATGTGCCCTTGAATGAGATGCGGCAGCACGAGATCGCCCAGATCGTCGTAGCCTTGCTCCCCGATGGTCTTGATGCAGGTGCGCCGGATGTACGGATCGGACGCGGAAGTGATCAACTTTCGGCAGAGCTTCTTCAGATCCCCCGTATAAATCGAAAAAATCTCCTCCAGCGTGCGAAACGATAGCAACGACGCAATTGTATGATCGCGGCAAAGCGCGACGATATCCCGCTCCGCGCCGAGCATGCAGAGCGTGAGCATGCCGACGTGCTGCATCTGCGCGGTCGTGCGGCAGCAATAAATCTGCGTGACCACGTCCGGCGTATAGTTTTTGAGTTGTAACGCGCCGATGAGCTTGATCACCAGCGCAATCGCTTCTTCATCAACACCGTCGAGCAGCCTTCTTAAGTATTCGCCATACCACTCGCCGCCCGCTTCTTTTTGCAGTTTTTCGAGTGAGGCGCCGGAGAGTTCCTCTGCCGTTTCCGCCATGGCGATGAGTCCGCGCGCGGTGCAAATACCGTGGATATCTGACAATTGATCCAGCTTGCCATCGGGATTCACCACCTCGTAGATGTGGTTTTTCATCCGCTTGGCTTCTGCTGCCCCGGAGATGAGGCAAAGCAGTTGCTCGCGCATCTTCTGCACCTTGCGGTTATCGACAGAGCGCGTTAAATGCAACATCAACAGCAGAAAAAAGCCAACGACGAGCAACGCTCCAAGCGCGATGGTAAGCCCGCCAAGAAGTGACTGCAAAATGCTCAAGTACACCGTCTCCCTTCGCCAACCCGCTGCGCGGATAAGCTGGTCTGCTGTGTTATGTCTCATTGCCATCCAAAACGTTGAACCGCATTAGAAACGTATCATCAATATCGAATGTATTGTGTCTCAATGCCGTCCCAAAAATCGAACCGCATCGAGAAAGAATAATCAATTTCGAAAGTGTTGTGTCTCAATGCCGTCCAAAAAATCGAACCGCATCAAATAATAAAATCAATACCAGGATCGAAGCGTGACCCGCAGGTTTTTGTTCTCTCGGGCTGCCTGCTCCAATACCTTGATCAGTTTGCCACCGTATTCTCCCAGCGACGCCTCCAATATTGGCGCAAAGCGCACGATGATCTGCGTCGGTTCCCCGATTTCGCCCAGGCAGTCGTTCAGCGCGTCAAGGTTGTTGCCATACCAGCTTGGCAGTCGTAGCCGTTCTTTTAAGTGCGCGTGCGCAAGCTCCCGCGTCGTCATTAGTCTTGCGTTGAGCGCAAGCCTTTTTTCGTGTTTCATAGTTGCTCCTCTGCCGTTTCGATTACGGCTCGCCATAGAGCAAGTCGAACGATTCATAATGATCTCCCGTGTAATAGATGAGGCCGTCGTCGGAGAATACGATTCGTTTCGCCCCGCGGCTATCGCGATGCAGGGTGTCGATGTCGCATTCATAATACTGTCGACCGTTCTTCTCCGGCAAAATTCCCTCGTTATTGCCAAAGCGATCACCGCCGATGCATTTGCCGTACGAGTAGTCGTCCAGCCCGCCGCCGCTCCAGCCGAGCGCGCGCGCATCATTCTTTGTGATAAAGTTATCCGGCAGATGCCCGTACGTGTAGAGATACAGGCTTACGTCATCTTTCGACGTATATTCGCCCGCTTCGTCGATCGCGGCCTGCGTCACTTCCGGTTGCGATTGTGTTTGCGCTTGGTCCGGCTCGCTTGTCGGCACGGCGGCAGCGGCTGGATTGTCGCCCTGCGTGTTGCCATCCAGTGAAACAAGCCCGCTGGTTACCTGCGTCGGCGCTTGCGTTTGTGTGTTCGCCGTTTGCGGGTTTTTCGTGTTGGTCAGCCAAACCACCGCCAACAACGCAACGATAATAATTAAAATCGCAAGGGTGCGTTTCTTCACGTGCGCTTACCTTTCTATGTGCCGATTCCGTCATTTATCATTACTATTTGCTGATTCGAATGATTATCGTTACTATATATCGGTTTTGTCTGTTTGCGATATATCTTTATATCAGTCTTGTCTTCTTGCGATATATCTTTACTAATTATATCAGTCGACCATCGAAACATGATAAAGCTGTGCGTAAAGCCCGTTTTTCTGCAGGAGTTCTTCGTGCGTCCCCCGCTCGCGAACGCCGTTCTCATCCAGCACCACAATTTCGTCCGCATGCTTTACGGTGGAAAGACGGTGCGCAATCACCAGCGTCGTCCGCCCTTTCGAGAGCTCTTCAAACGAGTGCTGAATATCGTGTTCCGTCACCGTGTCCAGCGCGCTCGTCGCCTCGTCCAGAATCAGTACCGGCGGATTCTTTAGAAACAGGCGTGCAATGGAGACGCGTTGTTTCTGCCCGCCGGAGAGCATGATGCCCCGCTCGCCAACCTGCGTATCGTACCCGTCGGAAAACTGCAAGATTTCCTCGTGGATATGTGCGCGCTTTGCCGCCTCGATCACCGCTTCATCCGTAGCGTCGATGCGCCCGTAGCGGATGTTTTCCATCACGCTGCTGGCAAAGAGGAACACGTCCTGCTGCACAATGCCGACGTTTTGGCGAAGCGAACGCATTGTCACGTCCCGCGTGTCGACGCCGTCGATGGTGATGCTGCCGCTGCGTTGCTCATAAAATCGCGGTATCAGGTGGCAAAGCGTGGTTTTGCCGCCGCCGCTTGGGCCAACGAGCGCGAGAGTTTTTCCGGCCGGGATATCGAGGTTTACGTGCGAGAGTATGCTTCTGCCGTCTTCATATGCAAACGTTACGTCGTTAAAACAAATGTCGCCGCGCACATTCTTGAGTGTTTTCGCATTTGGGCGATCCTGAATCTCCGGCTCGATATCCATGATTTCGCAAAATCGTGTAAAGCCAGCCATGCCGAGGATATAGACCTCCGCAAACGATGCGAGTCGCTTAATCGGCTGAATGAACGCCGCAATGTAGAGCGAAAACGTCACCAGCAGGATCGGGTCGAGGCTGCTCTTATAAATCAGATATCCGCCGAGCGCGAGCACGACGAGGTTGAACATTGCGATGAAGAATTCCATTCCGCTGTTGAAAAACGCCATGGAACGATAGAAACCATCTTTTGCGTGGACGAATTTCTGATTGCCTTTTTCAAACTTTTCACGCTCATGATCTTCGTTGGTAAACGCCTTTGCTACGCGAGCGCCGGAGATAGAAGATTCGATATCCGCGTTGATCTCCGCGACGCGCTCCTTCACCTTGAGCGAGGCCGCTCGCATCTGCACCCTGAGATGAACTACATAATAGATCGCCGCAGGCACAATGCACAGCAGCGCCAGCGCGAGGCGCCAATCCACAAACATCATCACGATAAACGCGCCGACCACCGTTGTACTCGAGATCAGCACATCCTCAGGGCCGTGGTGCGCGAGCTCCGTGATATCAAACAAATCCGTCGTCACGCGGGACATCAGTTTCCCCGTGCGTACCTTATCATAAAAGCTAAACGATAGCTCCTGTATGTGCGAGAAGATATCTCTTCGGATATCCGCTTCCATTCGAACGCCGAGCACATGGCCCCAATAGTTGATGATAAACAACAGCAGCGAGCGCACCACATATGCGCCAAAGGCAGCCACGATGAGGCCGACAAACACGCGCACCATAGTAGAATCGACCGCCATTTGCGGTAAAAGCGTACGCAGAATATACTGCGTGAGCATCGGGTAGGCGACATCGATTCCCGCAACCAGCACCGCGCAGGACAAGTCGAGAATCAAGAGACCCTTGTGCGGCTTATAATAGGCGAAAAATCGTTTCAGTTTACTCATGGACATATATTAGCAGAATGACGAGGTAATATCAACCGCCGCTGTATTCGCGGGGTTCGCACGCAAAAACCGTCTTTCCTATCCAAGTGCAGAAAAGCGGTTTTTTATAAAGATTGATCATTTTTTTAACTTTATTAAGTGATGATTTTTTTGTAAACTGTTGACCATTGGAGCTTATTCGCTTCAGCGCCTCCAATTCAATCGATTTCATCCTATAGATCCTTTCACACACATGTACCCTGCCTGCAACTTTGGCACACGCTCTTTTTAAACGCGCCCTAGTCCGCAAGCTACAGCCCCGCAAAAATCCGAATGAAAGTAATTGAATATGAAAAGGTTTTTTTCACAGTTTATTATTGTGATACTGTTCACTGTTGCTCTTTTTCCGTCTTCCGCTTTGGCGCACGAGCCGGAGAAGGCCAACGATGGCGATTTTTTTACCATTGTGTGGGTGTCCGACACACAGGATATTGCGTATTGTAATCGCGGCGACGTGTTTACCGAGATGGGCCAATGGATCATCGATCATCGAGATCCCCTGCATATCCGCTACATTGTGCAGACCGGTGATGCGGTTGATAACGGTGCGAGTCCCTGGCAATGGGAAGCGTACGACCATCTGTTCGTTCCGTTCAAAGGGAAAATCCCGTATATTTCAGCCGCCGGCAATCACGAGATAAAGAAAAACGGCTATCTGGAATACAGCATGCGCGAGGAGGTTCGCAACATTCCAAGCTCACACACCATCGATCGAGGGAAAGCCTCCTTTGCCACGTTTCAATTTCACGAGCGCAAGTTTATCATTGTGAGCGTCGGCTACGGGGTTGAGCTCGTCTATGCAGACTGGATGAATCACGTGCTGGAAACGCACTGCGATCATACGGCGATTCTGATTTTGCATGATTATCTGGCTGTGACCGGCAACTTTAGCCCCACCGGAATCAAAGTGTTCCGCCAGGTCGTCGTGCCGAATCCAAACGTGCGGCTTGTGCTTTGCGGTCACGTGACGAGTTTGAAAGCGCGCGCCGATGGTGTGGATGACGACGGAGACGGTAAGCCAGATCGGGTGGTTAACGAACTGATGTATAATTATCAGCACTTCAAGGAGGATTGCGGGCAACTGCGTTGGCTAACGTTTGACCTTAAGGATCGATCGGTCACCACCACAACGTATTCGCCGCACACCAAGCGATATTATAAGGATTTCAATTTCGGAAATCAGGCCATCTTTACGATCAAAGACGCATTCTAGCGGTCGGTTCTTTCGTTTTCCGACGATTTCATAGTACAATATGAATCACAATCCATCCGAAAAGAGGTTGGTTTATGGAACGCGTCTTTCACATGATCCCGCCGATCATATCAGCGGATAGTGAAATTCTCATCCTCGGCACAATGCCCTCGCCAAAGTCCCGCGAGCAGACGTTTTATTATGCGCACCCGCAGAATCGCTTCTGGCCCGCGCTCGCGCTCGCGCTGGACGAGCCCGCGCCCGCAACCATTGAGGCGAAAATCGCGCTCATGCTGCGCAATCATCTCGCGCTCTGGGACGTGTTGTATTCCTGCGATATTACGGGAGCCAGCGACGCCAGCATCAAAAACCCCGTGCCAAACGACATCCCCGCGCTGATTGCCGCTTCCCGCATCAACCGAGTGCTCTGCACCGGCGCAACTTCCGCGCGGCTGTATACCCGCCTCGTCTTCCCGCTAACAAATATCCCCTGCGAACTCATCCCCTCGCCCAGCGCGGCAAACGCGCGCATGCGGTTGGAAGACTTGGCAAGGGAGTATAAAAGGATAATCGAAAAAGGCACTTCTGCGTTCTTATAATTCCGTGTTTTGAAATTGGTAAAAAGTTTCCTGAAGAAGTGGCAGTCAGTATATTTGTTCATTTTCCAAAGGATCACATCACCAACTATCATTACATAGAATTTTACAGAAATTAACTGCTATACGGATTCCACAAATGAAATCTGACGGAGAGCGTCGTCTTTTCGTCAGATTTTCTTTTGAAAGTCACCGCAAATTCCTTATCGTTTTCCGGCGAAATGTAAATACTTGTTTTCGCCTCTTTACCTTCTATAAACTCTCGACAAACAATTAGCGCTCCATTATAGGTTTCACTTGAGAACGGCTCAAAGGACTCATCTTTGTTTTCCGTCATTCCCGGCGCGAACTCGTTCATCACAAAGGCAAGGAGCGGCTCTAAATAAACTGTTTCTTTAGCTGTGCCGGATAACTCCTGCTCGAACACTAAGTATTTAATAAGTGATCTGCTTCCTGTTCCCGTTGGGTAATAGGTGCACGAAACCTTGCTCCCATCCTCGCAAACAATCGGAACTGACTTGCTGAGTGAGTCACCGTATGTAAATTCACAGCTGTCAATATTTATCGACATGCCGTACTGCGCCATTTTCTCGTTGAACAACTCTTCAAACTGAGTCGGTGTTTTCTTAAAAGATTCCGTCGGCGGAATATACCCAAGGATGCAGCTACCGAGCATATAAATGATGAACGGAAAAAGAATTGTGAGCAGAATGATCTTTGCGAGTTTGTCTCGATACACGGCGGTTCTCCTAACGATTTCCCTTGAAAAATGATGATTGCATTCTTGCGAAAGAACCAACACGATTCAATTCTGTCATTTATTATACAAAACCACACATCTCATGCAAATCTTTTTACATAATTTTCTTGTGAATCCGTCCAATTAAATTGCAGTGATATATAAATCCTCACACTTATAGTCCAATTATGCAAGTTTTGCTCGATTTCCGGTTGTCTAATTGTGAACAGTTTGTTATGATAGCAGCATGGAAAATTCGCTCAACCGCGTCTTCCTTGCACTCAAGGGACTCGATGTCAAATGCAACGTGCCGCTTTCCACCCTGACGAGCTTCCGCATCGGCGGCCCGGCAGCGATGGTTTTGCGCCCGCATAACGCAGAAGACATCCGAAAGACGATTCAGGCTTGCAGCCAGTTCGTCACCCCTTACTGCATCCTCGGCAACGGCACCAATGTGCTCGCTCCTGATGCGGGCTATCCGGGCGTGATCATCCGTATCGATACGCCGCTTACCACACCGCTGTTTGTGGACACCACCGTCACCTGCACCGCGGGAACGGCTCTTTCCGTCCTCGCGCGCGAAAGCGTCAACATGCACCTGATGGGGCTCGAAACCCTTGGCGGCATCCCCGGCACGGTCGGCGGCGCTGTGGCGATGAACGCGGGCGCTTATGGCGCGGAGATTCGTCATATCATCAAGAGCGTACGCATCCTGAAAAACGGGCGTGTGCTGGACGTTGATACAAAGAAAACCGATTTTGGAAATCGCACAAGCAAGTTTGCCGCGCCCGAAGTGGTGGTGCTCTCGGCAACGTTCCAACTCGAGCACGACGACGGCGGCGCAAAGGAGCGCATGCTCGATACCACGCGTCAGCGCAAAGAGAAGCAACCGCTTTCTTTACCCAGCGCGGGCAGCATGTTTAAGCGTCCCAATGGCAGATTCTCCGGCGCACTCATCGAAGGATGCGGGCTCAAGGGGCTCTCGGTCGGCGGCGCACAGGTCAGCCCGCTGCACGCGGGGTTCATCGTCAACAACGGCAACGCAACCGAACGCGATGTGTTGGAGTTGGTTTCCATCATTCAGCAACGCGTATTTGACGAAACAGGTGTGCAACTCGAGCGCGAGGTCAAGCTGCTCAGCGAGTTACAATAAAGTGCATTCCCAATTCCCGGCAACGAACATAAAACGAACCAAACCCGATTCATTCTACGCACGATTTTAGCAGCCGAAGGGTTGATCAAGATGTATCTTTTAATCGTAACCGGTCTCTCCGGCGCAGGAAAGTCACTTGCCCTCCGTTGTTTGGAGGAGCAAGGCTATTTTTGCGTCGATAATTTACCTTCCTCCATGCTGCAGGAATTCGTCAACATCTGCAACAATGCCTCCCCCGCCATCCAGAAGGCCGCGGTCACCATCGATAGCCGCGAAAGTCTGCTTTCGCACACTTCAGCCTCCATTTCCGCTGCGTTTGATGCACTGGATGTGCCGTATGAGATGCTTTTTCTGGATGCGCGGGACGAAGTGCTCATGAAGCGCTATAACGAGGTTCGCCGCCGCCATCCGTTGGGCGAGGCAGGCGACGCGGCGACTGGAGTTAAGCTTGAGCGCGTCTTTTTGCAGCCGCTGCGGGATCGCGCAAATTATATACTCGATACGAGCGATGTTCGCCCTAAGGATTTCCCCGGCTTGATTGCAAAAGTTTTACCGGAATATGAATGCAAGTGTATGACACTGCTGTTTTGCAGCTTTGGGTATAAACGCGGCGTTCCCGTGGATGCAGACTTCGTGTTGGATATGCGTTTTATACCAAATCCGTTCTACATTCCGGAGTTGCGTGCGCTCTCCGGGCTGGATAAACCGGTTCAGGAGTTTGTCTATACGCAACCCTCTGTCGCGCCGTTTTTTGACGGGGTTGAAAAGATGTTGAGCGCATTGATCCCGCTCTATCAGGCCGAAGATAAGCATATTTTGCGCATTTGCTTCGGCTGCACCGGCGGGCGCCACCGCTCCGTCGCCGCGGCGGAAGAGATGGCAAGGCGTTTCATCGGACAAGACATGAATATCCGAATTTATCATCGGGATCTGTCGACCGAAGCCGCCGATATTCACGAACGCTTTGAAAAAGTCTGACGCTGCGTTGCGTCACGTGTTCGCTTCTAAAAACGCCGCAGGGCGTTTTTTGATTGTGTGGGATGAATTTCTGATTTCTACTCGATTGTGATTTGAAATTGTCCCGAAAAAAAAGACGAAATCGTGATTATGCTGACGGAAAAGTCAAAATCGTTTATAATAAGTAAAATAGCCGTTTTATCAGCGGAAAAAAGAAAATTCAGCGGAGTGTGCATGTCGTTTTCCAGCAGTGCAAAAGAAGACCTCGTCAAGATTCGACTCAAGTCGGATCTCGTTCGCCTTGCCGCGTTGGCGGGCTTAACGCATACCTGCGGCGCGCTCACCATCGGCCGCGGGCGGGGCGTCACGTATTCCACCGAAACTCTCGCCGTTGGCAAACTCATCGTCTCCCTCGCCACCGCGCTATATCCGCTTGAACCTACGATTGAACTCAGCGAACGGGAACGCAGGCGTCCTATCACACTCGTCACCCTTATCGGCGACGACGCAGAGCGGCTGCTCATCGATACCGGGCTGTTGCTTCATGAGCAAGGTGAATTTTCCATCGGCGAGACGGTGCCCGCGCGCCTGCTTGGCGACGACGAGTGCCGCCGGGCGTTCCTGCGCGGGGCATTCTTAGGCAGCGGCTCCTGCGTCAACCCCTATCGCGGGTATCATCTGGAGATCGTCGCGCACTCCAGCGCGTTTGCCGACCAGTTGCGCTCTGTGATTGCCGCTTACGGGCCGGAGGCAAAGTCGATGCAACGGCGTGAAAAGCCGGTCGTTTATCTCAAGGGGGATGATGTCTCCGCTTTTCTCGCGCTCATCGGCGCAAGCGGCTCCGCGCTCAAGTTTGAGAGCGCCCGCACCGAGCGGGATTTTCGCAATTATGTGAACCGCACCACCAACTGCGAAACCGCAAATATCGAAAAAACGGTCTATGCATCCACAGAACAAATCGGCGCCATCGAGGACATAGAGGAGCACATGGGGCTCAACCGTCTGCCGGCTCCGTTATATGAAGCAGCTCTGCTTCGCCTGAACCACCCGGAGGCGACGCTGCAGGAGCTCGCCGACCTCGCCGAAATCGGCAAAAGCGGCATGAACCATCGCCTATCGCGGTTGGTTCGCATCGCAAAGGAGATCCGTCATGGGTAATTTCACGCACTTACACGTTCATACGCAATATAGCCTGCTCGACGGTGCCGCGCGCATTCCCGATCTGGTTGCGCGCGCAAAATCGATGGGTCAAACCGCACTTGCCATCACCGACCACGGTGTTATGTATGGCGTAATCGATTTTTATAGAGCCTGCAAAAAAGAAGGCGTCAAGCCTCTCATCGGCATGGAAACCTATGTCGCCCCGCGCTCCATGCGGGATCGCGAAGGCTCTCAGGATCGCGAATACGCGCACTTAATCCTGCTTTGCAAAAACGAAATAGGCTATCAAAACCTCATGGTGCTCTCCAGTGAAGCCTTCCTGCACGGGTTTTACTACCGCCCGCGCATCGATTATGAGTTGCTCGAGCAGCACTGCGAAGGCTTGGTTTGTCTCTCTGCCTGCCTCGCGGGAGATATCCCGCAGGCGTTACTCGCCAACAATTATGACGGCGCACTCAAACATGCCAAGCGCTTGCAGGGCATGTTTGGCGAGGATTTCTATATTGAGCTGCAGAACCACGGCATCCCCGAACAGATTCAGGTGCTGCCGGGCCTTCGCAAAATCGCCGCTGAAATCGGCGCGAAATGTGTCGTTACCAACGACGTTCACTATGTCGCTCCGGACGACGCGGAGGCACAGGACGTGCTCCTTTGTATTCAGACGCAGCGTTTTGTGGACGAGCCGGATCGCATGCGCATGGAGGGTGACCAATTTTTCCTCAAGAGTGAGGATCAAATGCGCCTCGCCTTGCCGGATGACGCGGAAGCGATTGCAAACACCGCCGAGGTTGCGGAAAAATGCAACCTCGATATTCAGTTTGGTGTCCGCCGCATGCCTGGATTTACCGCGCCGGACGGAATGGACAACGTAATATATCTCCGCCGCCTCTGCGACGAAGGCATGGCAAAAAAATTACCGGAAGCGGACGCGGAAGCGCGCGAGCGGCTGGAATACGAACTCGGCATCATCGAGCAGATGGGCTTTGTGGACTACTTTCTCATCGTCTGGGATTTTATCCATTACGCCAAGATGCACGGCATCATGGTCGGCCCCGGTCGCGGCAGCGGTGCGGGAAGCCTTGCGGCATATTGCCTCGACATCACGGACGTTGATCCACTGAAATACAACCTGCTGTTTGAGCGTTTCCTCAACCCGGAGCGCATCAGCATGCCGGATTTTGACATCGACTTTTGTTATGAACGCCGGCAGGAAGTCATCGACTACGTCGCAGCAAAATATGGCGACGGGCACGTCAGCCAGATTATCACCTTCGGCACCATGGCGGCGCGCGCGGTCATCCGCGATGTCGGCCGCGTGCTGCGCGTTCCCTACGCGGAGGTAGATAAACTCAGTAAGATGGTACCGTTTGAACTGAATATGACGCTTGAGCGCGCGCTGACCATCTCCCCCGATCTCAAGGCGCAGTATCAGAGCAACGAGAACACAAAAAAAATCATCGACCTCTCGCTGAGGTTGGAAGGGTTGCCGCGCCATAGCTCCACCCATGCGGCGGGCGTCGTAATCTCCAGCGTGCCGATTACAGATGTCGTACCGCTGCAGGTCAACGATTCCGTCATCACCACGCAGTTTCCGATGACCACGCTCGAAGAATTGGGCCTTCTTAAGATGGACTTCTTGGGTCTTCGGACGCTGACGGTGATCCGCGACACGCTGGGGTTCATCGAGGAAAGCGGAAAACCCGTGCCAGACCTCGACCGCGTAGAGTTTACGGACGACAAAGTGTATCAGATGATAGCAGTCGGCGACACCGACGGGGTGTTCCAGTTGGAATCCGGCGGCATGCGGCAGTTCTTGCAGCAGCTCAAGCCAGACTGCTTTGAAGACCTCATCGCGGGCATCTCCCTCTACCGCCCCGGCCCTATGGAGCAGATTCCCCGCTATGTCAAGGGCAAGCACAATCCTGCCAGTGTGGTATACTTACATCCGCTATTAGAGCCGATCCTCTGCACGACCTACGGCTGCATGGTGTATCAGGAGCAGGTCATGGAGATCGTCCGTGCGCTGGCTGGCTATTCCTACGGGCGGAGCGATCTTGTGCGCCGCGCGATGTCCAAGAAAAAGCATGACGTGATGGCGAGAGAGCGCGAATATTTCATACACGGCACGGATGGCGTCGTCGGCGCGGTGAAAAACGGCGTGCCGGAGGCGGTTGCGGACAAAATTTTCGACGAGATGATGGACTTTGCGTCCTACGCGTTCAATAAATCCCACGCGGCGGCATACGCAGTGCTCGCCTACCGAACGGCTTATCTCAAGTATTATTACTCCGTGGAGTTTCTCACCGCGTTGATTAACAGCTTCTTGGGTTCCGTCGATACGGTCGCCAAATACGTCTACAGCGCGCGCAACCACGGCATCAAGGTGCTCCCGCCGGACGTGAACTTCTCCCGCGCGCGCTTTGCGCCGGAAGGAGATTCCATCCGCTTCGGTCTCGCCGCGGTGCGAAACGTCGGCGGCGCTGTCATGGAAGCTATGGTAAAAGAGCGCGCGCTAAACGGAAAATTCACGAGCTTTTTTGACTTTTGCGACCGTGTGGACGGTCTCAATAAACGAATGTTGGAGGCGCTCATCAGCGCAGGTTGTTTCGACTCCATGGGCGGCAAACGCGCGCAATATCTCGCGGTCTACGAGCGAGCGCTGGATGCCTCCGCCGCAGTGAAAAAAGCGCGCGGTGCCGGGCAAATGTCCCTCTTCGACCTGGCAGGCGGAGACACGCTGCAAAGCGCGCAGATTCCGCTGCCGAACGCGCCGGAGCTTTCGCACCAGATCATGCTGGTCAAAGAGCGCGAATCAACAGGGCTTTATCTTTCCGGACACCCACTGGATAATTACGAGGAGCAGCTCAAGAAGCTGCGCTACACCATAGACGAACTCGCCGAGGCGGACGGCACTGGGCAAATCAAGGATGAAGAGCAGGTCGTCATCGGCGGTTTGCTGACCCAGTGCAAGCAAAAGCCCACGCGTTCCGGCTCAGGACTAATGGGTTACGCGGTGCTCGAGGGCGTCACCGGCAGTGTGGAAGCGGTACTCTTTCCGCGCACGCTCCAACAGGCAGGTTCTTTGTTTGTAGACGACGCACCTGTGCTCGCGCGCGGGCGACTCAATATTCGCGAAGATCGCGCCAATTCCTTGCTGATCGACGAAATCAAGCCCCTCGGCGAAGCAAACCGGAGTTTATATCTCCGCTTTGATTCCCTGTCGGACGACGTGATGCAGCGCGCCTGCGCATTTCTGAAGCGTTATCCGGGCGAAACGCCGGTTGTGCTCTATGACGCCGCAAAAAAAATTGGCAAAGGCGCACCAAAGGAATTCTGTGTTACAATATCAGATGCGTTTCTTGCCGCCGCAGAAGAACGATTTGGCAAAGAGTGCGTGAAGTTAAAATAGCCGCTATTCCAATCATCAATTGACAGCATCAGAAGAAATCTCCCGCGCACAAGCGCCGAAAGGATATCCAAATTTATGGCACAAAAATTACGTCCTACCGTTGAGAAAAACGACGATCTCGTCGTCACCATCGAGTCCTTGACCAACGAAGGTCAGGGTGTTGCCCGCGTGGAAGGCTATGCGGTGTTTGTCATCGGCGCGCTTCCAGGCGAAGAGGTCAAGGCGCATGTCATCAAAGTCATGCCCACCTACGCCATCGCCAAGGTAGTCGAGATACTCAAGGCATCGCCGGATCGCGTCCGCCCCGCCTGCCCCGTGTTTGCGCAGTGCGGTGGTTGCACGCTCTGGCACCTGAGCTATCCCGGACAGTTGCGGCAAAAGCAGCTGTTCGTGCAGGATGCGCTCACGCGCCTCGGCGGATTTTCGTCGATCCCCATGCAACCCATCGTCGGCATGGAAGACCCAACCCGTTATCGCAACAAGGGGAGTTTCCCATTCGGCATGATGGGCAACGCCGCCGTGTTTGGCTTTTTTGCCGAGCGGAGTCACAGGCTTGTGCCGTTTTCGGACTGTCCGATTCAGGATGAGCGCATCGTAGACGCCGCCCGCCGTGTCGCCGCCTGGGCAAACGCCTGCGGCATCCCCGTTTATGATGAAACCACCGGCGAAGGGCAGCTGCGTCATGTTGTCGCGCGGACAACCGCCGAGAGCGAGCTGATGATCACCGTCGTGACGAAAGGTCAGCTGAAAAAGAAGGATGATCTGCTTTCGTTTATGGAAGGCTGCGACAGCGTTTGGCACAATGAAAACCCGAAGCAGACAAACGTCGTTTTTGGCGATAAATTTACGTTGCTCTCCGGCAATCCCACTCTGACCGAAACCATCGGGGATAAGCATTTCTCCGTGAGCCCGCAGTCGTTTCTGCAAGTCAACCGCGTCCAGACGCAAGTGCTTTATGAGACCGCGCGTAAGTTCTTAGCGGCAAAGCCCACCGAGACGGTTGTGGATGCGTACTGCGGCGTCGGCACAATCTCGCTCTTTATCGCTGAAGATTGCGCACACGTGGTCGGCATTGAGCAGGTTGCCCCCGCCATTGAGGACGCAAAGGCGAACGCCACGGCAAACAAAGTTAAGAACGCGGAGTTCATCTGCGGCAACGTGGAAGATGTTCTGCCCCGCCTGTTCTCTCGTGAAAGCGGCGTGGATGCCATCGTGCTCGATCCCCCGCGCAAAGGCTGCGAAGAGGCGGCGCTGGAAGCAATCGCCAAGAGCACGGCTAGCCGCGTGGTCTACGTCTCCTGCAACCCCGCCACCCTCGCGCGCGACTGCAAGTATCTCGCTGAGCACGGCTTCACCCTCTCCGCCGTCCGCCCTGTGGACATGTTCCCGCAGACGTGCCACGTTGAGACAGTGGTATTGATGTCACGCACATAAGATATTCTCAGAAAAAAGCCAATAAGTAAGGCTTCTTAGATGGTTCACCGATCATATAATCAGTTGAAAAGGATACGAAATCGCCCCGTGGGAACAAACCCATGGGGCGATTTTATATTTGTGTAAGACATCTATCTACAAATATTAGTTCCTTATTTGCTGGATAGCCGCGTTGATCGCCATTTCAAAAATAGCGAGCGCTTCATCTGCTTCCGCGGTTGTGATGATAAGGGGCGGTTTGATCTTTAAAACGTTCATGCGATATCCCGCTTCGCCGAGAATCAACCCCATCTTCAGCGCAATATGTTTGACCGTCTGTGCCATTCGCATGTCGGGCACTTTCGTTTTCGGATCTTCAACGAATTCTATCCCGATGTGAAGCCCTACCTGCCGAACGTCACCGATGATCGGATACTTCTTCTGTAATTGCGCAAGTATCTGCGCGAAATAGCCGCCGACTGTATTCACGTTTTCCAGAAGATGATCACGCTCGATCACGTCAAGCTGTTTGAGTCCTGCAACCTGCGATATCCCGTTATTTGAAAACGTATGGACATCTTCACCCAACGGGCCAAAGCCTTCAAGCCGGTCATGAATGATGATCGCTGCGATCGGAAATCCCGCGCCAAGCGACTTGCCTACACAAATGATATCCGGTTCGACGTCGTACAGGTTGGACGCAAAATAGTCTCCGATTCTGCAAAAAGTCTGCAGTTCATCAAAGATCAACAGACAGCCAAATTCATCGCAGATCTGTCTGAGCCCCTGTAAATATCGCTTTGGAAGTGGAATCTGTCCACCGCTCGCCTGCAACGGTTCCACAATAATGCCTGCGAGCGGGCCGCTGACACCGGATCGTATCGTTTCTCTTGCAACTTTCAAGCAATAGTTGATGCAGTCTTCAGGATCGGGAGTATCATCCCACCTGTATAAATAAGGATTCGGTACCCGGACAAAAACATCGTTCTCGATGCTTAAAAAGCTGTTATATCCCGTGAATATTCCTGCCGTTTTTGTGGAGATCCAGGAACCTGCGCCGGTTGTTAGCGAAGTGCCGTGATATCCGTCTTTTAATGAGACGAATTTTCGCGCACCTTTCACGTTTTTTACTGCGATCTTCATTGCGGCTTCAATCGCCGCGCTGCCGCCGACTGTGAACATGACCCGATTTAAATGCTCCGGCGCCAGCGTTGCAAGCCTTTTTGCGAATGCGTATCGGGGAAGACTCTCACTGTTTTGATTGAGATGCCCGATTTGTCCCATCTGCTCATAAACGATCTGTCTGATCTCCTCGTTTGAGTGACCAAGCAACAGCGCCCACCCCTGTGAAGTACAGTCGATATAACTTTTCCCTTCCATATCAAACAGTCTTATGCCACTGCCTTTCGTATAGCAGATGCCATGCTGACCACTGCCAAGCATTAAAACCTTGTTATAGTCTTCGAGTTCGCTTTGCTTTATGTCATAGATCCTCTTTAATGTTTCATCCATTGTTGGTTCTCCTCCGTATCGTTATAATACTTCCAGTAAATTTTCGGAACATATCGCTCTCTGACCGTTTTCAATTTCATTGATGATCTTCACGACATAGTCGTTGACCGGGGTTGATACGTTGCGTTCACGCGCTTTATTTGAGATCCAGCCATTGAGCGTATCGACTTCCGTTTTTCCGCCTCGCTGTAAAGAAGTCAGCGATGAAGACTTTAAATTACGATATTTTCTGCCGATGATAGAGAGAATCATGTTTCTGCGAAGATTGGATATCAGCCCTTCGCCTTTGATGAATTGATAATAGTCCAACTGTCCGCCGAACGGAGGCACTTTCAAACCCATTGCGTTCGCCAGTGCCAAATCTTCCTTTACAAGCGCTATGAAGAAACGACGCGCCTGCCTGCTTTTGAGCATTTGTCCCAGCCTTTGCCCTGTTATGGCACCGCCACAAGTAATACCCGAATTGATGATCAATTTAGAAAACATTTCGTTTAAAATACTGTCGGTGATTTTCGTGGGCGCCATTTTATCCAAAGCAATCTTTAATTCTTCCAGCTTTTGATCGATGGCGCCGTCCGCTCTTCCAAGAATGAAACCGCCCTCACCCGTGATCTCGAAAAATGCATCGCCGCGCATCGTGCAGCTCCATGTCACAACTGCCTGTGCGGCTCTTGCTCTACCGACAACTTCAGTTAACAAATCAATACAAATACCGTTTTGCATCGAGACGATCAAACCATCGTCTGCTAAATATGGGAGAATGTTTACTGCCGCCTCTTTGAGATCGTATGCTTTTGTAGCAATCAGACAATAGTCAAACTTTTCCTGCTCCTGCTGTTTTCCGAGATCCGAACTATTTAAAACCGTTTTGACATCTATAAAATGCTCGCCGCGTTTCCCGACGATATGTACCCCTGCTCCGCGAATGGCGTCAAGAATGTTTTGTCTTTTGCAAACCAATGTGACATCGATGCCGCCCATTGCCATATATGCAGCGGTAACACCACCGATCGCACCTGCTCCGATGACGACGATTTTCATCTTCCGTCTCCTATGCAAACAAATTGAGCAGCCAGCCGACGCCGATGCCGATATAGTTGCTGACCGCCAAACCCAAGATCCCGCAAAGAATGCCCGGCAAAATAATTTCGTCATTATTCAAGGCTTTTGCTACCGGCATGATGAAAGCCGGGCCAAAGATTCCGGCAGTCGACGTGATCATCATGGTATGGTAATCAATCTTGCCGATTTTTGCAAAGATCAGATGTACGATAACCGTGCCGAATTGAACGAACATCAGCATTGCAAAAAGCGCCAATGCGCCGGAGATCGCAGAAAAGTCGAAGCAAAGTCCCATTGCCACGGAGAACATCAAAATAAAATATTGTCCGGTACTATACGAGCCTGGCGCATTTCTGATCTTTTTGACAAAAGACAGGGCGATACCTAACGTGGTCACTACAATCATGATCACCGCCGTGAATTCACTGATCTTTGCTAGGCCCGTATTGCCATAAGCGCTTGGGATCAAAAGACAGATTCCCATTGCAACGGCAACACATCCGATCGAAACCAGGACAAGTCCAAGACGGCTTAAAAATGCTTTAAACGGTTTGATCTTTTGTTTTTTTCCGCTGAATTCTTCCGTATAATGCTGCGTTTCTTCTTGATTGCTGACAATCCCTACCCATTGATATTCTGGCAGGAACTTTTTTAAAAGTCTCGGCATAAAGGAGATCAGCATGAAGAAATAGAGGCCGCCTACGATAATATCGGTTGTCTCTAATAATATAATTTGATTAGAAGTCGATCCCATCGATTTACCGATCGCAAAGATATTTGGTGTGCCACCGATATAATCACCGACCAGCATCGCGCTGACGTTCTGTGAAACCGGAACAATACCTCTAAAAATAAAATAAGCCGCGACGACTAAAATAAGAACTGCGATCCCATTCATCCCATAGGAGATCAGCATTGGTTTTGCAAGTTTTTTCAATGCCGGAAGATCTGCCGAAAACAGGATCAACGGCATTGAGATACAGACCAGTATCGATGAAATATCAGCTGCAAGGGAAATATCAGCGCCTGCGCTATTAAACAGGAAGCTTAAAAGCACCCCTGCAAGATAGCACAGAAACACTGCACCTAACGTGTTAAATAATGGTATTTTGTTAGAAGTAATCACCATCAAACGAGGCAGGAAAACGATTGTCAAGATCATGATAATTGTGATAAGCATTTTATTGATCTCCTAAATTGGCAGTTTATTCATTTTAACATATATTTCTCGCATATCTATAAAATTGTTGTAAAGTAATGTAAATGGTTTTATCGATACAACACTTTTTCAGATGGAATGTGAACAACACGTTTCAGATGGTTCTGCTTCCAGCGTATCAGCCATTTCCTTGGACGAAAGCTTTCAAGATATTGTTTGATTCTACTGATATTGTTGAAAGAGGATGTTAAAATTTGCAGTAAGGATGCTCTCGATTCTTCAACGCAGCAACGATCAATTGCCGCCTTTGCCATATTCCCATAGACGTAGATTTGCGATATTATGTTTCTAATGAATAAATATTCTGCAACACATGCTTGACATCAACCTGAACCCCTCACACCACGTTGATACGGTGGTATGGATGGTGAAATTCGGCAACCAATCCATTGTTTCCTGTTCTTGAACTTGTTCGTTGCCGACGCGCAAAGATGCGTTTGGGTCGGTGCATCGCCTAAATGGTATACGACATCATGTTGAAAAAGGAGATCGAAGATGAACCCGGAAATTACACGTTATCTTGCAGCGCTATCTGAGAACGACCGCCAGATTTGCCAGCGGTTGATGGCCGCAATCGAGCAGAATCTGCCGCAGGCAAACGGCAAGGTTTGGCATGGCAACCCCGTGTGGTTCATCGATGATAACCCGGTTGTCGGCTACAGCAAGCTCAAGAAGCACGTTCAGCTGCTCTTCTGGAGCGGACAATCGTTTGACGAAGTGGGTTTAAACCCCGTCGGAAAACACAAGGCAGCCGAGGCAATCTACACCGATGCCGCGCAGATCGATCCGGTTGCATTGGCGATCTGGCTTGAGAAAGCGGAGCGCATTCAGTGGGATTACAAAAACATCGTCAAGCGCAATGGGGAGCTGATTCGGCTAAAGTAATCCGGGCAGTGTTCAAAAAACCACTGCCAGCTTCGATCCATTCGTTTTCATTGGCTAACTTGAATTGTATGATTGGTGAGGTGTCCTATGAGAAAGCTGATCGCGCATGCCCACATTTCATTGGATGGATTTGCTGCGGGACCCAACGGTGAGCTGCACTGGGTTCTCGTTGACGAAGAAATATTCAATTACACCGCTCAATTGACGAACCAGGCGGATGCCGCCATCTATGGCCGCGTAACCTATCAGATCATGGATGGCTATTGGCCAACCGCCGCAGAGCAGCCAAATGCGACCAAACACGATAAGGAACACGCTGCCTGGTATGGTATGGTCGAAAAGTATGTGTTGTCGAATACCGTAACTCAAGTGAAACCGAAGACGACGGTTCTAAACGGAGACATCGCCGCAAAAATTACGTTGTTGAAATCGATGCCCGGCAAGGACATCATCCTCTTCGGTAGCCCGTCCACCGCGCAGGCCTTGATGCGCATGAACCTCGTAGATGAACTTTGCCTACTCGTTAACCCGATTCTTCTGGGAAAAGGCATGCCATATTTCAAGGATATCGGCGAACAAAAGCGGCTACGGCTCATAGAATCTCACGTATTTTCTTCCGGCGTGACGGAAGTGCATTATCATATTCTTGACTAGTGAATACCCATCGGCTCGGATCGCGCAATTTCTTAAACCAGATTCCACAAAGCCGTTAAATCGCACATGTTCGCCTCTCATGAACATAAATAAAGACACTCTACGTCTCATCATGATTCCGTAGAGTGCCTATTTTTTGTTTTCTCTAGGTTCGTCTGTTGTTGCTCCAGACTTGAGTTCGTCAATAAACCATGGTTGCGGAGATAAACTGTTCAGTCAGTCGCTTTAGAAGCGTCTTGTTAGATCCTATTATACTATGTATATGCTGATTATCCGACAGTTTCAGTCGGCAATTGCGTCGCTTTCCACGCCGCGATTCCACCTGACAATTCAAGTACATCAAAGCCGTTATCCAATAGAATAATCGCTGCTTTCGCCGCCATGTTGCACCACGTATCCCAGCAGTAGACAACAATCGTTTTATTCTTCGGCAATTCACTCAGTCTGTCAGCGATTTGCGTTAAGGGAATGATCGTAGCTCCCGCAATCTTCTCTTTCATGATATGCGGCGGGGCATTTCGTACATCAACGAGCATGAACTTGTCCGGCTCGGCTTTTGTCGCCTGCAAAAAGTCCATTGGGCTGATTGTCGCTTCGATTTTTGCTTTAAAATAATCCATCTTGTTCATCATAATTACTCCTTTTCAATTTTATCAAGCAATTGAAATAGCTGCTCGATCTCATCTTGTTTTAGTTTTTGCAGGAACGTATCCTCGCAAATTTTCATCTGTGTCCAAAGGGAGGATATGAGGTCTCGCCCGGAATCGGTCAAAGCGAGGCAATAAGCACGTCTGTCTTCCGGGTGCTTGATCCGCATGACGAGTTGTTTTCCTTCCAGTTGGTCAATGATTTGCCCCATCGTTGTTTGATCGACTCTTTGAAGAATAGAAACCTCTTTTTGTGTTATGTTTTGATGCTCATGTATAATCAGCATAGCGCCATTTTGCTTTGACGTA
>Ga0302289_1000285_pt1 | contig 25614 bp, 25 predicted proteins | sample III_Fen_N1_2_FD_194552 | JGI IMG/M metagenome (GOLD analysis project Ga0302289, IMG submission 194552) | Peat permafrost microbial communities from Stordalen Mire near Abisko, Sweden - III_Fen_N1_2 | ecosystem: Environmental > Terrestrial > Soil > Wetlands > Permafrost | place: Sweden: Abisko... | reverse complement strand
TATTGATTCGATTATTGAAAATGTCACATTAAGAAGTGCTCCAGAAAAATTGATTAAATCTCTACAACAAATTCAGTCTAATAAGGATATTTCTTTATTAGACTCTACAATCATTAGAGATTTTAGAATTCTAGGTTTAGTTTCATTTCATAATGGCATATTTTCATTGACAAATTTGGCAGATAACATCAAAGGAGATAATCTTGTAATTATTTTGATTAAACAAGCATATAAAATTTCAAAAATAAAGAGTTCAACAGATTATGTTGTAAGAAAACGAGGTTTGGTAAATGCAAAGAGTTTTCTAAAAGACAATCCAAGTGTTTTTAACAAGGATCTAAAGGAAAGTTCTAAATTAATATATGCAAGTTATCTGTTGAGTTGGGGAAGATTTATTGGTGAAAATGCCAAATCGTATGATATACTCCTTTAGATATACTCCTCTATAGGTAGTTGGAGATTGATTTTCAATTAGCAGGTTTTGCTCTCGCATTTACGTTCTAGTGTGTTTGGTGACCGTTAAGGTTGAGTCCTAAAATAAGGTTTGTAGCCTGGGTAAGACAGAAAATAAATCAATGTATTCAATGGAAGATCTTTCATTGAATGATAAAAAAAAGAGATTTAAAAGACGAACAGAAGTCTTTTGTATCTCTTTTTTGTGCTTTAGGAGGCCTCCGGTTAAGGAGGACTGTAATGTGAGAATTATATAACTTATTTCGAGAAAGATGTAACATGCAGGGAGATTCACCGCCGTATCTTTGACGGGTAAGCTGAGAAATCATGTCCGCCATGAATTGCAGGGACTTACTTCATTCATAAATACAACTATCCATGAAATCAAGCATTAAAATCTTCACCTTATTCCTTGTATTAACGACATCATGCGTGATATTACCCAGACAGACGGAGGCACAACAAACGAATGTCAGTTTTCAGGTATTTTACGATCAACTAAGCCCTTACGGACAGTGGATAAATGATTCAAATTACGGCTATGTATGGATTCCGGATGCGGGTTCCGACTTTGTGCCTTATTCAACCGATGGACATTGGGTGCTGACCGATTACGGATGGACCTGGGCTTCCGATTATAGTTGGGGCTGGGCAACCTTTCATTACGGACGATGGAGTTACACCGATTCGTTTGGCTGGTTTTGGGTACCCGATAATCAATGGGGTCCGGCATGGGTAAACTGGAGGCAGGCCGATGGTTATTACGGTTGGTCACCTATGGAGCCGGGAATAAGCGTCAGCATGAGTTTCGGCAGATCGTACGACAGCAATGACGATCATTGGTTGTTTGTAAGAGATCAGGATTTTGAACGAACGGATATTCATAATTATTATGCCAACCGATCCGATCATGATCGAATTGTAAGGAACTCAACGATAATCAACACAACTTATATTGACAGAAGCCGGCATACCACGTATGTATCGGGCCCCAGCCGAGAATCCGTACAACATGCAACGGGAAGAACGATTACTCCTCTCCGGATTAACGAAAACAACAAACCGGGACAGGAAATAAGTAACGGACAGATCAGGATTTACAGACCGCAGGTTGTGAAAAGCAATAATGGAGAACAAAAACCGGCTCCGGCACGTGTGGTTCCGGTGAGCGATGTGAAACGGTTACCGGCAAGAAATGCTACTCATCAAAACCAGATCGGGAATCCGACGACGCAACCACAGCATAATAATACTCAACCGAATCGACAACAAAATATAAATCAACAGGAGAACAGTCAGACTCCAAAAAGCAACCTGCCCAATCCGGTCAGCCCAAACAGAGCCGTCCAGCCGGTACCGGTAACCAATCCAACCGATAATAACAGACCTGTCAGGAAACCCGATGCAGTAACGCCGCAGAACAATAATCCGCAACAAACGGTACCCCAACGGAGTGTAACCCCACAGAACAATACTGTCTGGCCACAGCAACAACGGGATATAGTACCGCAGGATAAAAATACTCAGCCGGTAAAACAACCAGCCGTAACTGCACCAAACAAGAATACCGTTCAGCCCCAACCGCAACGGATTGTAACGCCTCAGAACAATAACTCCCAACCGGCACCACAACGAACGGTTACGCCACAAGATAATAACAAGCAGCCACAGAAAACAGTGCCCGCGAATGTTGAGAACAAAACACAGACCGTTCAACCGCAACCGGTAAACAAACCAACCACCAGACCGATGCGGCAACGGAAGCCTCTTAAACAGCAGGTCAAAACTGCTCAGGCAAAGATGCCCGATGTCGTGACAGATAAGAAATAAACGTCAGAAACCGATAAGTGCAACGCTAACGAACTAAAATCATGGAAATTCAAAACCTAAATCCAGCGAAAGGTAAACAAGGGAATAAAGTCACTTTAGGACAACGGTTCCAACGGTTGGTAACGAAGAATCCTTTTGTGGCTATATTATTGTTGGCACTGATTGTAATGTTCATTTGGTTTTCCGTAAAAATACGTTCCGAGCGCAGAACATTTATAAAAGACAAAAATGAACTTATAGCCCGAAACGCACATCAGGCAGACAGCATCCGTGTGAAAAATATAGCGTTTGCTGCAAAGGTATTTTCATGGTCGGTTCGCAGCGAGATGTTGAGAGGCAATACGGAAAATTTGAACCAGCTCTTTACAGTCTTTATCCAGGAATCCGGAGCTGATTTGGCCCAACTGATCAATACCGGAAATAATACAATCGTACTATCCTCCGACAAAAAATATGAGGGTACAAAATTTGAAAAACCGGCTAATGTCAATTTAAATTTACAAACAACCACGACTGTTCCGGCGAGAGTGACTGTATATACTCCGGTAATGGGATTTAATAAAGAAATAGGCATACTAAAGGTTGAATTTGTCCGGTAAATAAGTTGAAAGCTTATTTTATCTTCTGTACGTAATATAAGATTCTTTGTTTTTCAGTTACTTCTAGTCAAAAGCAAAATTAATATTAAACATATTCAAACATGAAAGAAATTAAGCAATTAGCCATTTATATGGATCATACGAATGCCTTATTAATGGAATTGGAAAATAAACTGATTATATCCAGGAGTATAACCTGTGTATCGGAAGATACAGACGATACAGACAATCAGGATAAACATTCTGTACCGGTACATAGTACGGAGGAACATCAACATGAATCGGCCTATTATAATGAAATCGGTGATATTATCGAAAATTACGGACAGGTTGTTTTGTTCGGTCCGACGGATGCAAAGAAAGAGTTGTATAACCTGTTGGAAGATCGTCATCGCTTCAACGATATAAAATTCGAGCTTATCAGTACGGATAAAATGAGTAACAAGCAAAAGCATGATTTTGTAACTGAATATTATAAATAAACCGAACGGAATAAAATTTATGGAAGATATCTGGGCCTATTCGCTGACCGTATTTATGGCTTTTTTTGCCATCATGAATCCTATAGCGAACATTCCTATATTTGTCAAGCTAACAGAAGGACAGAACGAAAAGAAGAAGCAGGAAATAGCAAAAACGGCATGTATAGTTGCCTTCCTGATTGTGCTGGCATTTATTTTAATAGGTCAGTATATTTTCCAGATATTCGGATTGACGATTCCGGCTTTTAAAGTCTTTGGTGGAATACTTATCTTTTTTATCGGATTTGATATGCTTCAATCCAAGAAAACGAGTGTCCACCTGGACGGGAATACGACTTTTGATGATGGCCTGGCCATTTCACCATTGGCCATTCCTATTTTAGCATGTCCGGGAACTATTGTTACTGCCATGAATTTTGTAGTGAAAGCAAGCATTCTAAATCTGGGAATAACGATATTTATTTTTGCTTTAATCGTCGTCATGACTTATTATGCCTTTATCTACAGTTTTTATATTGTCCGGTTTGTGGGTGATAAGAGGTTCGTTATCGTAGGAAAGATCATGGGATTGATTATCGGTGTGCTTGGGGCAAATATGTTGATACAGGGGATAAAACTGGCGTTTGGACTATAGGGAGGAGTGAGGAGCTAGGTAAGAAGTAAGAGGCAAGGAGTAAGTAGTAAAAAAGCAAGATTAATGGAAGAACATATTCAATCTTTTTGGAGTATAACTACAGCAGAATTGCTGGAAAGGCTTCGGGCAACAATCAACGGACTTACCACGAATGAAGCTGAAGACAGGCTTAAGTATTATGGTGCAAACCGGTTGAAACCTCAAAAACGATCGGATGCATTTACGCTTTTAATAGCCCAGTTTAAAAGTCCGATTATTCTTATTTTATTATCTGCAACCGGGTTATCTATCTTTCTGCATAACCTGGTTGATGCATCCATTATTCTTACCATTGTTGTTATAAGCGGATTACTTGGCTTTTGGCAGGAATATAGTGCTTCTAATGCTGTTGCGAAGCTACTGGCTATCGTTCAGATTAAAACGACTGTACTGCGTAACAAGAAACAACTGGAAATTCATATTGAAGAGGTTGTTCCAGGCGATATTGTTATCCTCAACGCAGGTGATATTGTTCCCGGTGATTGCCTGATACTGGAAGGGAAGGATGTGTTTGCGGATGAAGCCATGCTTACCGGCGAAACATTTCCGGTAGAAAAAGTTGTTGCGGTATTACCCGTAGACACGGGTCTGGCACAACGAACAAACACCGTGTGGATGGGTACGCATATCGTAAGCGGGAATGCAAAAGTACTGGTTGTTTGTACGGCCAAGGATACCGAGTTTGGTAAAGTGTCCGAAAGGCTTAAGCTGAAACCCCTTGAAACAGAATTTGAGAGTGGAATCAGGCGATTCGGTTATTTCCTGGGTGAAGTGACGCTTATACTGGTGGTGATCATATTTGCCATCAATGTTTATTTACACAGGCCTGTACTGGATGCATTACTCTTTTCGCTGGCATTAGCGGTTGGTTTGACTCCGCAATTATTACCTGCCATTATTAGTATTAACCTAGCCCGTGGAGCCAAGAAAATGGCGGAAAAGAAAGTGATTGTGAAGCGACTTGCTTCGATTGAGAACTTTGGCAGCATGAATATCATTTGCTCCGATAAGACCGGTACGCTCACCGAAGGAATCGTTCAGGTAGAGTCGGCTGTTGATGTAAATGGTGAAGCGAGTGACAACGTATTCCTGTACGCGTATCAGAATGCTTTTTACCAGACCGGTTTCACTAATCCAATCGATGAAGCTATTATAAAATACCACAAGTTAGATCTGAACGGTTATAAAAAGCACGATGAGATTCCGTATGATTTTCTTCGAAAACGACTGAGTATATCCGTTAAACAAGGAGATGAATATACGTTGGTAACCAAGGGCGCCCTTACAAATATCCTCGAAGTCTGTTCGATGGTAGAAACAAAGGAAGGAACTGTTGTCGCCATCAAGACGATGCAGAAACAAATAGAAAAGAACTTTGAAGAATTCAGTAATCAGGGCTTTCGTACATTAGGCATTGCCTATAAAAAACTACCCTCGGCATCCCTGATTTCAAAAGACGATGAAAAAGAAATGACATTTGCCGGATTTCTTACACTCTTTGATCCACCAAAATCGAACATTGCAGATACCATTACCAACCTGAAAAAATTGGGTATTTCACTCAAGATTATTACCGGGGATAACCATCTTGTGGCTGTCAGTCTGAGTAAAAAGATGGGGCTTGCAAACAGTAAGATGATTACGGGACCTCAACTTCACAGGATAAGTGATGCTGCATTGCTCAGGCAAGTAACATCCACAACTGTTTTTGCCGAAATAGAACCCAATCAGAAAGAACGAATTATCATAGCCATGAAAAAGGCAGGAAATGTAGTCGGTTATATGGGCGATGGCATAAATGATGCTTCGGCACTTCATGCAGCAGATGTGGGAATCTCGGTAGATACTGCTGCCGATGTAGCCAAGGATGCTGCCGATATTGTTTTGCTTGACAAAGATTTGAGTGTTTTAGTGGAAGGAGTCCGTCAAGGACGAACTACGTTTGCCAATACGCTGAAATATGTTTTTATGGCAACGAGTGCGAATTTTGGAAATATGTTCAGTATGGCAGGAATTTCACTCTTTATTCCGTTTCTTCCGTTATTACCCAAGCAGATCTTACTTACCAACCTGTTGACCGACTTTCCTGAAATGACTATTGCTACCGACAATGTGGATGATGAAATGGTCGATCATCCCCGACGCTGGGATATAAAGGCTATTCGTAAGTTTATGATAACTTTCGGCCTTGTAAGTTCGGTGTTCGATTATCTTACGTTTGGATTATTGTTACTTATACTTCATACCAATGAAAGCCAGTTCCGCACCGGTTGGTTTATGGAATCGGTTATCTCGGCTTCTATGATTGTATTGGTTATTCGAAGCCGGAAACCTTTTTTCAAGACAAAACCCGGTAAATATTTACTCATAGCAACGATGTTGATTGCAATTGTAACAATTATTTTCCCTTTTACACCACTCGGAACTGTGTTCGGGTTTAGCCCGCTTAGTATTACAACCTATATCCTGTTATTGGTGATTATACTACTTTATGTTTTTGCGGCCGAAATAACCAAAACTATTTTTTATAAAGCCGTAAAATTTTAAATCCGGATTTAAATCAACAGTTTAATAAATTAAATCATATGAAAGTTGCAGGTATTTTAATAATGATACTAGGATTCGGGTTAAGCGTATTTACTGCTTTTAGTTCCTTTACACAAGAAAAAATATTGAAGGTTGGATCGAACGAACTAACCCGAAGTCAACCTGATTATTTAAGTTGGGCACCATTTATTGGCCTTGCAGTCATGGTTGTCGGAGGATACTTAATATTGCAGGCCGGAAAAAAGTAATAATACTTCTTGTTTTTATAAGCAGTTTCGATTGAAACACTGTATATTTGTTCAAAAAAAACAAATTCAATGACTCACGAAGATTTTGAAGTAAAAATATTGGGAAAGGGAACGATAAAATCACCTTTAAAACCAACTTATCATCCCGATGGTTTATCTTTTCGGTTTATTGAGAATGACCGGGTATTATTTGATTCATCGATTGATATTTTTAAGCATTGCCTGAAAACAGGAGAAGTTCCTGTCTCATTTGAAAAGGCAGGACCTCATAAGCATCTTTATTTTGATCCTGTCCATACCAAGGTAGCCATCGTTACCTGTGGCGGATTATGCCCGGGAATAAACAATGTTATCAGGAGCCTGGTGAACCAGCTTCATTATCGCTATAAAGTGAATAAAGTAATTGGTATCCGGTATGGATTCGAAGGGTTTATTGATGCTTTTCATCATCCGATTGTTGAACTTACTCCCGATAGCGTCGATACGATTCATTTGTTTGGAGGAACGATATTGGGTTCATCACGTGGAGCGCAGCCGGTGGCACAAATAGTAGATAAACTATGCGAACTGGACGTAAATATACTGTTCTGTATTGGTGGTGATGGTACGTTACATGGAGCACATGCCATTTATGAAGAAATAGCCCGGAGAAAGCTGAATATCTCTGTTGCCGGAATCCCCAAAACGATTGACAATGACATCAATTTGATTGATAAATCGTTTGGATTTGAAACCGCCTTTAGCATCGCAAATGAAATAATCAAGGATGCTCATAATGAAGCCAGTGGGGTGTATAACGGCATAGCAATTCTGAAGCTGATGGGCCGGGACTCGGGATTTATTGCAACATACGCTGCATTATCCATTCAGGAAGCTAATTTCGTTCTTATTCCCGAAATGGATTTTGATTTAGAGGGCCCAAATGGCTTTTTACAGGCATTACGAAAACGTTTAGAAGATCGGCATCATGCTCTTATTGTTGTTGCAGAAGGTGCCGGACAACAATTTTTTGAAGGTCAGGCAAAAGAAAGAGATGCTTCGGGAAACATAAAAAATAAGGATATTGGGCTCTATTTGAAAGAGAAGATTACGCAGGAGTTTGAATCAAAGGATTTCCCTTTTACCATCAAGTATATTGATCCCAGTTATATCATACGAAGTGCTCCCGCTAATGCAAATGACAGTAAATTCTGCGGACTCCTGGCACAACATGCCGTTCATGCAGCGATGGCAGGTAAGACTGATTTCGTTGTCGGACACTGGAATCATTTTTTTACCTTATTGCCAATATCAATCGCCGTTTCAGAAAAAAACAGAATTGATATGAATGATGAATTATGGTGGAATGTCTTGGAGACTACCGGACAACCGGTATCTATGAAGAATGGTGATACCTGCCATTAGGCTATTGAGGCTAAAAAACCGGATTAACGTTGAAAAGTATATTTGTTACGGACAGGATTCTTGAAATAGTTTATGCTGTGATGCTAAAGAATTAATAATTACGTATAATTGAGTACGTTTAATAATAAAAAACTTATAATTCCATATATGCTTTCATTAGTAGTAAATTTGTACAGTTCTAATAATGCTGTATATCAAGCCTGAAAAATTGGATTCAACCGTTAAATTCTATGCAAGAAAAACTTAAAAAAGGAATATCGACAGATTCTTCGAATACTAAAATCACCGATCAGGATAGCCGTTTATTTCCAATTGTGTGTATTGGTGCTTCTGCAGGAGGACTTGAAGCTCTGGAGCAGTTTTTTGAGAATGTACCTGATAACAGTGGATTGGGATATGTTGTAATACAACATTTGGATCCTACTCAAAAGGGAATGTTACCTGAATTATTACAGCGGATTACCAAAATGGAAGTTATTCAGGTAAAAGATAGAATGCAGGTACAACCTAACCGGGTATATGTCATTCCCCCGAACAAAAGTATGTCTGTTTTAAACGGAACACTTTATTTATTTGATCCGGTAGAATCGCGTGGACTACGTTTACCAATTGATTTCTTTCTACGTTCGCTGGCTGATGATCAAAAAGAACTTGGTGTTGGTGTTATTCTCTCGGGTATGGGCTCTGATGGTAGCATGGGCTGCCGGTTATTGAAGGAAAAAAATGGAATTGTATTGGTGCAGGAACCAATCAATGCAAAATTCGACAGTATGCCCCGTAACGTAATTGATTCTGTCGCAGTTGATATAATCGCTCCGGCCAATGAACTGCCAATGAAACTTCTTGCTCTTTTAAAATATTTACCAACCATAGCAACAGATCTTAAAGTGGAAATTAAAGATCAAAGTGCACTTGGGAAAATAATTATTCTATTACGGAACCATACAGGTAATGATTTTTCATTGTATAAAAAAAACACGGTTTATCGTCGTATCGAAAGGCGAATGAGTGTTCATAAAATAGATAAAATATCTGCTTATGTTACTTTTTTACAGAAAAATTTAAAGGAAGTGGATATTCTTTTCAAAGAACTGCTGATTGGTGTCACCAATTTCTTTCGTGATAAAGATGTCTGGGATAATTTGGCTGATGTGATTATGCCAACTATGATCTCAAAACTACAGGAAGGTACGATATTGAGAGCCTGGGTAGCCGGCTGTTCTACGGGGGAAGAGGCCTATTCGCTTGCGATTGTTTTTAAAGAAGCTGTAGAAAAGATAAATCCGCATGGTGGTTTTTCATTACAAATATTTGCCACCGATCTCGATAATGAAGCGATTGAGTCGGCAAGAAAAGGTTTGTTTCCATTAAATATCGCTGCTGATGTTTCACCAAAACGATTAAACCGTTTTTTTGTTAAGACTGAAGACAGTTATCGTGTGAATACAGAAATCAGGGAAATGGTTGTTTTTGCAAAACATAATATTATTTTGCACCCCCCTTTTACTAAAGTCGATATACTCACTTGCCGTAATCTGCTTATCTACATGGATGCCGAGTTGCAAAAGAAATTACTTGGCTTGTTTTATTATAGCATAAATCCGGGAGGTATTATGATTCTCGGAAGTGCTGAATCGTTAGGAGTACAGAGTCATTTTTTCTCAACGGTTGATAGTAAATTGAAAATTTTTAAACGTTCCATATCATCAACAGTATCACCTGAGTTATTTGATTTTCCATCTTCTTTTGCACGAAACAAACAAAATATTACTGAAAATAAACTACCCATTATGCCTCCCCAGAATATTCAAACACTTGCCAATGACATCCTGTTGCAGTATTACTCCCCTCCGGGAGTCTTAGTCAATGAAAAGGGTGATATTATCTATATAAGCGGAAGAACAGGCAAGTATCTCGAACCTGCAGTTGGAAAGGCCAACATGAATATATTTGCCATGTTACGCGAAGGATTGCGCAATGAGTTCCCTTCTGCTTTCCGTCAGGCGTTACTGAAAAAAGAACAGGTAGTATTACGCAATATTAAAGTCGGTACTAATGGTGGAACACAGTTGGTAAAAGTCAGCATTCAATGGCTGGATAAACCGGACGCATTAAAGGGAATGGTTATGATTATCTTTATCGATGAGCCAATAAATACTATTCACAAACCATCAGGGGAAAATGATGAAAAGGCATTGACTATTATCCATCAATCAGAACTGGAAAAAGAGTTACAAGTTGCCAGAGAAGATATACAGAATACGCTGGAAGAAATGCAGACTTCACAGGAAGAATTGAAATCAACTAATGAAGAATTACAATCGACCAATGAGGAATTGCAATCAACCAATGAAGAACTCACTACTTCAAAAGAGGAGATGCAAAGCCTGAATGAAGAACTTCAAACGGTTAATGCTGAGTTACAGTCAAAAGTTGATGATTTTACCCGGGTGAATAATGACATGAAAAACTTACTCAACAGTACGGATATTGCCACGTTATTTTTGGATAAAGATTTGAATATAAGGCGATATACGGACCAGACGACTAAGATATTTAAGCTTATAAAAAGCGATGTTGGAAGGCCTTTTACCGACCAGGTTTCAGATCTTATTTATCCTGACTTAGCTTCGGATGCGCTTGAAGTCTTGAGGACATTAGTGTTTGTAAAGAAACAAATTCAGACGAAAGATGGGCGTTGGTATTCTATACGCATTATGCCTTACCGCACTTTTGATGACCGGATTGATGGACTTGTCATTACATTCTTCAATATAACGGATCTTAAACAATTAGAAGAGGAATTACATGATAAAGAACAGATGCAACGCGTAATTTTAAATACTTCCTCCGATATCATTCTGAAAATATCAAACGAATGGGAAATACAGGAGTTTAATCCTGCTGCAGAAAAGTTCTTTGGTAAAAGGTATAAAGATATAGTTGGTCAGAATTTTATTCAGCTTTTTGTCTCTGATCAGGAACAAAGAAAGATTGAAAATGAGTTGAACAAACTGATAAACGCAGGAATTAATACTATCTGTAAAATGGAAGTCATAGCATCCGGTGGACATAAAGTTACTGTCGAATGGAATATAAATATCTTTATTAACAGCTTAAAGGTAGCAACAGAAATGATTATTATTACTAAAAACAACCAAAACCATGAATAATGAAGAGAATGCCTCATATGCCGAAGCCCAGTTACTCCGGATAAAAGCTGAGGAACACCTTAAATTGAAACAAGAGGAAACCGGTATTACTGATGCAGAACCTGATGTCAAAAAACTGCTGCATGAGCTTCAGGTGCATCAGATAGAACTGGAAATGCAAAATGAAGAATTGCGTGAAGCAAATGCAACAACGGAATTGGCGCTTAAAAGATTCACCATGTTGTACGATTTAGCTCCCACGGGTTACTTTACACTGGAGGAAAACGGTACTATTTGTGAATTGAATTTCACAGGTGCCAAAATGCTTGGAGAAAGACGGTTTGGCCTTGTAAACAGCAATTTTAAACTGTTTGTTTCAGAAGAATCGAAAGTTGACTTTAACGAATTTATTCACAAAGTATTTTCCGGCAATTATAAGGAGTCGTGCGTAGTACAGCTTGGATATTCCACTAATTTACTAAGTCGTGTTTATATGGAAGGTGTAGTTACGGGTGACGACAAGAATTGCCTCCTGTCCGTTATTGATATTTCAAACTTAGGAAAATAGTCCCGTTTAATACCTTCAAAGAAGTGGCTATTTGTAATAGTGTTAAAACATGCTTTTTTTGTCCTTATTGATATGAAACGAAAGGTGCCAAAAGACGGATTATTGCGCATCATTTGTTTTTCTCTTCCGCCGCTTTCTTAGCCGCTTCTTTCTTCTCTGCCGCTTTCTTGGCTTTCTTTTCAAAGTATCCTTTTAAAAAGAAATTATGCTTTGCTGCTGTCATGTTTTCATCCAGACTCTTGGAACTTTGCCTTAGGTTTACAACGGTTTTATTCAGATTTTCAGCAAGGGTTTTATCCTGGATTAATCGACCGAGTGTACCCTTACCCGTATTGATATTTATCATAATTTCAGCGAGTTGATGGGTTATTATTTCTGCATTTCCGGCTGTTACCGACAGGCTTTTTATAATGGCATCCGTTTCGACCGGCTCACTCGATTGAAGTTGCTGACCTTCTTTTACTAGCGGAGCATCTGAACTTCCTTGTGATATGGTTATCAGTTTATCGCCAATGACTCCTTCGGAACCGATAGCTGTTTTACAATCCGATTTTATAAATTGCCATACCTCTTTTTTTAGCAACAGATCTGCCCGTACGGTCGAATCGTTTATGATGACGATATTATCAACGGTACCCACATTTATGCCCGAAAAGCGGACATTATTCCCTATCTGGAGTCCTCCTACATTACGGAAAGTGGATGTAATTTTGAAAACAGGATTAAATAAATTCTTCTGTTTCCCGATAATAAATACGGCGAGAACAAACAGTGCTAACCCTATAGCAACAAAGAGTCCTAAGCGAATTTTAAATTTTTGAGTATGCGTATCCATAATTTGGTTGTTTTAGCTAATTCGTTGGCCAGTTCATTTGCATGTTGGTCAATTGGTTAATTGTTATCAGTTGATTAGTTGTTTTATGATAAATCGTTTTGTTACTTCTGTTCTGGTTGATCCGTTAATTGATTAATCAACAGATAAATGAGCTCTTATCTGAAAAATGATTTAATAATTTTGTCTGTCGATTTCTCGAATTTATTTAAAGAACCTTCGTCATATACTTCTCCATCCTGCAACATAATCAATCTGTTAGCGGTTGTGCGGGCACACTCAATATCATGGGTAATAATGATAGAGGACGTTTTATACTTTTTTTGAATGTCGTTGATCAGTAAACTTATCTCGTCCGATGTTATCGGATCAAGTCCGGTGGTCGGCTCATCATAAAGCATGATCAACGGATCCACTACGATCGTTCTAGCCAGACTGATTCGTTTAAGCATTCCGCCTGAAAGTTGTGAAGGCATCTTATCGATAGCTTCCGGTAATCCGACATTTTCCAGTGTTTCCAGAATCTTTTTATTGATTTCCGTTTGATTCAGATGCCTTTTCATTCTCTTAAGTGGAAATTCAAGGTTTTCTTTCACGGTCATTGAATCGTACAATGCTCCGCTTTGAAAAAGGAAACCGATTTTCTGTCGCACTTCGTCTAATTCTTTTTGCTTTAATGTCCGGACATCTTGATTAAATACCTTTATCGTTCCGCTATCCGACCGTAATAAGCCTACAATACATTTTATCAATACCGATTTCCCGCTCCCCGATTTCCCCAGTACTGCCAGGTTTTCACCATTAAACAGTTGCAGGGAAAGGTCCTTCAATACTTCCTGCTTCCCGAACGATTTACAGAGATTGGTAATTTCTATTACGACTTCGTTGGAACTCTTTTTTGTTGAATCCGCTACGATGGATTCTGCTTGATCTGTTATCATAGTGCCAGCATATCGGTGATTTGTACAGCAATCATATCAACAATCAATATCAGGAGTGATGCCAGTACTACAGCTGAGTTAGCCGCTTTTCCCACACTTTCCGTTCCACGTCCGGCATTATATCCTTTATAACAACCTACTAATCCAATCACGGCTCCAAAGAAAAATGATTTGATCACAGCGGGAATTAAATCGATAAACCCAACGTGGCTGAATGCCTGTGAGAAGAATAATACCAGCGATACATCCCCTTTTATGTTCGCACCAAACCAGCTTCCACCAATACCAAGTGCATCGGCATACAGGATCAAAAGTGGAATCATCAATGTGGCTGCCATTACCCGGGTAACCACTAAAAAACGCATGGGGTGAGTGGACGATACTTCCATAGCCTCAATTTGTTCCGTCACTTTCATACTCCCCAGTTCGGCACCCATGCCCGAAGCTACTTTCCCGGCACAAATAAGGGCGGTTATTACCGGCCCCATTTCACGGATTAATGATACGGTCACCATTCCCGGAAGTAATGTGCCCGCGCCAAAGCGTACGAGTGCAGGACGTGTTTGGATGGTCAGTACAAAGCCCATGATAAATCCGGTCACCGATATGAGCGGTAGTGATTTATTCCCAATGACGAAACATTGATGAATAAACTCCCTGAATTCGAATTTACGGGAGAATGTCTCTTTTATAAATTGACCGATAAACAAAAGAACATTTGCAAAATCGGTCAGGAAGTTATTTGCAGCTTCCTTTTTGGCTATTGTATTTTCGCTTAGCTTTAGAGTATGCTGCCTTGCGATTTCTTTTGTCTTAGTTACAGGAATAGTTATTCTCATTTTATGTCAGCGGTTAATTATAATTTATTGTTTTGTAATGCCTTGCCTGTATAATATTAATATTGAAAGTATGTTTGCTGAAGTATGACAACTCAGAAAAACATCTTAATTATTATAGTGCAAATTTAAAGGGTAGACTAAATGCGAATGTTACATAACATTAGAAATAACTTACATGATTCACACATAAGTAACCAACTATTAATAATTTGCTACATATTCATTTTAACTGAATACACGGCAGTAAAAAAAGGACCTGTGAATGTTGCAACTCTTTTGGTGTATTATGTAAGATTTTACAATCTTTAAAATCTCAACTTTGCAACGTAAATTAAAAGTATGAAAACGAAAATGATATTAACAGCTTTTGCTATTGCATTCGTTGCATTAATGAGTGGATGTAAGAGTAATAAGCTGACAAAGAATATGGACAACCCAACCGGAATTCCTGTTCAAAAGGTTTCACAAACAATGGTTTCACTCGGTGGCGCATCTTATTTTGCTTTACTGGCCGGTTCGTCAATTATCAGTACGGGCACTACGTCTGTAACCGGCGAATTGGGTCTTAGTCCGGGCACTTCCATTAAAGGCTTTCCTCCGGGTGTCTTAATTGGTACCAGACAAATTAATTCAAATGTTGCCATACAGGGAAAACTTGACTTAACGGTCGCTTATAATGATGCTGCCAGACGAACCGGTAAAGGTGCTGTCACTTTATCGGGTAATATCGGAGGGCTGACACTAACATCCGGGCTATATCAATCGTCTTCATCATTATCCATTTCGTCAGGTGACCTTACTTTTGATGCAAGAGGAGATGCAAATGCTGTTTTCATTATTCAGATAGCGGCTTCATTATCTACAGCTTCCGGGCGTAAGGTGCTGTTAAAAGGAAATGCATCAGTGTCTAATATATTCTGGCAGGTCGGCGGTTCAGCTACTTTTGGCTCAGCCTCTGTTTTTATTGGAACGGTTATGGCTATGCAGTCCATTACATTCAATACGGGGGCAATCCTCGAAGGTCGTGCACTGACACGAACCGGGCAAATTGTGTTGGATGGAAATACAATAGTAAAAGAGTAAGGTTGTCAACCGATAAGGGACACTCCCGGATGAGATAACTATTTTAAACCGAATTTCATACTCTAAACCGAATAAAATGAGGAAATACAGTTTTTACTTACTGCTGGTTGGCTTAGGATTAACCGGTTATACCGCATATCTTTACTTTTCGTCAAATGAAGAGAAGTTTATGAATAAACTGGTGTTAACTCTTTATAAATCTTTTCATTTCAATTGTACTCCCATGATGGGCGTTTTCATCTTGGCTCTTGGTGAGCTTATTCTGTGGAAAACTAAAAACAATGAGAATTTAAACAGGTTTAGAAATAAAATCATTTATAAGTGTCGGTTAAGGATGTCAGTATTGCAATCAATAATTTAATCGTCTTCCGGTTTACGTAAATGCAAATAAACAATGTTGAATAATGATTGGAAAATGAAGAACAAAAATAATTACGAAAAACAATGCTGTGTTTTGTTTCAGAAAAGAATCAAACGCAGTGTTGCCGGGAATCCGATGAAAACAGCCGGTCGATAGTCTGTGAAAGATTTAAGCTGCGGATTTAATGTGTATAACTGTGACTGATAAAAACTCCAATCATTTAAATTATTCTGCTTTATTGAAGTTGACATCTGTATTCAATTCGCTAAACCGGTGCAAGTCCGTTCTCTTTACCTGTTCCGTTTTTCTGCATAATATCCGACAGTATCTGGTTCCGTTTATGTTGGATAAATGCTGCTATCCTATACTTCCTGTTTTTGTTTTAAATTTATTTTCAGTGAATTATGTAACTATTACCGGAAATTGTGTAACAGTATTATGCCCGTAATACGTCACCTTTGTAGTGTGAAAATGCCTTCATCTTAAGAAATCAGAAATATGAAAAGAGAAATGAAAATGTTGATGACAACAGGGATAACCATTGTAATATTGCTCATCGTTGGTTTTACGAGTGCAGAACTTTCCAAATCGAAACCTATCATTATACCGGTACAAAAAACACGGCTTGTAACCGTATCACTTAAAAGTGCTTCAAAATTTGCGGTTCTTGCAGGTTCCTCCTTAAATAATACCGGAAAGACAGTTCTTGATGGCGAACTTGGACTTAGTCCGGGCTCTTGGTCAGCTGGTTTCTCAAAAGAAAAATTAGTTTTAACCCGGCAAAATGATTTCAATAAATCCACGCAGGCAAAACTCGATTTAGATTCGGCCTACAATGATGCTGAAGGACGAAGAAGTGACGATATGGTGAAATTAAATGGAAATATCGGAGGGCTGGTTTTGACCCCCGGACTCTATAATTCCCGCTCCTCTCTCGAAATCTCCAGCGGTAACCTGACTTTTGATGCAATGGGTAACCGACAGGCTGTATTCATTATTCAAATAGCCTCTTCACTCATTACACGGCCCGAAACTCAAGTCATCCTTAAAGGAGGCGCACAGGCTTCCAACATCTTTTGGCAAGTCGGTGGTAATGCGATTTTTGGATCTTGTTCCGTCTTTAAAGGTACTGTTATGGCCTTTAAATCCATTAAATTTTATAATGGTGCAATGCTTGAAGGCAGAGGATTAGCAAGAACCGGTAAAGTCGACCTTGCCGCTAATAAAATTGTAAAACTCTAAATACTTTCCTCTTCAACCGATTCCAGACTTTCCAAAACCGACTACTCAGAACGGTTATGACACAACTTGCTAAAATTTAATCAATTAAACACAGTATTCTCTTTGCCATTTTGCCATAAAATTGAACACGGATGATGCGATTTAATAACGGAGATGCAGGCGGATAAGAAAATTTTCATCCCTGTTGTTTCCATTCATTTTATCCGTGCTCAAATTCTTATGCAAATGACATCGGTTTTAAATCCTGTTTGCTGCTTCTCCAAAAGTGGCTTTTTTCTTCGCTATTTACTTTTAGTTGCGAGGGGGTTGCGAGGGGGTTCAGTTAGGGTTCGGATAGGGTTCCGAGGGATAAACCTATCTGAACCCCCTCGCAACCCTAACTGAACCCCCTTTAAATTCACTTTATACCTGAACCGGATATGCCGGAAACAAAGTGGAAGGTAGAATGCAGATTAATTTAAGAAAAGTTATATTGAACCTTTCTATTCAAAGGTGAATCAATCGTGGAGAGAAACAAGTTCTATGCTGTCAGGGTTTGTGCCGTAAAAATTATGATTTGTATGAGCATGACCTTGTTTCAACAACCGTATTATGCTCAAAACACAGTCAATGTAAAACAGAAGAGACTAAATTCTTCCACCAAGATAGTGGATACTTACTCTTAACGTAAAATGTTTTAGAAAAACACAGGAGTAAAGCTGAACAGAAGTTTCAGCTTTTTCGGTGTTGAGAAGCGGGGTGATAGTGTATTGATCTTATTTATAGCCTTTTTTATAGTCTTTATTTGATGCGTTAAATAAACTCTGTAAGAATGATCGATTCTGAATATGAAATAAACAGTCACGAAGAATTGAATTTTAGTGCTGTTTATTTTTTTTATATAATAACATTCTGCGAATAAATAGTAATAAAATACAACTAATATATATAAATCTATAAATAAAATTAAATAGATTCTATTGTCTTGCATTGTTTTTAGAGGTTTTAAATATATTTGTAAAAATTATTTTTTAGTGATTTTAAATATAAATGTAAAAAATCTAGAAACTAAAAAAACAGTATCTTATGAAAATTATGAAAAAAAGGAATCTTCTTTTACTCGGTTTGTTCTCTGTAGTCTTCATGGTAAATGCTCAAACTGCAGACAGCAAGTTTGCAATTGGTATTAGTGGTATTCAAAATGAATACGATGGTGATTATGGAAGTGGAATTTTTAATTTCAAACAATCATTGTATCCGGCTGGTGGTTTGTCATTAAGCTATTTTTTAACTCCATCTTTTGATTTAGGATTGCAAGGCAGCTATGGGAAATATGGCTATCGTGAAAATAAAGTCAATTATTTTAGGGGCTTAAAGACGGATGCCTCTTTATTTACGCATTACAAACTTAATAATGGGTATATATTGAGTAAAGATTCAAAGTTGTCTCCATTTATTTCTTTAGGAGTGGGATTTGCAAAGTATGGCATTGATGCATCGTTGGATAAATCAGGAACAAATAAGAGCCTTTATCCGACAATCATTACGAAAGGAACTGATTTTGTTGTTCCCGTTGGAGCCGGACTAAAATATCAAATTACGGATCATTTTGCCGTTCAATATCAGTATTTGTATAACTTTACCAATGCCGATAATCATGATGAAAATTTGGGAGCTAATTATTTTGGAAAGAAACATCCAAGTAGATTGGTAAACGATTGTTATGGTCAACATATAGTTAGTCTGGTCTTTAATTTTGGTAAACCAAGAGATACAGACAAAGATGGTATAGCCGATAAACTGGATAAATGTCCTGATACGCCGTTGAATGTAAAAGTAGACAAAGTCGGTTGTCCGGTTGATACAGATGGTGATGGCATTCCTGATTATCTGGATAAATGTCCGAATACACCAAAAGGGGTTCAGGTAGATGCGAAAGGTTGTCCGTTGGATTCCGATGGTGATGGTGTTCCCGATTATCTGGATAAATGTCCAAATACACCAACAGGAGTTCAGGTAGATGCTAAGGGTTGTCCGCTGGATGCAGATGGTGATGGTGTTCCCGATTATATGGATAAATGTCCAAACACACCAACAGGAGTTCAGGTAGATGCTAAAGGTTGTCCGCTTGATACGGATGGTGATGGAGTTCCTGATTATTTGGATAAATGTCCGAATACTCCAACAGGTGTAATTGTTGATATAAATGGCTGTCCACTCGATAAAGATGGTGATGGCGTTCCTGATTATTTGGATAAATGTCCTGATGTGCCGGGAATTATAGCTAACGATGGATGTCCGGAAATTAAAGCTGAAGTGAAGAAGATCTTTGCACAGGCCTTACAGGGAGTTCAGTTTGAACCGGGTAAAAATATTCTTAAGAAGACTTCCTTTGGAATTTTAAATAAGGTTGTAAAAGTTCTGAAAGAAAATCCTACTTACAATCTTGAGATAAACGGACATACCGATAATCAAGGTGATGCAGCACGAAATCAACTGTTATCACAGAAACGCGCCGATGCGGTTAAAGGCTACCTTGTAAACAAAGGAATTAAGGCCGGAAGATTAACGGCTAAAGGATATGGTCAGCAAGTACCTGTAGCAGATAATTCAACTGTTGCCGGAAGAGCTCAAAACAGACGTGTTGAATTCAAGGTAAACATGTAAAATCTCAGTATTTACAGATTAATCCCCATTTATTCAATTGAATAAATGGGGATTATTTTTTGTAAGTCGTAGATCAGTGAGAGCTCGATTCAACATTCCTTTTAATTTTTTATAGCGAAGCCTTCACGATAAAACGATATAATTCTGCTGCCAGGTTACGTAAAGAATCGATTCAAACTGCCAACCGGAACAATCTGGAGCTCACAATGCAGAATGAAAGAAGACCACCCTTTGCAAGCCGGCACCTATAAAGACTGATCGGTTCGCTCTCTCATAGCTAATGTCAGCTACTCTTCGAATGACATATTACGCCTATAGATTAATCCTTTTCCTGCATTTCCTTTGGCTCAGGTTCTTCGTCTATCTCAGTTTCATTAAAAAAGGTAATAACTTCCTTTTCATCTTTCCGGTTCCGAAGAATCAGGTAAATGACAAAAGCAATGATGCAAACTGAAAAGACAGCAATAATGATCCATTTAATTTCCATTGCATTGATTTTTATAAAGTTGTTTATATCGACGGGGTTTGTGATGCTTCCGAATCCAATGTATTTATAACATTTTTCGAATAGGATAGTTCATAATGATTATAGGCTGTTTTTATTTATAATATATTGGTTATAAGTGGCTAATATGGATAAACAGAAACCGGAAAGGCAGAACGTAAACGGTAAAAATCAGGCAAATAATTACTAAGAAGAGACTAAGATTAAAAACACGTCCGGGGATGTTGATCTTCGGAGTCATACCTTACATACTTATTGAAAGGAAAACTTTCAATAGCAATGGCTTTTCCCCTAATATTAATCATTGTCAGACGAAGCCAGTATTCCCGGGCAATCATAAAATTCCGTCAAAACGATCTTTTTATCATAAAAGACATTATTATATTGAGGCTCTTAAATATATGTGTGAATTATGTAACACTTTATGAAATAAAGATACCTATCTTTGACCGTATCATTTTTAGAGATTTAGTTATTGATTCCAAGATATTTTGATCGTATAGAAACAGAATAATATAAATACCCTTCGAGTTCCCAATTAGCGGAGTTCTAACCGACATTTTAAATTTAAATTACTTCAGCATGAAATTATTTGTTAAATATATGGTTAGTAATCGCTGTAAAATGGCAGTGAAAGAAGAATTAAAAAAACTTGGGCTGCATTTTATCGTGGTTGATCTGGGTGAAGTGGAGATTATGGAGACAATTACGCTGGAACAACGGGCAAAGCTAAAAGAATCTTTACTCGATTCAGGTCTTGAACTAATGGATGACAAAAAGGCTGTTTTAATTGAGAAAATCAAAAATACGGTCATTGAAATGGTCCATCATTCGGACGAGATGATTAAAACCAATTTTTCCGATTACCTGAGCGAAAAACTGAATCATGACTATACTTACTTGGCTAATTTATTTTCTGAAGTACAGGGGACAACAATCGAACATTTTATTATCAATCATAAAATTGAACGGATAAAAGAATTAATCATTTACGACGAATTAAATATTACGGAAATAGCTTACAAAATGAACTACAGCAGTGTGGCTCATCTGTCTAACCAATTTAAAAAGGTAACCGGATTATCGCCATCACATTTTAAACAATTGAAGGAGAAACGAAGGAACCAGATTGAAGATATTTGAGGAATGAGAGGTGAGGAATGAGAGGCGAGAGGTAAGAGGCAAGGAGTAAGAGGCAAGGAATGAGAGGTGAGGAATGAGAGGTGAGGAATGAGAGATGAGAGATGAGAGGTGAGAGATGAGAGATGAGAGATGAGGAGCGAGAGGTAAGAAGTAAGAAGTAAGAAGATAATAGGAAGTAGAAACATAAGCAATTCTTAGTTCTCTTTTAGGGGATTGAGGGGTCATAAAAAAAGGAATGGAAAGGACAAAGACGCATGAATCGTTATATGCCAGTAATCTGATTGAGGCAACTCTTGATCCGTTGGTTGCTATTGACATTCAGGGTAAGATTACGGATGTGAATCAGGCAAAGGTAAAAATCACCGGGGTGGAACGAGCAACACTTATCGGTTCAAACTTCTTTGATTATTTCGTTGAGCCTGAAAAGGCGCAAGAAGTGTATCATGAAGTTTTCGCTAAAGGTTCAGTAAAAGATCGTTCCCTGACATTCAGGCATGTATCCGGAAAGTTAACCGATGTTGTTTTTAATGGATCGGTTTATAAGGACATGAAAGGAACTGTGATAGGTGCCGTTTTAGTGGCAAGAGATATAACCGGTCAGAAATGGGCTGAAAAGCTAAGTATTGCCAATAAAGAACTTGCTTTTCAGAATGATGAAAAACAAAAGCGAGCCGATGAATTGGGTGTCGCCAACAAAGAACTTGCTTTCCAGAATGATGAGAAAGAAAAAAGGGCAGCCGAACTAATTATTGCCAATAAAGAACTTGCTTTTCAAAATAATGAAAAAGAGAAGCGAGCCGATGAATTGGGTGTTGCCAACAAAGAGCTGGCTTTCCAAAATGATGAGAAAGAGAAAAGGGCAGCCGAACTATTTATTGCCAATAAAGAACTTGCTTTCCAAAATGATGAGAAAGAAAAAAGGGCAGCCGAACTAATTATTGCCAATAAAGAACTTGCTTTTCAAAATAATGAAAAAGAGAAGCGGGCCGATGAATTGGGTGTTGCCAATAAAGAACTAATTCTTCAGAACGAGGTAAAAGAAAAACTGGCTGCGGAGTTAATTATTGCAGATAAAGAATTGGCTTATCAGACGACAGAAAAACAAAAACGTGCAGACGAGTTAATCATTGCCGATAAAGAACTAGCATTTCAGACGGAAGAAAAGCAAAAAAGAGCGGCAGAGTTAGTCATTGCAGACAAAGAAATTATTTTACAAAATGTAGAAAAAGAAAGACGCGAGAAAGCTACGAAAGAACTTGAAGCATTTAGTTATTCTTTAAAATTAGCTTCGCAATACTCTCTTAGTCTGATTGAAGCGAGTCTGGATCCGTTGGTTACCATTAGTCCGGAAGGAAAAATTACCGATATGAATCAGGCATTGGCCAATATTACCGGTTATACGAGGGATGAACTGAGAGGCAGTGACTTTTTCGATTATTATACAGAGCCGCAAATGGCCAGGAATGTTTATCAGGAAGTATTTGCAAATGGATCTGTGGCCGATTCACCTCTTACGCTTTGTCATAAAAACGGGAAGCTGACGGATGTACTGTTCAATGGATCGGTTTATAAAGATGATAAAGGAAACGTGCTGGGAGTCGTGGTGGTGGCAAGGGATGTTACTGCCCAAAAACTGGCATCTGAATACGCACGAAGTCTTATCGAAGCCAGCCTTGATCCATTGTTTACCATTAATCTGGAGGGTAAAATAATGGATATGAATCATGCGACGGTAAAAATGACCGGGGTGAAGCGAGATGAAATGATTGGTACTGATTTCTTCGATTATTTTACCGAACCCGAGAAGGCAAAAGAAGTTTATCAGGATGTTTTTGCAAATGGGTTTGTGACTGATTTTCCATTGACCATGCGGGATGGCATCCTGACCGAAGTATTATTCAACGGTTCTATCTATAAAGACGATCGGGGAAATGTACAGGGAGTGGTAGTGGTGGCACGCGATATAACCGATCAACGGAAGTTTGAAACACAGTTGAACGAAGCCATCGTCTTTGCTGAAACGGCAACGGAAATTGCCGAAATAGCAAAGAACAAAGCCGAAAGCTCGACCCTGATTGCTGAAAATGCGGTAAAGGCAAAACAACAGTTTCTGTCGAATATGAGTCATGAAATCCGGACTCCCATGAACGCAATCATTGGCTTTACGAAGGTACTGTTGAAAACCGAGTTGTCAGTCAAACAAAAAGAATACCTGACTGCTATAAAGTTGAGTGGTGATGCTTTAATTGTACTTATAAACGACATCCTTGATCTGGCGAAGGTGGATGCAGGTAAAATGACTTATGAACAGGTACCTTTTAAGATGTCGGTTTCCATTGCAGCCATGATTCATTTGTTTGAAACTAAGATATGGGAAAAAAATCTGGTATTAATAAAAGAATATGATGACAGGATTCCTGACGTATTGGTCGGTGATTCGGTTCGTTTACATCAGATTATTTTAAACCTGATCAGTAATGCTGTAAAATTTACCACGAAAGGAAGTATTACAATCAGTGTCTGTTTACTGACAGAAGATGAGGAAAATGTAAGCATTGAATTTCTGGTCAAGGATACGGGAATAGGAATATCCGAATCGAAACAGGCAACTATTTTTGATAATTTTCAGCAGGCTACCAGTGGAACTTCACGTTTATACGGAGGTACGGGATTAGGTTTGGCTATTGTAAAGCAATTAGTCGAACAACAGGGTGGAAGTGTTCATGTAACCAGTATACCGGATGTGGGATCGGCTTTTAGTTTTATGCTTAGCTTCCAGAAAACAAACGCTGAAGCTGAAATAGACATCGAACCGATTGTATTGGATTTTGAAACGAAGGACATCAACGTACTTGTGGTGGAAGATATACCTCTTAACCAGTTATTAATGAAAACGCTATTGGATGATTACGGATTTAAACGGGACATTGCCGGTAATGGTCAAATAGCCATTGAGAAACTGAAGGAGAATGTATTTGATATTGTCTTAATGGATCTGCAAATGCCTGAAATGAATGGGTTTGAAGCAACTGACTATATTCGCAATCGGATGCATTCGGATATACCTATTATTGCTTTGACAGCTGATGTGACAACGATGGATTTGACAAAATGCAAAGCAGTGGGAATGAATGATTATATTGCAAAACCGGTAGACGAAAAATTATTATACAGCAAAATTATCGGATTAACGAAAAGGCCGTCTTCTTCTTTAATTAATATTGATGAGGATAGTTGTGAATTGGATGAGGTGACGAATGCAAGTTGTATTGACCTGGATTATTTGAAAACCAGAACCAAATCAAATCCTCAATTAATGATGGAAATGATTACCCTTTATTTGGAGCAAACTCCTCCGCTCATACGTGTCATGAAAAAGGCCTTACTTGAAAGAGACTGGAAATCATTGCATGCAGCTGTTCATAAAATGATTCCATCCTTTGCCATCATGGGGATAAGCGTTGATTTCGAAAATATGGCAAAAAAGGTACAGGATTATGCCGGTACCATGCAACAGAACGATTCGATAAAAGATATGGTTTTAAAACTGGGAAACGTTTGTATGCAGGCCTGCAGAGAATTAGAAATAGAATTTAATAGAATTAAAAATACAACCAATGATTAAAGATAAAATAAAAATATTTCTGGTGGATGATGATGCCCTGTTCTTAAAATCATTGGAAATTGAATTCCTTCAACATGCCGATATATCTGTAGAAACATTTGCTACAGGTGAGTTTTGCATAAAAAATTTATCCCATAAACCGGACGTAGTTGTTTTGGATTATTTTCTGGATGGAGTTGATAAAACAGCCATGGATGGCATTGAGACCCTGGATAAAATTAAAGCTTATAATCCTGCCATACCGGTTGTAATGTTATCTTCCCAAGATAAAATTGAAGTGGCGGTGGAATGCATGCATCATAAAGCATTCGATTATGTAGTAAAAAGTGAAACAGCCTTTATACGTCTGCAAAAAATCATAACGTCTATTTTTCATTACCAAAAGATAGAAAAAGAATTGAGCTGGTATATGGAGAGGATGTAAGATATGCAGATATTATT
>Ga0302289_1000282_pt1 | contig 25771 bp, 18 predicted proteins | sample III_Fen_N1_2_FD_194552 | JGI IMG/M metagenome (GOLD analysis project Ga0302289, IMG submission 194552) | Peat permafrost microbial communities from Stordalen Mire near Abisko, Sweden - III_Fen_N1_2 | ecosystem: Environmental > Terrestrial > Soil > Wetlands > Permafrost | place: Sweden: Abisko... | reverse complement strand
CGATCGCGCCAAAAAAGCATTCTCCAAGGCAAGCCATAACCATGGCACCTGCACACATGGGACAGGGTTCTAGGGTCACATAAAGCGTACAATCGGAGAGCCTTCGATTCCCAAGCTTCTGCGCGCCTTCCCGTAGAGCCAGCAGTTCCGCATGTGCCGTGGGATCGTTCCATTGTTCACGACGGTTATGCGTTTGCGCAAGGATGCGTTCTCCCTGCACAAGCACGGCACCTACCGGAATTTCGCCTTCGGCAGCGGCTTGAGCAGCTTCAGCGAGGGCGATATGCATGAAGCGTTCATGATGATCGCTCATACGTCGGTCGCTCCTGTATGAGGTACGTTTCTGTCGGGACATGTGGACGACTCAACGGATGAATCACCGGCTGGGGCATCCGATGATTGTTTGGATGCCTCTTCCATACGCGCATTTACAACATCCGGTTTCAGGAATGTAGGAACCAGTAGGTGCAGACACGCACGCATATCGCCGTTTTCGTCGATGCAACGCTGTAGTGTTGTCAGCAACTCATTCATCGCATCCATCGTAACGACCTCTGGCTTGGCGATAAAAATCTTGTCAAGACCCGTGCGAACGATGTTTTCATCGCCCATCAACAGCTCTTCAAAGAGCTTTTCGCCCGGGCGAAGGCCGGTATAGACGATTTCAATCTTCTTGTCTCCGCCTTGTGCTGTATAGAGTTGAATCATGCGGTCAGCCAATTCTTTGATGCGTACAGGTTGCCCCATATCCAGCACGAACAATTCACCGCCGCGGGCGATGGATGCGGCTTGCAAAACAAGACTTGCCGCTTCGGGAATGGTCATGAAGTAGCGGATAATATCGGGGTGGGTAAGCGTCACGGGACCGCCGGCCCGAATCTGACGCTCGAATAGCGGTACCACACTTCCGTGCGAGCCCAACACGTTTCCAAAGCGAACGGCAGTAAATTCGGTACCACCTTGTGCATTCAAGGCTTCGATGACCATTTCCGCCACACGCTTGGTTGCACCCATCACATTGGTGGGGTTTACGGCTTTGTCGGTGGAAATCATCACAAAGCGTTTTACATGGTGGGCGATGGCAACCTTCGCAGCTGTATAGGTGCCAAAAACGTTGTTTTTAACTGCCTGTGCGGGGCAATCTTCCATTAGCGGTACATGCTTGTGCGCTGCGGCGTGTAAAACGACATCGGGTTCGTGTTCGGCCATGACCTCGGAAAGGCGTGCTTCATCCTGAATAGAGCCTACACAGAGAATCAGCTTTTCCTTCAGTCCAACAGGATAATGTTCCTGAATTTCAAAAAACAGGTCGTACATGTAGTTTTCGCTTACATCGAACAATACAAGCTTCTCAGGCTGGAAAGCCATCAGTTGCCTGCACAGTTCGCTGCCAATGGAACCGCCGCCGCCGGTGATCAGCACGGTTTTCCCATGGAAGTATGCGGCCACCTGCGTCATGTTGAGCTGTTCCTCGGGGCGACCCAGCAGGTCGCCGATATTTACATCGCGCACGCTGCTTTTGACACCATCGTGGCTTAAATCTTGAAGCGAGCTAACGCGACGAACGCGACAGCCCGTGGAAAGGCAGGCTTCAATCAAAGGCCGGAGTTCGCCCATCGGGGTGGCAATCGCGATCACAATATCATCAATCGCATAATCTGCGACATATTGCGCGATTTTTTCGGTACCCGGAAGGATGCGCACGCCGCTGAGCCGTGCGCCCGTACGGCTCGGATCGTCATCCACCGCAATCACAGGCAAGCTGTTGCCGTAGCGTCCGTTTTGCATTTCACGGATTACATTTGCACCTGCCCAACCAGCGCCAACAATCATCGTACGGCGGTAGCTTTCACGTTCGCCATGTTTGAACGGGTACAACCCGCGCGTGCGGATAATGCGGAAGGCAAAGCGCGAACCGCCCACCAACACGGTAAGCAACACCCAGTATAACAGGTAAACCATTCGGTGAAGCAGGTGGTTGTTGACGGGTTGAGTGAACGCGTAGCAGATCAGGGAATACACATAAGTTGCCACCGCACCGACAAGCGTTGCGGCAACAATCTGTAAAACGCTTTCGGCAGATGCATACTGCCACATGTTACGGTACAGACCAAATCCCCAGAAAGAGATCAGACACAGCAACGTCATCACCGGAGCAATATTCAGGTAACGCCTGAAAAACACCTCGGGAATCTGCACCTCGAAGCGGAACTGCTGCGCCAGGATCATCGCCACATTGCAAAGCGCGATATCCAATAGAATCCAAAGTGCGGCGCGCACAGTCGCGTTCAGCCTCGGTTTGTGTAACGTCATTCGGGATGCCTCCGCCTGTAGGGTTTGTGCGTACATGCACATACAAATTTATTCTAGCACAGAATGTCCGATAAGTGAAGCGATTCAGGAACTGATCCGTAAAATAACAGACAAGGATTGTTGGCTAACCATCAAGGAAGGTTGGGAACAGAAGAAAAAATTCGGATCCCATGGAGAAAAAAGGAAGACCCGTGCCAGTATGGCAAGGGTCAGATAATTTGATGGATAGGGATAACCAATTGAAGGAGGATTGACTACTTGTCCTCCATCTTAAGCACAGCCATAAACGCTTCGCTTGGCACTTCCACGGAGCCAAACTGGCGCATGCGCTTTTTACCTTCCTTCTGCTTTTCCAGCAACTTCTTTTTACGGGTGATGTCGCCGCCGTAACACTTGGCGAGCACGTCCTTACGCATTGCCTTAACGGTTTCACGGGCAATTACCTTACCGCCGATAGCTGCCTGAATGGGTATTTCAAACAACTGGCGTGGGATCACATCCACCAGCTTTTCCGCAATACCGCGTCCACGTGCATACGCCTTGTCACGGTGCACAATGACAGTAAACGCATCGCAGATTTCACCATTAAGCAGGATATCCAGTTTGACCAGATCACTGTCCTGATAACCCTTGAGTTCATAGTCAAAGCTTGCGTAACCGCGCGAACGGCTTTTAATCTGGTCGAAGAAATCATAGATGATTTCGTTCAGAGGCATATGATAAGCCAGTTTAACCCGGTTGCCTTCGTACTGCATATCCAAGAATGTGCCGCGTTTATCCTTGCATACCTCCATCAGCGTACCCACATACTCCTGAGGGGTGTATACGGTTGCGGACACATAGGGTTCTTCCATATGCTCGACTTCGCTGATGGCAGGCAGGTTGGTGGGGTTATCGATTGCGATCATGGTGCCATCGGTCTTGAACACATGGTAGATTACGCTGGGGGCGGTGGTAATGAGATTTAAGTCAAATTCCCGCTCCAAACGCTGACTGATAATATCCATATGCAGCAATCCCAAAAAGCCGCATCGGAAACCATAACCAAGCGCGACGGAAGTTTCAAGCTCAAAGGAAAGGCTTGCATCGTTCATGCGAAGCTTTTCCAGAGCATCCTTCAGGGCATCGTAATCTCCGCCATCTGTAGGATAAATGCCGCAAAACACCATGGGCGTTACTGTGCGGTAACCAGGCAGCGCCTCGGTTGCGGGGTTGGCCGCATCCGTGATGGTATCGCCTACACGGGTGTCTGCAATATCCTTGATCGAAGCGCTTACATAGCCCACATCACCGGCCTGAAGCTGAGCGCAAGGCAGATAGCCGGGGCGGAATGTGCCAACCTCGACGATATCAAATTCCGCGCCGCTGGCCATCAGCCGCATGCGCATACCGGCTTTTACCGTGCCCTGCATAACGCGCACAAAGCAAATTGCTCCGCGATAATTATCATAATAAGCATCGAAAATCAACGCCTTCAGGGGAGCGTTTTCGTCGCCGGTAGGCGGGGGAACGTGTTTGACAATCGCTTCGAGCACCGCATCACAGCCTAAACCGGTCTTGGCGGATATACAGGGTGCTTCGGCTGTGTCCAGCCCGATCACCTCTTCGATTTCCTTCCTAACCGCTTCTGGCTGGGCGCTGGGAAGGTCGATTTTGTTGATCACGGGGATGGTTTCCAGATTGTGTTCTAAGGCCATATAAACATTAGCAAGCGTCTGCGCTTCAATGCCCTGTGTCGCATCCACAACCAGCAGAGCGCCTTCGCATGCTGCCAGCGCACGGCTGACTTCGTAGCTGAAATCGACGTGGCCGGGCGTATCAATCAAGTTGAGGTTATAGGTTTCTCCGTCCTTCGCGGTATAGGTCATGTGGACGGCTTTGCTTTTAATCGTGATGCCGCGTTCACGTTCCAGCTCCATGCTGTCCAAAATCTGTTCGACCATTTCGCGGTGCTCAAAAACGCCTGTCATTTCCAGCAGGCGATCCGCCAGAGTGGATTTGCCGTGGTCGATGTGCGCAATAATACAAAAGTTGCGGATGTGCGAAAGACGGTCATTCTGCAAAGTGTTCCCTCCGATAATCGTTTCGCGGCGCGAGCCGCTGTTGTATGAAGTGCTGGCATTGGTATGATAACGTATTCCACGGAAATTGGCAATCGCTTTTCTGCCGTATACTCAGGTGTGAATTTCATTGTTTGCACAAGCATAGTAACGACAGGGCCAGTTCCCAATTATGTTGGACGCCTTTTGGTCCAGAATGCGTTTTTTGCAATACCATCAGGTTTTCGGGCTCTGCTCCTGGGTGAGGGTTGGCTCTTCCGATAAATTGGAAGTTTGACAGGTATCCAGCGCACAGTTCAGTCGTACTTTTTGAGCCTGACGCTTTTCTTCCACATCGATCTCCCAATGTAAAAGGAAAGTAAGCAGGCTACGCAAAAGAATAATCGCTGCGAGCGTGCCAAGTTCGTTCCAACCGCTCACAATGACGGAGCGCAGAACCTCGCTGCCGATTTTGAATTCCAGTCCAAGCATGATGCCCTGAGCCAGGTCAATCCGGATGCTTTCGCTATGCCGTAAATAGCCGATAAAGCCGCGCACCATGCTGATGACGATAATCACAATGCCTGCCAGTTCAATCATCAGAATCGCTGCTTTAACAACCAGATCAAAGAGGTATTCCGCTTCTGCCATGGTAAAACTCCTTCGTACATGATATGATGGTTTCAAAGTTTGCAATGTGGGAGGAGGCGTGCCATGCTTCTATCATTATACCTGCATTTCCCTTTTTGTAAAAGGAAATGTTCCTATTGTGATTTTTGTTCCGCTGCTGCGACTCCTGATGTTATCGCCGCCTACTGCCATGCGTTGGAAAAGGAGATTGTTCTCTCGTCCAAAACCTATGGGAAATTCCCTGTGGATACGGTTTTCCTTGGCGGTGGAACTCCTTCCATTGTTCCTGCACCGCTGATGCACGAAGTGCTTTCGACCCTGCGCCGTCACTTTTCTGTTTTGCAGGATTCGGAGTTTACCAGCGAAGCGAACCCGGGAACGTTGACGGATGAATGGCTGGATGTGCTGGTTGAGGCAGGCATGAATCGCCTGTCCATTGGTGTTCAGGCAATTCAAGTGCCTTTGTTGCGCACGTTGGGGCGTATTCATCATTTTCCTCAAGCATTGGAAGCACTGCGTATGGCACAGAGGCATGGCCTTACAAACCTTAATGCAGATGCGATGTTTGGCCTGCCCGGGCAGACACAGACCGACTACCAGGATACATTGCACGCACTTGCGGATACCGGTATTACACATATATCTGCCTATTCGTTGATTTTAGAAGAGGGAACACCGCTGTATCAACAAGTGAAAAACAGGGAGTTGACCGTGCCCGACGATGATGAAACAGCAGACATGCTTGAAAGCGGTGTGCATCTCTTGGAAAAACTGGGTTTTCATCGATATGAGATTTCTAACTTTGCCAAAGAGAACTACGAATGCAAGCATAACCTTGGCTATTGGCGAAAAAAGCGATACTTGGGGTTGGGGGTGAGCGCGGCGAGTTTGCTTCCGCCACCCAATGATGATCCAAAAGCATGCTATCTCCGTCAAAAGAACACCGAATCGGTGCGCAAATATATCCGCATGCTCTCCGAGGGAAAGATGCCGATTGCGGCTTCCACATCGGTCTATGCTGATGAAGCGATGTTCGAAACGGTCATGCTTGGCCTGCGAACTGTGGACGGCTTGCGGTATGCCGATTTTGAACGGATGCATGGTCGTAACCTCTCGGAAGTGTACGGCGATGCGATTCAAACGCTTGCAAAGGCTGGTCTTTTACAACCGAGTATACCTCAGAGCCCTCGCCTTGCGCTAAACGAGAGAGGATTGCTTTTACAAAACACCGCTTTGCTGGCTTTTATGAAGGATGGTTGATTGAAGCGGATAATCTGTCACTAGGTTCGGTATCATTGGAACGTCTCCGACTGAGTACAAAAAAGTGAAAAAATATTTGGTCAGTAATAGTCAGTATCGTTGTAAACCCTTAGTGAAATAAGGGTTTTTTATTTATGAACAAACCTTAAATTCCCCTTTGCAGATGCTTGACAAACAACTCAATCAGGCATATGATATGAACATGTTAGCACTCACGCTAAACGAGTGCTAACAAAACCGTGATAGAAATGCGGTAATGCCGTATGAGGAGGTGGTTGCATGTCGATGGACGCAAGAAAATTCCGTATTTTACAGGCGATCATTGATGATTATATACTTACCGCAATCCCTGTCGGCAGTCGCACCATCTCCAAAAAATATGAGATGGGCTTAAGTTCTGCCACCATCCGCAATGAGATGAGCGATCTGGAAGAACTTGGATATCTTGACCAACCGCACATAAGCGCCGGGCGTATTCCCAGCATAAAAGCCTACCGGCTGTATGTCGATCAACTTTTGCAGACTGGGAAAATCCATAGCGATGATGTGGATAGCATGCGGGCGCACTTCAGTGATCGCACAGGTAAGATGGAAGATGTTATCAACCGCGCGGCACAGGTGCTCAGTTCGGTAACGCATTACACTTCGCTGGTCATGAGTCCCAAGGGGGGAGAGATGACCATCCGAAATCTCCAGTTGGTGCCGGTGAGCAATTCAAGCGCTTTGCTGGTGATTGTCACTGACAACGGGATTGTGCGTGATTCCGTGATCCATGTGGACAGCGACCTGGATGCAGATGCGCTCTATGCCATCAGCCGGACGCTCACCGAACGCCTGGCAGGGCATACGCTTGGTGAAACATTGGAAATGCTTAAAACCATGGGTCGTGAATTTGCTGAAAAACGGGCTGTGCTGGGCGGCATCAGTGAACTGGTCGCAGATGTTGAAAACCAGCAGACAAAAACCAAACTTGCTTTTGGCGGCACCAGCAACATCCTTAATTATCCGGAATACAATGATGTGGAAAAGGCAAGATCTTTCCTCTCAATGTTGGAAACCAAGGATGCGCTGTTACATATTTTGGAGCAGCATCAAAACGTAGCTTTCACCGTGCGCATCGGCCCTGAAACAGGGGTTCCGGAGCTTAGGGATTGCTCTCTGGTCACCGCTACCTACTCGCTTGGTGATCACACCCACGGTACCATCGGCGTTATCGGTCCTACGCGAATGCAATATGGACGTGTCCTGAACGTGCTCAGTACCATGGGAGAGCAGTTAACTCGCCTTCTGACGCAGGATAAGGAGTGACAATGATGGTCGCAAGAAAGAAAACCCATAAGATCGGGGGAAACAAGTCAACCATGCAACCTGAACAGGAAACGTTGAAACCTGAAAACAAGCCAAAGAGTCAGGCCGAAACCGACACACCCAAACGGGCGGACAACAATGATCAGGAAGCGCTTGATGCAATGTCGGGCGCAGTGGAAAACGCCACCACCTGCCAACTGGACGATGAATTTGAAACCGAACGTCAGGAAGCCGAGGCTCAGACAGCCGCAAGCGAGCTGGCAGAAGCGTTGGCAGCTGCCAATGCCAGGGTGGATGAATATCTGACGCTCGCCCAACGCGTACAGGCAGACTTTGACAACTATCGCCGCCGCAATCAGAACGTGCGCAGCGAAGCGTTCGAGGATGGCGCAAGGGCTTTTGTGACGACGCTTTTACCGGTACTCGACAACCTTGAGCGCGCGATAGACGCGGCGGATAGTTCCGCCGACAAGGCGCTTCGGGATGGCGTGGAAATGGTACAGCGGCAGTTGGCAGATGCTTTAACAAAGCGGGGGATAACATTGATTGCCCGAAAGGGAGAAAAATTTGACCCCAACCTTGAAAATGCTGTTATGCAAGGCACGGCTGAAGACGGCGAACCGGGCACCGTTTGCGAGGTGTTCCAAAAAGGCTATCAAATGGGCAGTTATGTGTTACGCCATGCGATGGTCAAGGTCGTTCCTGATTGACAGGAGCGCTTACACGCGGGTAAGGGACTGACTCCCTTCCGAAATAGTACATCGAAAACATCGACACATTGCGAATGTCGCATACATTTGGAGGAGGAACTGAATTATGAGTAAAATTATTGGCATTGACCTTGGCACTACCAACAGCTGCGTCGCCGTTCTTGAAGGCGGCGAACCGGTCGTTATCCCCAACGCAGAAGGCGCGCGTACCACGCCGTCCGTCGTCGCTTTTACCAAGGACGGCGAGCGTCTTGTGGGTCAAATCGCAAAGCGTCAGGCGGTCACCAACCCGGATCGCACCGTGATTTCTATCAAGCGTGAAATGGGCACCGGACATAAGGTGAACATCGACGATAAAAGCTATACGCCGCAGGAAATCAGCGCAATGATTCTGCAAAAGCTGAAGACTGACGCTGAGGCTTACCTCGGTGAGAAGGTCACTCAAGCGGTAATCACCGTACCCGCTTACTTTAGTGACAGCCAGCGCCAGGCAACCAAAGATGCGGGTCGTATCGCCGGTCTGGAAGTACTGCGCATCATCAATGAGCCGACAGCCGCGTCGCTGGCCTATGGCCTCGACAAGGAAGGCTCTCAGAAAATTTTGGTTTACGATTTGGGCGGCGGCACGTTTGATGTGAGCCTTCTGGAAATTGGCGACGGCGTGTTCGAAGTGCTGGCAACCAACGGCAATAACCGCTTGGGCGGCGATGATTTTGATGATCGCATCATCGCTTGGATCGTCGATAACTTTAAGAAGGAAACCGGTATTGATCTGAAGCAGGATCGTATGGCCTACCAGCGCCTCAAGGAAGCGGCGGAAAAGGCAAAGATTGATCTTTCCGGCGTCATGAGCGCTAACATCAACCTGCCTTTCATTACCAGCGACCAGAACGGCCCCAAGCATCTGGACATGACGCTCACCCGTGCCAAGTTTGATGAACTGACCGCCGATCTGGTGGAAATGACCATCGAGCCGATGACCAAGGCGCTTAAGGATGCTAACCTTACTGCCGAGCAGATTGACAAGGTCATTCTGGTAGGCGGTTCCACGCGTACGCCTGCAGTGCAGACGGCAGTTAAGAAAGTCACCAACAAAGAACCCTTCAAGGGCATCAACCCCGACGAGTGTGTTGCGGTTGGCGCAGCGATTCAGGGCGGCGTGCTGGGTGGCGAAGTCAAAGATGTGCTGTTGCTCGACGTGACTCCGCTGTCGCTGGGTCTTGAAACCGAAGGTCACATCTTTACCCGTCTGATCGATCGCAATACGACCATCCCCACCACCAAATCGCAGGTGTTCTCTACTGCCGCCGATGGCCAGACCACTGTGGAAATCCATGTGTTGCAGGGCGAGCGTCCTATGGCGTATGATAATAAAACCCTTGGCCGCTTCCAACTCACCGGTATCCCGCCCGCGCCTCGTGGCGTGCCGCAGATCGAGGTTACTTTCAACATTGATCGCAATGGCATTGTGAATGTGTCCGCCAAGGATAAGGGCACAGGCAACGAGCAGAAGATCACCATTACGGCCTCTACAAACATGACTGAAGAAGAGATTCAGAAGCGTGTGAAGGAAGCTGAACAGTTTGCTGAAGAGGACAAGAAGCACAAAGAAGAGGTTGAAACCGTCAACCGTGCCGACAGCCTGATCTATGAGCTTGAAAAGCAGCTCAAGGACAACGAAAGCAAGCTTTCTTCTGAGGACAAAGCGACCGTCGAACAGGAGATTAAGGAATTCAAGACGGTTCGTGAGACCAATGATTCCGAAAAAATCAAGAGCGCGATGGAAACGATGACCCAGAAGGTATATCAGATTTTCGGCAAGCTCTACCAGCAGGAGGGCGGCCCGCAGGCTGGCGGCCCGCAGGCCGGCGGTCCTGGTGAGGGTGGCGCAGAAGCTGGCCCCACTCAGAATGATGACGGCACGGTCAATACAGACTACGATGTGAAGTAACGCATTACGCCTACCTCACACTCGCCTCGGCGGGGCACGGATTTTGCTTCCGCGCCGCGCCGGGGCATTTCGCAAGTACTCCTTCTTTTAGCGCGGACGGGATGGCAGGTTTTTATCTGTGATGTCGATGGATCGTGCAAAGATTTTATGAACCCGATTTGGTCGGCGCATGCATGCGCCGGTAGTAAGTAGGTGAGCATTTGGCAAAACGCGATTATTACGAGGTGCTGGGTGTGCCCAAGACGGCCACTGATGCTGAAATAAAAAGCGCATACCGCAAAAAAGCCAAGGAATGCCATCCCGATTTGCATCAGAACGATCACTCTGCCGAAGAACGCTTTAAGGAACTCAGCGAAGCCAATGAAGTGCTGAGCGATGCCGACAAACGCTCCAGGTATGATCAGTTCGGCTTTGATGGGCCCAATGCGCAGGGATTTGGTGGCAGTGCCGCTGAGGGCTTTGGCGGATACAGCGGTTTTGGCGATTTCAGCAGCATCTTCGATACCATTTTTGGCGGTGGTGCGGGTGGATCGTCGCGCAGGCAAGGCCCGACACAAGGCGACGATCTGCGACATGATATCGCTATCACCTTTGAAGAAGCCGCCTTTGGCTGCCAAAAAACGTTTGAGTTCATCCGTAATGAACATTGCGAAACCTGCCATGGCACAGGGGCGAAGCCCGGAACCACAGCTCAGACCTGCCCCACCTGTAAAGGCGCAGGTCAGGTACGTCAGGGTGGCGGCTTTATGGTGACGGTTCGCACTTGCCCCACCTGCCATGGCACGGGTAAAGTGGTCAAAGAAAAGTGTACCGTATGCACCGGTTCCGGTCATGTGCGCAAAAAACGTACTGCTTCTGTCAAAATCCCTGCAGGCATTGACAATGGGCAGACCATCGTCATGAGTGGCCAGGGTGAACCGGGCGCACAGGGTGGGCCGAATGGCGACTTGTATGTGCGCATAACTGTGCGGCCACACAAACTATTCCAGCGCGACGGCACTACACTCAGGCTAGAACTGCCTATCAGTATGACGCAAGCGGCATTGGGTGCGGAGATAGAAGTGCCTACACTCAAAGAAAAGGTGAAGTACCGCATCCCTGAAGGCACACAAAATGATACGGAATTCCGCTTAAAGGGGTATGGAATCGCAAACCTGCGCGGCGGCGGTGCCGGTGACTTGCTGGTACACGTAAAAGTAGAAGTTCCCAAACGCCTGAATGAAAAGCAGAAGGAACTGCTGCAAAAGCTGGAAGACAGTCTCACAGGCAAAGAATATGAGGCTAAAAAATCCTTTCAAGATAAACTGAAAGGTATGTTCAACTAAAGTGAATCGGCGTTGGGGCAAATAGTCTATTGCTCGCACCTTCCAACGCGCTTCGCTCCAAGAACATGAATGTCCAATCAGTATCGGCATACATCGGCGAGTTCGGTTTCGCATCTTGCGCGGTGAAATCCGCTGTGGTATGCTACAACAGACGAACGAATGCCGGAATGATTTCCGGCACAGTGCGAGAGGGCTTTCCGAATCACGCGGAAAGACCCTCTCGTTGATGCTTTGTTAAATGTAGAGGAGGCCGCCCGATGCAATGGTGTGAGGCGATTGTTCATACGACAACCGAAGGAAGCGATATTGTCAGCGATATGATGATACGCTTTGGTGCGACGGGCACGGAGATTGTTGATCGCGCTGACGTGCCCGACCCGAACCAACCCGGAGTGTATTGGGAATGGTATGACCAAAAGATGCTAGACGCAATGCCTGTGGATGTGCTTGTAAAGGGCTGGTTTGAGCAAAACGAACATACGCACGATGTGCTGGCTAACCTGCGTTCGCATCTGGCTACGTTAATAGCGCAGGACGAGGGTACGAAATTTGGCACGCTCACGGTGGAAGTGAACAACGTTGCCGATGAAGACTGGTCGGAAAACTGGAAAAAGTACTATAAGCCTTTCCGCATTGGTTCCCATCTGGTGGTAAAACCCACGTGGGAAGCATATGCCGTAACAACAGGTGACGTGGTGGTTGAGCTTGACCCCGGCATGGCCTTTGGCACCGGTACGCACGAAACCACAAACATGTGCATGGAACTGTTGGAGAAATATATGCAACCCGGCATCCGTGTAATGGATGTAGGCACAGGCAGCGGTATCCTTGCGATTGCGGCTGCGAAACTGGGCGCGCAGAACATCCTAGCGGTGGATATCGATCCGGGTGCGGTAAAAGTGGCGCGGGAGAATGTGCTCCATAACGGTGTAGAAAATCAGGTGCGCGTGGTCGAAGGTGATCTGGTAAAGAGTGAAGCCATGCCCTGCGAACTGGCGGTTGCCAATATCGTCGCAGACGCGATCTGTATGCTGTGCGGACCGCTAACCAAACATCTTCTGCCAGGTGGACTGCTGATCTGTTCCGGCATCATCAAAGAGCGTGAGAAGGATGTCCTGGAAGCAGTTGCTGCCGCGGGGTATACAGTAATGGATCGATTGACCAAAGGCGAATGGGTTGCGCTTTGTCTGCGCAATGAGGTGATCCATGCATAGGTGTTGGCTGGAGGCAATCGCTCCGCTGACCATTGACGAGCTGACTCCGCTTTCGGAGGAGGAAAGCTTACACATCACGCGAGTTTTGCGAATGAAGGTGAGCGAAAAGGTTCAACTGATCGCTGCTGATCGTTTATACGCAGGGGAACTCGCAGATGTAAATGAAAATGCGGTAACGGTGCGCGTGCTGGCAGAACTTCCTCCGCCTGAGTGCCCCGTGCGGATAACACTGATTCAAGGGCTGCCAAAGCTGGACAAACTGGAACTGATCATCCAGAAAGCAACGGAATTGGGCGCGTGGGATATCGTACCCGTTGAAATGGAGCGCTCGGTTGTTCGGTTGGATGCGAAGGAAGATAAGAAACGCGAACGCTGGAACCGCATTGCATTGGAAGCTGCAAAACAAAGCGGACGCGCCCATGTACCGGATATTCGTTCTGCATGCAGATGGCCGCAGGCAATAACGACCCTGCAAAGAGAAGCCTACGATGCGATTTTTGTAGCATGGGAAGAAGAAAATACGTTGCGCTTGAGCGAAGCGGTGCAACAACTGTTGGCTAAAAAGCTACAGCCTTGTTCGATCGCCTTGGTTATTGGCTCGGAGGGGGGTATCACTCCCAAGGAAATTGACCAATGGAAGGCAATTGGCGCCCAATGCGTTACCCTGGGAAAACGAATACTGCGCACCGAAACCGCCGGCCTTTGCGCGCTGGCTGTTACCATGAGTGTCCTTGGGGAGTTATAACATGCCAAAAACAATTCGCTTTTATACCCTCGGTTGCAAAGTAAACCAATATGACAGCGAAGCAATGCTGGAAGCTTTTTTAGCGCGTGGTTACGAACCTGCACCAGACGGTTCACCTGCCGATGTGTATGTAGTGAACACCTGTACGGTTACCGGAACGGGTGACCAAAAAAGTATGAAAGCTGCTCGGCGTTATAAACGCCAAAACCCTCTGGGAGAGTTGATCGTAGCCGGATGCCTTGCTCAGCGTATGGGGGATAATCTGCGTGATACAGGGGCCCGACTGATTCTCGGCACGCAGTACCGTGCTCGTGTAGTAGACCTGTTTGAGCAGGCGGTGGAGGAACGGACACAGCTTGTGGCAGTCGATTCACTGCAGAGTGTTGCGTTTGAGCCTCTCTCCATCCACGCGCATGACGGGCATACCCGTGCAGTCATGAAGATTCAGGAAGGCTGCGACAATCGCTGCACCTATTGCATCATCCCTTCCGTGCGAGGAGGGATCCGTTCCAAACCTGTAGCAGATGTGCTTTCTGAAGCGAAATCATTGGCTGAAGCCGGATTTGTCGAGCTGGTGCTCACCGGCATCCACCTGACTAGTTATGGGCGTGATTTGGATAACAAGCATTCGCTTGCGGATGCGATTCATGCAGTGCATAAGGTTGAAGGCGTTCGCCGTATCCGTTTAGGATCGCTCGAACCCGTGGTTATCAATGCATCATTTATGGAGGCGATTGCCAACCTTCCGAAATTGTGTCCACAGTTCCACCTTGCGCTGCAAAGCGGCAGTGATACGGTGCTCGCACGCATGAAACGCCGCTATAATACCGTGCAGTTTGCCGCCGCTGCTGACCGGGTACGCACGGTTTATCCTGATGCGGCTTTGACTACGGATGTCATTGTAGGCTTCCCCGGTGAAACAGAGGATGAATTTCAACAGACATTGGATTTCTGCCGCCAAATCGGCTTTATGAAGATCCATGTATTTCCATTCAGCCGCAGGGAGGGGACTCCTGCCGCCTCGATGACTGAGCAGGTTTCTGAAACGGTGAAAGAAGACCGTGTGCGTCGCCTGATGGCCGTTGGTGAATCTCTGGCGGCGACGTATCGTGAACGAATGCTGGGCTCTTTGCAGCCTGTGCTTTTGGAGGAACGACTGGAAGAGGGTTTGCTTATCGGCTATACTCCACAGTACATTCCTGTAGCATGTACGGCAGGCGTTGCAGGACAGATTGTAAACGTGCGCCTCAACGCACTGACTCAGGAAGGAATGTCGGGCGAGGTTGTTGAATCCTAGGGATAAACATCGGAGACGTATGTGAGGAGGGATTGGGTATGAGTGACTGTCTGTTTTGTAAGATCATCAAGGGTGAAATCCCATCCAAGAGGATCTACGAAGATGAGGATACCTATGCTTTTCATGATATTAACCCACAAGCGAAGGTGCATGTACTGGTTGTAAGCAAGCACCATGTTACGGATCTTTCGCAACACGAAAACCTTACCGATCATGAACTGGCTGCCTGTCTCCGCGCCTGCGCGCGAGTTGCGGGGATTCTGGGGCTGGAAGAGGGCGGCTACCGTGTGGTGAACAACTGTGGCGCGAACGCCTGTCAGACAGTGCAACATCTCCATTTCCATGTCATCGGCGGTGAGAAGCTTGCTGAACGTATGGCGTGAAACGAACAGACAGGAATTGCCACATTTCGCAAGAATCCTGAATTTCGTTGTTGACGCATGCGCCGGTTAGCGATATAATATGTGTATGGTCGTTGTATGCCCTCCATTGTACCCCCACGAGAAATGGCGGACAGCGACGAAACGAGCGAGGGGAGGGATAACAGTGTCCGAGGTACGTATCCGCGAAAACGAATCCCTGGAAAGCGCTCTGAAGCGGTTTAAACGTCAATGTGCTCGCACAGGTGTTTTGGCAGAGGCTCGCAAGCGCGAGCATTATGAGAAGCCCAGCGTGAAACGCAAGAAGAAAGCAGAAGCTGCTCGCAAGCGCAAGTGGTGATGTCACTCCCTCTCCGGTTTACCGGAGAGGGTTTTTTGTAAAGATAACACTTATCCGCCTAATCACTTTTTTGACGTCTCCTTTCGGAATTCGCGCATGAAAGATTACCATCATGGTAGGTAGTTGCTTGCAGTTAAAATATGGTGAAAATCAAAAAAGTTTAACGTTTATTCTGTTTCATCGCAGAATTCGAAAATAATATAACGAAGGTCAAAATCGAAAATAATATAACGAAGGTCAAAATTTTGCATTCAGAAAAAATATATTAAAGAAATATTTTGAGTATTTTTGGACAACATGATCAAAAATTTTTGCTGAAAACGCTTTCGTAACGCCAGTTTAACGGTATAATTCATAGGATAGAGGATACTGTCAGGCATATTTGAACCCGATGGTTAAATTTGACTTTCATTAAATTTGTTGTATTGATTGGGTTTCACATTTCATAATGTTACATGTGTCACCAAAATCCGCATTAAAAGAATCAAATGCTACATTGATTATTATTAATCATCATTTGTTATGGCTAGAACCAAGATTTACAGTTGTTTAACGTTGCTTTGCTGTGCTTGCTATGTTATAATACAAATAAGCCGTATGCTCGCTTATATGCAAGTCATTCACCGGAAGAGAGGCAACCCGTGCAATTTGCTCTACTCGTGAAATCACACGCCAACGCACGATATGCGCAGTCCCTGTTGAAGCTTGCTGCGCTCGAGTGCCAATGTATGCTATTCGCATTAAACACAAAAGCGGAGGTTCGCATTGAGAACCTTGCGGGTACGCCATTTCTGATTCTTGAAACCGATGAATTGGATGATGTGGGCTGGGCGTATCTGTCACGGCATTCTGCCATCAGTCTAGCTGCCGTGAAAAACGAGGAATGGCTGCGACCGCTGGCACTCAGAAGTGCGGCATATTTAGAGCCTGATTTGGCGCAGGTACTCAAATACAAGGGAAAAACCAATGCGGATTTTACTGCAATGATGATTCATTGTGCCCGATCTGCATCCGCATTTGCTTTGGTGCGGGAACCGATTACGGTGCTCGATCCGGTATGCGGCAGGGGTACAACACTGTTTTGTGCACTGGAGGAGGGCGACAGCGCCATCGGCATTGACGAGGATGAAAAGGCAGTTCATGAGGCCGATGTTTATTTCGAACGCTACCTGCAATACCATCGGTATAAACACCGCAGGGATGAGCATTCCATTACAATGCGTAAAGGTGGAGCGCTTATGGAACGACGATTTACTTTCAGCAATGATGCCGAAGCATACAAAAGAGGCGACACCCGCACACTGCGCATGATGCATGGCGATTCTACCCGCGCGGACGAGATCGTAGGGTCGGCGAGTTGTCACTTGATCATCGGAGATTTACCGTATGGGGTGCAACATGCGCCAAAGGCGGGCAAGGAAGTTTCTTCTCTGGAAAGACTGCTGCGATCCGCGTTGCCTGCATGGGAGAAGGTGCTCTTGCCAGGAGGCGCGATTGCGCTTTCGTTTAACACTTACACACTTCCTCGAAGCACCATTGTGAGCGAGATGAAACGGGTCGGCCTTAAACCAATGGAAGAAAAGCCTTTTGATGATTTTTCTCACTGGGTGGAACAAGCGGTCAACCGTGATATGGTGATTGCCGTTAAGTAGATTTCGGAACATTTTCTATTTTAAAGGACATGTCTTTTATCAACAACTGATCATCAACCGTCTAACTGTGTTTTTGGAGCAACGTAGCAACATCACGTTACCGGCTCATCACAGGCAGACTGCATAAGTAACATAGACACACAGGGAGGAATTACATTGTTAACGAGTGAATTGCATGCCATGACGGTCATCGATCTGCGTAAATTGGCACGCGCATCCGGCGTCAAACTCAGTGCCGGCATCGACAAGGAAGGAATTGTGCAACGACTTTCTGCCACGCTGAACGCGACGGAAGAGACTTCAGGCACGTCGAAAGGGGCGGCGCCTGATGGAAGGGAACGCGTAAGCGAAGCAGCCGGAACGATGGATGCTGGCACAGATCTCAGGGAAGAAAAACTGCAATCCGCATCGCTTTCTGCTGATGTGACATCCGTGCAGCCCGGTGGTCTCAAACCGTGGGGTGATAACGCATCGGAAGGTTCTTTGGGCAAAGGGGATTACCAACCCATGTATCGGCAAGCGATGCAGCCACGACCCAACACATCTTTTAAACAACCTGTACGCATGCCTGCATGGCAACAACCGCACCCGAGCAGCAGCCCTAGTCGCTTCGGCCCTCAGGTAGCATTTACGCCATCACAGCCCATGGTACGTCAGGAAGAGGAAGCCGTCCGCTTTACTGAAGTGCCACAATCTCCCCAACGGTCGCCTTTCCCGCAGCAGACGCTGGATGGGTATCGTTTGGGTTATCGTGCCGCACCCACACGTGAGTATGGGCGACAAGATTATCGTAACAACAACTATCATGCCCCGCAACGTACGGATTATCAACGACCGGCGTATAATCAAGGCGGGTATGGGCAAAACGGTTATCAGCAGCCGCAGCAGCAGCCGGTTTATCCAACAAATCCCCGTTTTTCTGATGTATATTATAATGATTCACTCTATAAACCGGTACGCGATCCTGCCTTTAACGAGCCCTTTGAACATGGTCAGACTCCAGAGGCACTCATGGCGGCCGAAGGTAAACCGGCAGGTGGTATTCTCGAAATCCTGCCTGATGGATATGGTTTCCTTCGTTCAGAAACGCTTTTACCCGGTAAAAAGGATATCTATGTGTCCGTAGCAACCATCCGCCGATATGATCTGCGCACAGGGGATCATGTGGAAGGCAAAGCACGCCCGCAGCGCGATATGGATAAGTTTGCAGCGCTTATGTTTGTAGAGAAGGTCAACGGTAAGGATGCCGAGGAGAGCGTGGAACGCCTGTCCTTTGAGAGCCTCGTGCCCATTTATCCCAGCAAACGAATTGTGTTGGAAAGTGAGCGTAACAGCTTGAACTGGCCCATGCGCATCGTTGATTTAATCGCGCCCATCGGCTTTGGTCAGCGTGCGATGATCATCGCTCCGCCGGAAAGCGGAAAAACCGTGATGATGAGAGAACTCAGCAAGGCGATCAAGCAAAATGATGTTGGCGCACATGTTATGATGCTGTTGATTGATGAGCGTCCGGAAGCTGTCACCGAAATCCGCGATGCGATCGGCGAGGATGCTGAAGTGTTTGCCACCACATTTGACGAAGCACCCGAAAGCCAGACCCGCGTAAGTGAGACAATGCTTGAACGTGCGCAGAGACTCGTGGAACAGGGACAGAACGTCGTAATCCTTCTGGATAGCCTGACTAAACTCACCCGAGCCTATCAGGCAACGCTTACGCAGGGCGGACGTGCCATGACCAATACAGTAACCCCTGCTGCGCTCGTGCGTCCGAAGCGGTTTTTCGGCGCGGCTCGAAACACGCGCGATGGGGGCAGCCTGACGGTGATAGCCACCATCCTGGTGGAAACAGGGTCCCGTGTGGATGATATTATCTTTGAGGAATTCAAAGGTACAGCCAATATGGAGCTGTGGCTAGATCGGCCGGACCAAAATGAGCCGATGTTCCCCGTGATCGATATGCAGCGAAGCGGAACTAAAAAGGAAGATATGCTCCTGACCGATCAGCAGATCGAAGGATTGCGCGCCATTCGTACGGTGCTGGGTTCTACAACGAACCGTGAAGCGCTGGTACAGGTAATCGGTATGATGAATAAAACTAAATGCAACGCCGATCTGATGAACCGCTTAAAGGACTGGGTTGCCATGTGGGAAAAGAGCGGATTCCTCGTACGCAAATAATGTATTTTGCAACAAACGCCACAGGTAAAGCCTGTGGCGTTTGTTGTTGTTTACTTCAAGGATACTTTCGAAAGGCGCTAGCAGTCAATAAAGTGAGATGGCGGTTCTCTCAATTGAACGTTTGCCTTGGTATTGCTCACACGGTCCAGCAATATTTGCATCAGTGAGAACGCGGCAAATGCACTGACCACCAATGCACGGGATGTGAAAAATGGATGGTCATACGTATGGTTGGAGGCGAAAACATACCATAGAAATGGCAGTAAAGCCGTCAGGGTAATGGCCAGTACCTGACCGAACAGATTTTCGGACGAGAATGAACCGATCGGACGTATCGCGCGAGGCGTATTGCTTTTACGATGCACCATTATTCGAAGCAAAAGTACGATATATATAGAAAAAGTAATCATACCAACCAGTAGGTATGTTTTTTTTGCAAAAACGCTTAATACAGATGAAAATACAGAAATCAGGCTGATTGAGGTACCGGCAGCTTCATAGGAACTGCGTTCTGTGATCTTTGCCAACAGATTGGGCAGAAACCATGTATCACTGCTCAACAGCATGGTAATTACCCATTTACCTGCCCACATGCCCAAATAGCCAGAAAACCATGCGGAAAGATATAAGGAAAGCCTGGTGAGCGCTTCCTTGCGTGTGTAGGTCGGCTGTAGTAAAAGCATCAGGATAAAAGGCATGCCAAAGGTTGCGATGGGGTAGGTGAGATAATCGAAGTAGCTTGTCGCCATGCCCGTGAGCATGAAGAACACAACCATGCGATACCGTCCTTCCAGAATGCGAGGGCAATACAGAAGCGCAATCATCGCTAGGAGGAATAAAGTGTAGATGGTTGAAAACTGCATTGAGAAACCTGTGATGGCCGGTGTAATCGCCAACAGAGAAAGCACAAACGCAGGTACAAACCGCATGGCTCCCCGACGACAGAAGCCGACAATGACCGCGCACAGTAGGATAAGTTGAACGACCATTTGAAGCATGCGGATATCCATATAGCTTAAAAAGCAGAGCAATGGTTTGAGGAAAATAAGAAAGCCGAGCCAATAGCGTGCTGAAGGCGAGCTGTACAGGTTGGTTGTCCCGTTTTTGCCATACTCAATAAGCGCGCTGTACATACCTTGATACGTATATGTGGAAACACTGATGGCACGCTGTATCAGCGGAAGATCACTCTCGTTCGCCGCTGCCATTAGCATGGTTGCGTCGGTGGTGTTGTCCAGTTGAGTAGTAATATATCCCTTGACCAGTTGCTCATAGGGGATTTCTCCGGTTTGCCATGAACCGTCCAGCGATTGAACCGATAACCGTACATTCTGAGCGATTGGCGCAATTGGAATCGCATAGACCGCTACCAACAGGAGAAAGCCGGTTATTACGCCGCCCAACAGCAGGAGAGCTAAGCGAAGGAGGATTTTCATGTATCTTTTCGATGCTTTTAGCATGAAATCATTCCTCCTTTATGCACCAACTGTCTTTTGATTATATGTAAGCCATGTCTTACTTGGTCGATTGCTTTTCCACAAGATGCCCCGCGCCGTAACGTTCGCGCAGTTTTGGTTTTTCGATTTTGCCAGTTGGGTTGCGCGGTACTTCTGCGAAAATCACTCTTCGTGGGCGTTTGTAGCGCGGCAACTCAAGACAGAATTCCTCAACCTCCGCTTCGGTCATCGTTTCGCCGGGTTTGAGTTCGATAATCGCGGCTGCGATTTCGCCCAGCCGCTCGTCCGCCATACCGATGACAGCCACATCTTTGATCTGAGCGTTGGCACGCAGGAAATCTTCGATTTGCACAGGGTAAATGTTTTCACCGCCGCTGATGATGACGTCTTTCTTGCGATCCACCAGATAAATAAAGCCGTCTTCGTCATAGCGTGCCATATCACCGGTACAGAGCCAATCGCCTTTCAAAACCTCAGCGGTCGCCTGCGGGTTTTTATAATAGCATTTCATCACACCAGGGCCTTTTACGGCTAGTTCACCAACAGTCCCGGTAGAAATGTCGCGCATTTGTTCATCCACAATACGGGTCTGCCACAGGTAGCCAGCCTTGCCAATGGCACCTACTTTATGAATGTTTTCTACGCCCAGATGCACGCAACCTGGGCCGATGGATTCGCTCAGCCCATAGTTGGTATCATATTGCTGATTGGGGAACACATTGAGCCAGCGGGTAATCAGGCTAGGCGGTACGGGTTGCGCACCGACGTGCATCAACCGCCACTGATCCAGATGATAGTCTGAAAGCTTGATTTCACCGCGATCAATACTGTCCAGAATATCCTGAACCCATGGCACCAGTAACCATACAATTGTCGCTCTTTCGTCGGATACGGCCTGCAATACCCAATCTGGCCGTACGCCTCGCAACAATACGGCTTTACTGCCGGATAGCAGGCTGCCAAACCAATGCATCTTCGCACCGGTATGATACAGCGGGGGAATGCAAAGGAAAATATCGTCTTTGGTTTGGCTGTGGTGCTGTTGCTCCGTCAGGCAGGCGCTTACCAGCGCCGCATGGCTGTGCAGGATGGCCTTGGGGAAACCTGTGGTGCCAGAGGAGAAATAAATAGCCGCATCATCATTTTCCAAGAGCTCAACAGCGGGAGCGGTGGTAGAACAGTAGGTGATAAAGCTTTCCAGATTATCGGCGAAATTGGGCGTATCATCTCCCACAAAAAAGAAGTGGTGGATGTTGATCAGCTGCTTCATGATAGGCCTTACACGGCCTACAAATTCGGGACCGAGCACCAGTACCGACGCGTCGGACAGATCGAGGCAGTACGCGATTTCGTCGGCAGTATAGCGAAAGTTCATCGGGACAGCCAAAGCGCCTGTCTTTAGAATGCCGAAATAAATAGGTAACCACTCCAAACAGTTCATCAACAAAATAGCGACCTTGTCGCCTTTTTTGATGCCACGTGAGAGCAGGAGGTTAGCGAAACGATTGGCTCGACGGTCGAACTCACGCCAAGGAAGCTCACGACGAAACTTACCGCCGGAGGAGGACTCGATCAGGTTATATTCCCGCCAGGTAACGGTATGGTCAGGTTGAAGCGCAGGATTGATCTCCACCAGAGCCACTTCATCGGGCTTGATACGCGCGTTCTTCTCCAGAAAATCGGTGAGCACCATGTCGTTTTCCTCCCATGATGGATCGATTGGCAAACATATGAACTGATTATAAGGCAGTGATGGAATGTTGTCAATCAAAGGCTTTGCGGCAGCTAAACCGAACGGTATATCCATAGCCAAGATTGGTAATAGATTGAACTGCAATAAAAAGGAGTGACTCAGCATAACCATGGATGAAAAACAGCAAAAGTACTTCTGGATGGCAAATTTAACCGAAGCTGCGAGACCGCAGCCCCGGCATGCAATAAAATGTGAAGTGGTAAATGGTATAGGGAATCAGAAAAGGTGCTTGAATTCCTTCTCTCGGATGAGATCCATGGAGATCATCACCCTGTTGGATAGGGAATCTACGATGTGAGAACTTACTTGACGAATGTGTGTACTTGCTCTACCAATGCTTTTGGGTCTGGTGCATTAAAGAAGGTGGTACCCATTACGAGGGTATCTGCTCCAGCCTGTACAAGCGGCAACGCATTTTCCAGTGTAATGCCTCCATCAACTTCGATTTCGCCATGATAACCCAGTGTTCTCAATTCACGGATTTTATCCACCATGGCTGGATTGAGTTTTTGCCCCCCAAAGCCCGGTTCTACTGTCATCACCAGAATCAGATCAAGATCGTTGAATAAGTCGCGCAATGCTTTGGCAGAGGTGGCAGGTTTCAAAGAAGCACCGACCCTCAACCCAAGTGCGCGAATGCGTGCAATGGATTCCTGAAAGTGATTTGCTTCTACATGTACAGTAATGCCATTTGCGCCACTTTGCGCGAATATATCAATGTATGCGAGTGGATCGATCAGCATCAGATGCACATCAAAAAACAGATTGATTTCGGCTTTCATGTCCTTGAGCAATGCTGGCCCAAAAGAGAGGTTGGGCACGAATACACCGTCCATCACGTCGAAATGCACATAGTCGCATCCGGCAGTGAACATCTTGTGGGCGGCTTCGCCCATGCGCATGGTGTCTGCTGCTAGAATCGACGGTGCGATCTTACTCATAACGGTTCCTCCAGGCTTCCTTTACTTTTTGCAACAGTTGGTGATAACGCTCCACCCGAGCCACGGGCAACGCACCTTCGCGCATAGCCGCCAGCACTGCGCAACCAGGCTCGCTCAAATGGTAACAGGGTTGAAAGCGACATTCGCTTTCATACTTCACGAACTCGGGATAGTATGCCTTCAACAGAACCGGCTCCAAGAGTTCCCACAGTTCCAGCAGACTGAAACCAGCTGTATCCAGCACCTGAAAGCCATCTTTGGTCAACAGTTCCGCGTGGCGCGTGGTGTTTTTACCACGAGCAATCTTCCGGCTGATTTCACCGGCCTGTAAATCCAATCCGGTGATAGCGTTGAGAAGAGAGCTTTTGCCAACGCCGCTTTGACCTGCGAAGCAACAGATGCCATCTCGCAATACCTCGGCAAGTGCGTCCAACCCATCGCCACGCTTGGCGCTTACTTCGAGCACAGGGACATCCGCGAGTGCATATTCCGTTCGCATACGCTCACCCAGCGATGGGTCCAATTCACATTTGTTGATTACCAGCACGGCTGAAATTCGCTGTGCCTGAGCCATTACCAGCATGGTGTCCACCAGTATAAAATCCGGTTCCGGCTCTGGGGAGATCACCAAAATCAGGTGGCGGATGTTTGCGACCGGAGGGCGTATTAGCTCGTTTTCACGGGGTAATACCTCCTCAATCCAGCCCTGATCGTCCCCTAGACCGGGAGCAAAACGAATATTATCGCCAACCACCGGGGTGATATGCTTCCTGCGAAATACGCCTTTGGCACGAAGAACATGCACTTCACCCTGTTCGCCTTTGGCATAATATAGACCTCCAACACCTTTGACGATCACGCCCAGTTGTTCACGCATCGTCATTGTAGTTCGACCTCTTGTGTGGAAATCAGCTCTCCATTGAGGTAGGCGCGACAGGTTAGCTTTCCCGATAAACTGGAGCTGACTGGTATAATAATGGAGTAATCGCTCCCCGCGGTGGTCATACCGTTGTATTGTTCAATTTCCACGCCATTCTCCTCCAGCGTTACCCGTAAGGGCACGCTTTGGTCGCCAGCAGGAATCTCCACGTTCATATCCGCGTGGTAAGCCTTTCCTTTGGCTCCGATTGTAAGGGTAACCTGCGTGTCAAGCACCGCCATGGTTCCGGCAGCGGGAGATTGCGCAAGCACAGTGCCGATTTTATCTTCGGATGTGGTATCGCCGTATTCAATTTTACCCACGGAGAGATTGTTTTCTTTAATCAATTGCAAGGCTGAATCGTAGGTTTGGTTGCTTAAGTCGGGTACAAGCGTGCTGCCGCCGGAAAGCGTAACCTCAATCTCTTGCCCGAGGATACAGGGCTCATCCTTTTGCGGGTTTTGGGCGATTACCGTGTCAATGGGTTCGGTGGATGGACTTTTAAATACAACCATGCTCAAACCCTTCTCTTTGAGCTTGGCGGATGCGTCCGCCCGGGTAAGACCCATTACATCCGGCGTAAGCAGGTGTGTAGGGCCAAGGCTTACAGTCACTACGACGCTATCCCCCTTGCGCATTTCGGCTTCCGCCTCCGGCGTCTGGGCAATGACGGTGCCAGCGGGGATTTTGTCGTGGTTTACGTCGATCTGTTGCCAGTTAAGGCCAGCGCGCTTTACCTGTGCCTGCGCATCTTCCGTCGTGAGCCCAATCAGATCGGGTGCGATAGCGCTGTCCGTAACGGTCTGGTAAATACTGATCACTCCGAAAATGAGTGCAATAAACACAAGAACTCCTGTGACGACGGTCAGTGCTCTCGTACGCTTGCGTCGCTTATGGATAGCATTTTGTCTGGCCGTTTGCCCCGAGGGTCCCTTACGCGGTAGCGTAGGATTATAAGGCTTGGGCTGCAGCGGTGCGTTTACAGCAGCATGACGGTCGGAAATCTGCGGCGTGTTTGAGTCTTCTTTGCCCTCGCGTGCTTTCATGAGTGCGTCAGCCATTTCCCGTGCACTCTGGTATCGCTTCTTGGGTGATTTTTCCAGCGCTTTTGTTACCACTGCGACAACGGAGGGAGGTACGCCTGGATTAAAATCCGTAATAGAAGGGGGAGGGGTATTAATATGCTGCATGGCTACCGAAACAGGTGTATCCCCTACAAAGGGTACCCGTCCCGTAAGCATTTCATACAATACAATGCCGGTGGAATAAAGATCGCTGGTTGCTTCCACTACGCTGCCGGTGGCCTGTTCGGGGGAGGAATAGTGCACAGAACCCACGACCGTATCGCCTTTGGAAATG
>Ga0302289_1000280_pt1 | contig 25966 bp, 27 predicted proteins | sample III_Fen_N1_2_FD_194552 | JGI IMG/M metagenome (GOLD analysis project Ga0302289, IMG submission 194552) | Peat permafrost microbial communities from Stordalen Mire near Abisko, Sweden - III_Fen_N1_2 | ecosystem: Environmental > Terrestrial > Soil > Wetlands > Permafrost | place: Sweden: Abisko... | reverse complement strand
GATGAACGAGCCTTCCCCTCCGCCGATTACCGCGATCCTGATACGCCTTCCGAGCATTTCGATTACGGGATTCAAACTCATGGGTTCTTCCTTTTTATGCGATAGTTTTTTTCGTGCGGATATATTCCGCCATGATATGCACGACAAGCGCGTGATCCTCTTCCTGGGGAAGGCCTGAAACGGTAATCGTTCCGATGATCCCTGTGCCTTTAATCGCGAGGGGGAAGCATCCTCCGTGCGCGGCATATTCGTTTCTGGATACGTAGTAGCGCCCCTCGAGAGTAGTGCCGTCCTGAATCATTTTTTGGCCGAAGTACCAGGAACTATGGCCGAACCTGTTGACGAGATTTTTCTTCCGGATAATCCATTGATCGTTGTCGGGATTCGTTCCTGGGCAGCTGTAGTGAAAAAGGATTTTGTCTTTCGTCGCGATATCGACGGTGATGCTCAGATTGTCGAGGCGGGCCCTTTCGACGAAAAGGAAACCGAGTTCCCAGGCATCGTTCTCGTCGAAAGATGAAAACCGCAGTTCTTCTTCCTGCCGAAGCAGAATTTCAAGTGTGTCATTCATGATGGAATTATAGTATCAAATATTCGTATTCGCAAGGTCGTGCATGGGCTCAAATAAAGGTAAGAGTATGCTGAACGTCGATCCCTGGCCTTCAATGCTTTCGAGCCGTACCGAACCGGAATGGGCGAGCGCGATATGCTTGACGATGGCCAGCCCGAGTCCCGTGCCGCCTGACTCGCGCGAGCGCGCCTTGTCAATGCGGTAAAACCGCTCGAAGAGCCGAAGCTTGTCCCTTTCGGGAATGCCCGGGCCTTGATCGGTTATGGATAAAACAGCGAATGAATTCTCCCTCGCGGTGGATATCGTTATCAAACCGTTCTCGACCGTCGCATATTTCAGCGCGTTGTCCAGAAGGTTGAGCAAAGCCTGCTTTACAAGCCCTTCATGCCCCGATACGAGTAATTCTCGAAGCCCTTCGCGCTTAACTTGAATCGCGTTTCCGGCGAGCCGCGGGGCTATTTCTTCCTGAGCCGAATCGATAATCTCGTCGAGAGACAGTTTTTTCGTTTTAAGGCCGTTCTTTTCTTCCTCTTCGACGCGGGCGAGGGACATAAGGTCATCGATAATCGCTTCAAGCCTGTTCGTTCCTCTCATGGCAATGCCGAGAAATTGGGAGCAAAGCGAGGGGTCCTTGAACCCTTCGTCCTTGAGCGTTTCAAGGGAAGCCTTGATGGCGGTGATCGGCGTTTTCAGCTCGTGCGAAACGTTCGATGTAAAGTCCCGTCTCACGGTTTCAAGCCGGTTGAGGTGAGTCAGGTCATTAATCACAATGACCGCTTTGCTTCCTTCGAGGGGAGCGGAGGTGAGCCTGAGCTGCAGTGATTTTTCTCCGTACAGCGTGAGTGTCGTTTCAAGCGGACCCTGCGTGCGTATCGCGGCTTCGACAAAATTGCAAAGTTCCGTATTTCTCGTAAGGGATAGGAGACTTGTCTCTCTTGAGTCACCGAATATTTTTTTGAACGCAGGATTGGTCGCGAGAATATTCAGCTTTTCGTCGACGACGACGATGGCTTCTGCCATTCCGTTCAGGATGGCTTCCGCTTGCGTTTTCTGCTCGCGTACCGTCCTTATCCGTTCGTCAAGCTCGGCTGCCATCCGGTTCATTACCGCTGCAAGATTAGAAATTTCGAGGGGACCGTCTTCCGCGATCCGCTCTGTGAGGCGTCCGGAGGAAAAGGACTGTGCTCCCTTATGGATTCGCACTATCGGTTTCAGGAGCCGACGCGAGAGAAAAATCGCGATAAGCGAGACTGCCAGGGCGAGACACAGGCTGAAAAGGAGAATTCCTCCGACGAGAGAATTTCTTCGTGAATCGATAGTGCTGAAAGGCATCGCAGCCCTTATTACCGCCATGGTTTTCCCGCTTGAGTCGTTCAGCGCGATTGCCTCATACGCCGTCATGACGCCGGTGGTGGCGGACTTTCGCACGGCCGAACCCGCGCCGGAGGAAAGGGCTTTCCTCACTTCCGGCCGGTCGAGATGCAAATCCATTTTTTCCGGCTCGCTTCCCGTGTCGGTGATTACGCGGCCGTTCGGCTCGATCACCGTTAGCCTGATTTGCGTTCCCTCCACCAGCTGGAGGCAAAGAGCCTGAACTTTTTCGTCTACTTCGGCTTTCATGTCGGGCGAAAGGTATTGCTTGATGGCGTTCGCCGTCAGCGATACGGTTTGCTTGAGTTCCTGCGAGGAGAGATCGAGAAAAAAGTTGGTGGCGCTTTGCGCGGTGAAAGCGGTCAGCGCGATTGCCGATATGAGAATCGTAATCAGATACGGCGGGTATATCCAGGAAAAAAGCTTTCTCTTCACGTTTGGTCTCCGTCGCGGTATCGATAGCCGACCCCGCGTACCGTTTCGATGAATTCGCCGGTAGCTTCCAATTTTTTCCGCATGCCCAAAATTTGGACGTCGACTGATCGGTCGGTAACCGGATATCCGGGGCCGTGCACGGCGTCGATAAGCCTTTGTCGGGAAAAAACCCGGCCGGGGTTTGACATGAAAAATTCGAGGAAGGAAAATTCCGTCGCGGAAAGGTTTACGGCATTTCCGTTGATATGAACCTCGTGGCAGTCCGCGTTCAACACGATTCCGTTCGACGACAGTATCCCGTCTTTTTGCCGCGGAGAAATCGCGTCCGGCGCAAGCTCCGCGATGCGTCCCATTTCCCTGAGACGCGTGCGAACCCTCGCGACGAGCACGCGCGGCGAAAACGGCTTGCAAATATAATCGTCGGCCCCGAGTTCCAATGCCGCGACGATGTCGGAATCTTCCGTGCGCGCCGTAACCATAATGACCGGAAGGCGAGAAGTTTTATCATCCTTGCGGATTTTTCTGAGCGCCTCAAATCCGTTTATCCCGGGCAGCATCATGTCCAGAAGTACCAGATCCGGTACGGCTTGTGCGATAGCCGCCAGTCCTCTTTCGGCGGAATCTACAGACTGTACGAGGTATCCGTCCCGCGTCAGATTAAAGGCGATGAGTTCGCGAATGTCGCTTTCGTCCTCTATGACCAAGATCGAAGCTTTGTTCATTTTCGTCATCCTTATGAGTTCAGCTCGGTTTGCGTTCCCGAGACGGTATAGGCGACAAGCTCGCATGAATTGGTGATATGATCGGCCAGCCGTTCGAGAAATCCCGAGGTACGGATAAGTTTGATCGCTTCTTCCGCAAGCGTTGGATCCTCTTTCAGATTCGACAGAGTCAGAGCCATGAGTTTGTGGTGAAGATCGTCGACCCGAGTATCGAGTTCGGCGCATTCCATCGCGGCTTGCACGTTTTGCGTGATAAAAGCATCGGTCATGGAGCGGAGCATTTTGCAGCCGATCTCGCCCATCTCGCCGAGCATGGTGAATTGCACCGGCCAGGACGAGTTCCTGAGCTTGATCGCGGTCTTCGCAAGATGCACGGTATAGTCTCCCATGCGCTCTAGATTGTCAGCTAGCCGTATCGCGGAAACGAGCTCCCGGAGATCGCGCGCGACGGGCTGTTGGGTGGCCATGAGGACTGCGGCCGTATACTGGATGTTCTGCTGCATCGCGTTTATTTTCTGGTCGTCCGCCTTTACCGTTTTCGCGAGCTCGGAGTCGCGGTCGCGCAGGGCCTGTACTGCCTTGCGCAAGTCTTCTTCCACGCGGGAAGCCATGGCCACTATTTCCGAATGGAGATAATCCATTTCTACGTTAAAGTTTGATCTAGACATTGTCAATTCAAGGCTCCTTTGACCAGTATACGTCATGGTTCCGGTTTCCGGAAGAATACATCAGCCGAACCGGCCCGATATGTAATTCTCGGTGCGCTTGTCCTTGGGGTTAAAAAATATATTTTGCGTCTGCCCCATTTCGACCATTATGCCGTTCAGAAAAAAAGCCGTTTCGTCCGAGATGCGGCCCGCCTGCTGCATGTTGTGCGTCACTATGATTATTGTGTATTTTTCCTTGAACTCGGTCATCAGGTCTTCGATCTTTCCCGAGGAAATCGGATCGAGTGCCGACGTCGGCTCGTCCATTAAAAGGATTTCGGGCTTGACGGCGATAGCCCGCGCGATGCATAGCCGCTGCTGCTGTCCGCCCGAAAGGTCGAACGCGTTCTTCTTGAGCTTGTCCTTTACCTCGTCCCAAAGATACACCTGCCTCAGGCTTGTTTCCACGAGCTCGTCCATGTCGCCCTGAAATCCGTTTATGCGCGCGCCCCAGGCGATATTCTCCCTGATGCTTTTCGGAAACGGATTCGGTTTTTGGAAAACCATGCCGATCCAGCGCCTTAGCGCAACGGGGTCAACCGAAGGATCGTAGATGTCGACGCCGTTGAAAAGTATTTGTCCCTCGACGCGGATTCCCGGGATCAGGTCGTTCATGCGGTTGAAGGTCCTTAGCGCGGTTGACTTGCCACACCCCGACGGCCCGATAATCGCCGTGACTTTGTTCTTGGCGATTTTCATATTGAGATCGACGACCGCCTGAAACGATTCATAGTAAAAGTTCATCGACCTTGTTTCGATCGCGTAGGGCGTATCGGCGTGCTGTGCTTCGTTCATCGGATTAACCTCTCCTTTCCGAGCGGTATTTATTTCTGAGTATGATGGCGCCCGCATTGAGCGACAAAAGAAGTATCATCAGTATGACGATGGCCGCCGCCGCGATGTTGCGGAACTCCGCCTGGGGCCGCGACGTCCATTGGTATATCTGAATCGGTAAGGTCGTGAACTTCGAGAAAATACTAGTTGGATCTTTCGTAAGGAATGTGGACGCGCCGACGAGAACGAGGGGCGCTGTTTCGCCTATGCCCCGCGATATGGCCAAAACCGTTCCCGTCAATATTCGATCCATCGACGAGGGAAGGACATGGCTTTTTATAACCTGCCATTTCGTCGCGCCGAGCGCATAGCCGGATTCCCGGAGCGTGCGCGGCACCGCTCGTATGGCTTCCTGCGCGTTGATGATGATCGTCGGAAGTATGAGAAGGGCGAGCGTCAGTCCCGCCGAAAGAATGGTTCTTCCGTCGCCCGCCGTATCGGGCCCTGTCATGCCGAACGCCCTTCCCGAGGTGATCGGCTCAAGGAACCTGACGAAAATGCCTAGCCCGAGCATTCCGTAGATAATAGAGGGTACGCCGGCGAGATTATATATGTTCGTTCTGATTATGCGGTTGAACGCATTGTCCTTTGCGTACTCTTCCATGTAAATCGCCGCGCCGAGTCCCAGGGGAAACGCGAACAGGATCGTTAGACCTATCGTCATCATGGATCCGATGATCGCGCTTTTTACGCCGGCAAAAAGAGCGTTGGAGGACTGCGATTTCGTGAGGAATGACGGATTCAGCCAAAAACGAAAGACGAGCGATCCATCGCCAGAATTGTCTTTCGCCCATGCAAATATTTTCTCTTTTGAAAATACCGATTCGACAAAGCTCCATGTTCGCACTACTTCAGGCTGAAGCACTTCGGAAACTACGAGATCGGCGAGGGATTTTTGGGAGCGCTGCTCGAGGGGTTTTTCAATTTCAATTGCCTTGAGTTGGCGAGCGCCCAGATTGGCGTCGAGAATATCCTTCAAGGCGGATGCATCGAGCGATTCGAGAGGAACGGGAACGCCGTTTGCGTCAAGCGGAAGGACGTCGGCTTTCGCCGTAGTGTACTCGAGGAGAACGTATCCTGCGGTCTGATTGAATACCGTGAAAAGAAGCGTTGCCAGACAGAGGACGGCGAAAACGGTTGAACCGAAAAAAATAGTCGCCATGATGCTGCTTCGAGAGTGGCGCTGCGCGAGGTTCATTCGTATACCTCCTGGTATTTGCGAACAAGGTGGCTGGATAGCGCGTTGAGAGAAAGCGTGATTACGAAAAGGAAAAGTCCGATGGCGAAAAGGGAGTTGTAGTCGATCGAGTCGTACGACAAATCCCCTCCGGATATACGGACTATATGTCCTGTCATGGTCTCGGCTGATTTGAAAGGATTTAAAGTAAGGTTTGAACCTGAGCCTGCGGCGAGCGCGACGATCATCGTTTCGCCGACTGCCCTTGAAAGGCCGACGATAAATGCCGCTGAGATACCCGAAAGGGCCGCGGGAATGACGATCGTGAGCGAGACTTCAAGCTTGGTGGCCCCGAGGGCGTATGCGCCTTCGCGCAGGGCTTTCGGGACTGAAGAAAGGGCGTCTTCGCACATTGACGAAATAAGGGGGAGAATCAATACACCCATGACGAGTCCGGCGGAAAGGGTATTGTAGATATCGACCTTGTCGGATCCGAAGACACCCTGAAGTATAGGCGTAACGGTCTGGAGGGCGAAAAAGCCGTAGACGACCGAAGGGATCCCGGCAAGAACTTCAAGAACGGGTTTGAGGATATTACGAAGTTTGGGAGGGGCGTATTCCGAAAGGTATACTGCAGAGGCAAGACCGACCGGAAGCGCGATGCACATGGCGATCACGCTGGTTACGAGCGTTGCGGTAAAAAGAGGGAGGATTCCGAACTCGTCTATCTGGGGTTGCCAGTGCAGAGTCGTAAGGAATTCCCAAATGCTTACTTTTGCGAAAAAAGGGAAAGCTTCTTTTCCCAGAGTCCCGACGATTCCGACCGTGGTCAGAATCGAGACCGTCGCCGCGAAGAACAGAAAGTAGTGAATCATTGCTTCAGCGGGACGCCTTTTTCCGGCAAGATCCGTTGAATACTGGATGTTCGTCATGCTCCATTCCTCCCGACGCGATCGATCTTATCTGCTGATTTTAGTAACGGCCGGGGATCGCGGCAAGCAAATCCTGTTTAGCCTGTTTCAGGTCGGCTGCGGGCGCGGGGAAGTATCCGACTTTCTTTATGACGCGGTTGACGTTGGCAAGGTAGAAGTCGATGTACGCGGCGACCTGTGGTTTGTCGTTCAAGGTCTTGGCGGTGGTGTACATGAAGAGCGGCCGTGAAAGAACATATGTTCCTTTATCTACGGATTCCTGGCTCGGCGCGACGCCCTTGAGGGACACGGCGTTAAGCTTTGCCTTGTTTTCCGCGTAGTATGCGTAGCCGAAGAAACCGACCGAGTATTCCGATCCTTCGATCCCCTGGACGAGCACGTTGTCGTCTTCCGAGAGCTGGAGGTTCTTTGCGTTCAGGAGGGGGGTTTTATCCTTGGCAAAAACGACTTCGTTGAAATAGTCGAAGGTGCCGGAATCGGTTCCCGGTGTGTAGCGCTTGATTTCTTTTTGCGGGAACGATGCGCGGACATCGGACCAGTAGGTCGCGGTGGAGAAGAGCTTTGCGAGTTCTTCCATAGTAAGGTCTTTTACAAATGTATTTTTTGTGGACACGCAGATGGTAATTGCGTCTGTTCCGATGCGAATCGCGATTGGCGCAGAGCCGTACGCTTTAGCGGCGGCGTCCGATTCTGATTGTTTGATTGTGCGCGATGCGTTTGAAATGTCAATCTCTCCCTTCCCAAAGCGTTCGAATCCGCCGCCCGAGCCGATTGAATCGATGCTGATCTGGTTTTTATATCCTTGTTTGACGAAGAGCTCCGTTACCGCCTCGGAGAGGGGAAACACGGTTGAAGAACCGGAAGTGATAATATTTCCGGTAACCTTCGACGGATCGACGCCGGGGAGAATCTTGTCTGTATCGTCGGATACCTTATCCACCCATCCGAATTTTACCTGTGCGGATTGAGCCATAGCAAATGCGGCCGTTAAAGCCATGATCGTAATAGCAAGTTGTCGTTTCATGTATGTAACCTCCTGTTTCGAGCTTAAAGTACCTCCCGCGTGTAAGCGAATGATGTCCCGATTGTTAGAATTCGGTTAGGACGGCATTTCATCGCCAAAATTACGCTTTACCGGTCGACATGAAGAGTTTCATCTTTTCTGCGACTGATGTTTCAATCGCAGCTACCTCGTCGGGGATGAGATCAGTCAAAGCCGTTTTTCCTTCCTTAATAAGCGCTGCTGCCGCGCTAGCTCCTGCCGTGTTGATGTCGGTGAAAATATTTACCTTACTGATGCCGCGCGTTATCGCTGTCCTGAAATCTTCGTCGGAAAGCCCCGAACCTCCGTGCAAAACAAGCGGTATTGAAACGAGCGAGGAGATTTTTGCTATGCGGTCAAAATCAAGTTTTGGCTTGAATTTGTAATGACCGTGCGCAGTCCCGACCGCGATGGCAAGCGCATCGACTCCCGTGCGGTCTGCGAAATCTTTTGCCTGTTCGGGATCGGTGTAGTATTTCGACGGATCGGCGAGAATGTTGCTGCCCTCGACCGAGCTTTCCGTGTCGCCGATATGACCGAGTTCCGCCTCGATAGTCGCGCCGAAACAATGGACGATGTAGGCCATCTCTTTTGTCTTGCGCACATTGTCTTCATATGAGTCCGTCGAGCAGTCGTACATGATCGACGAAAAGCCGAGCTTCAGCGCTTCGACGCATTTTTCCGCGGTGAGGCCATGGTCATAGTGAATGACCACCGGAACGCTTGCGCGTTTTGCCATGGGCACGAGAAACCATGACAGTTCTTCGAGCGGGCCGAACGGAAGTAGCACTTCCGCCGTTCCCATAATAACCGGCGAACGATTTTTCTCCGCCGCCTGTATGATACCGCGCGCGAGCTCAAGATTGACGGCGTTGAAAAGCCCCACAGCGTATTTTCCCTTTTGAGCCGGGATGAGCGCTTCGTTCAGATTAACAAGCATATTTATGACTCCTTACCAAGTTTTACGCCAGTGTGCGTCTATTTTCTTTTCAAGTTCCGCGAAGGTCTTCAATCCGCCGAGTGCGTCGTAAGCTTCCATGCAGGAAGCGCCGGTCGCGCAGGCAAGCTGTATGCATCGTTCAAATGGATATCCCCGCAGCATGGCCGAGAGAAACGCCGCGATGGTCGTGTCGCCCGCGCCGGTACCCGATAGAATTTTTTCGGGCACGTAGCTTTTTTCGAAGCCCGCGCGGTTTGCCCAACCGGACAGGGTTCCCGCGGGAGCCGATGTGTTGGAATGCATGGGCGTGGTCGTTTGTGCCGGCGTGTTAGCTTGCACCGGCGTGTTAGCCTGCACCGGCGTGTTAGCCTGCACTGTGTTGTCGCGCGTCGAATTATTTTTTTGTGTAAGTGTTCGCAGAGCCTTGTCATCGGCGGTACGGTAGTACAATCCCTTCGCTCCGCATTTAATAAGCACCACTTTCGCGCCCATGGTGATCGCTTTTTCCGCAAGAGGCGCCACGTCTTCCTCGACTGAAAGGTTTTCGGTGATGTCCTTTCCCTTCGACCTTTCGCGCAGTCTTATGAGCGAGTCCCTGTCAAGTATCCGCGCAAGTTCTTCATAACTCGGCATGAAAAAATCCACGTAGGGCAAAAGGTTTATAAGGATGGATTTCCAGTCGGCTCTGGCCGCTTCGGTTTGCTCGTCCACCGAAGCGAGATCGAGGGAAGTCATCACGCCTTCCGAGTCGACAGCGCGGAACATATCGATGAGTTCGCGTCCGCCCGCGCGGAACATGGAGGTCATGAGGGTAGGGTATCCGAAGTGAAAAAGGCGCGAAGAGCGGACGGTTTCAAAGTTGAGGTCTGCGAAACGGAAGTCATCGTTAGCTCCCGGATCATGAAGGAAAATGCGATCGCAGTTCGGGGGTGCGATCACGACGGAGTACGAAGTCGTCGATTTATCCGAAACGATCATGCCGTCACCGGCGTCGTGCGGATTGCCATAGATTGCCGCCTGTTCGCGGAGCAAGTCAAGGATCATCGAGCCGAAAGAATCCTTGCCGATCTTGCCCATTAATCTTGCGTCCGAGCCGAAAAGCATCATCGCGAGTCCCGTGTTGGCGACGACTCCGCCTGCATGGATGTCAACTCCGTCGACGCGGGTAAGCGTACCGGGAACGAGGATGGTGTTTAGCGTCGGACTTCCGGGAGCGCTTCCCGCGACGTTCCCCGCTTTGGCGGGAAACATCGGTGTGATGTCTATGCATATATGTCCTGCGACTACGACTATCGGTTTTTGCATCGGGTTCCCTTGTTAAAAAGAAAAGTTTACATACAAGATTAGTTTGATACTTACCTGGGAGTCAATCTGGAGATTCCAATGACTTTATTCAACTATTAATTTGCGAATTTAATATACCCGATCCCGCAAGGATCGGGCCGATCCGGAAAAATTCGAGGAAATGGGGTCTGTCCACCCCATATGTTCAGGGAGTAATAATTTGTACTGTTGGATAAGCCTGGATTACCCGAACGGGGTCCCGCGTTATCAAAGGTAAGCCAGCTACTGCCGCATGCGCGCCGATAAAAAAATCAGGAAGGGTCGTGGTCTTTATGCCACCCCGCCTGCGATAGGAAAGAAATGCTTTTGTCGCCAAAAAAAGAGCTTCTTTTGGCAAGGAACGGTGTATAAATCCAGAACCGACTAATGCTCTGTCCAGAGTTTCAATAGTATCAAAACTTGCGGATATCTCTGCATAGATAATTTCATTAATGCACAAGTCGCACATTGAACCCCACTCGGACAAAATCGCAAGAGACCGATCGTAAAAAGCGGCATCAGCGGAAAAAATATCGATAACGACGCTCGAATCGACAAGAACTGCATTCATAATCGCGTTAAAGCGAGAATTTGTTCAGTGGACATGTTAGTCGTCGCGACGCCTTTATACCGCGCTAACCTTTCTGCGACCAATTCTGTGTTTGCCGAACGCCTGAGAATGGCATGGTCGCCTTCAAGAATAAAATCTACTTCGGTAGCCTGCTTTATACCGAGGGCTTCCCGAATTTGGAGCGGTATCGTCACTTGTCCTTTTTCAGTTACTCTCATCGGTATTACTCCTACGGTAATAGTAATACCTTGCGGAATATTTGTCAAACTGGTAACTGGGGTCTGTCCCCTCTGTCGGACCCCAAATAGACATTCGCAGATGTTTGTTGCATTTGCAACATCAGTATTTACGTGCATAGCGTATGCTTCCAGTATCACTATGTCAGGAGGCACTGCAATGTCAATGTTTTGTTATCAATGCGAGCAAACAGCCGGAGGAAAAGGCTGCACCGTTAACGGCGTCTGCGGGAAAAAAGAAAATACCGCGCATCTTCAGGATGCGCTTACCGGGAAGCTTGTAGCTCTTGCCCGCCTTGTCGCCGAGAAGGGCGCCACAAGCGAGAGCGATTCTCTCGTTATCGATTCACTTTTCACCGCGGTCACGAACGTGAGTTTCGACGATGCGCGAATCGCAGCGCTTGAAAAAAGCGTTGATGCATATATCGTCTCGAAAAGCGCACCGGGTGCGTATGCGTCTCTCGATTTGAACGATCTTTGGAAATCCACCGACGAGGATACCCGCAGTCTTAAATCCCTTCTTTTGTTCGGTCTTCGCGGAATGGCCGCCTATGCCCATCATGCCGCGGCTCTCGGGAAGACTGATCGAGAGGTAAACGATTTCCTGTATACCGCGCTCGTCGCGATCGGCGCCGAACATACGGTCAGTGAACTGCTCGACCTCAACATGAAATTCGGTCAGGCAAACCTGAAATGCATGAAGCTTCTCGACGAGGCAAATACCGGAACGTACGGAACTCCCGTTCCGACCACCGTTTCGATGAATATCGAGAAAGGCCCGTTCATCGTGATTACCGGCCATGACCTGCACGATCTCGCCGAACTTCTGGTGCAGACAAACGGAACAGGAGTTAGCGTTTATACACACGGAGAGATGCTTCCCGCGCAAGGCTATCCGGCCCTGAAGAAACATACCCAGCTCAAGGGAAATTTCGGAACCGCCTGGCAGAACCAGCAAAAGGAATTCGACAACGTTCCCGGCGCATTTCTCTTTACTACGAATTGTCTGATGCCGCCGAAAGCCTCATACGCGGATCGCGTGTTCACCACGTCAGTCGTCGCCTATCCCGAACTCGTGCACATTCTGTTAGTGAACGGCAAGAAAGATTTCTCTGCCGTGATCAAGAAGGCAAAAGAACTCGGTGGGTATACGGAAGAAAAGAAAATGACCGGCATCAATGGCGGGTCAACCGTTACGACAGGCTTCGGTCATGGCACGGTTCTTTCGGTTGCCGACAAGGTTATCGACGCGGTCAAGACCGGCGCGATCAAGCACTTCTTTTTGGTCGGCGGATGCGACGGTGCAAAACCCGGGCGCAACTACTATACCGATTTCGTGCGCGCATCGCCGAAGGATTCAATCATCCTTACCCTCGCATGCGGAAAGTTCCGCTTCAACGACCTCGACCTCGGTACGATTGGCGGTTTGCCGCGCATTATGGACATGGGACAGTGCAATGATTCCTACGGCGCCATCAAGGTCGCGCTTGCACTCGCCGACGCCTTTAAGTGCGGCGTGAATGAGCTTCCTCTGACTCTCGTACTTTCCTGGTACGAACAAAAGGCCGTTTGCGTTTTGCTGACGCTTCTTTCGCTCGGCATCAAGAATATTTACCTCGGTCCGACTCTTCCCGCGTTCGTTTCGTCGAACGTGCTTAAGGTTCTTGTCGATAAATGGAACGTGACCCCGATCTCGACGGCAGAGGCGGATCTTAAAAATATTTTGGGGTGAGAGACGGATGCGGGGCGAGTGGCCGCGAAGTCCCGTATAATCGTTAGCCCGCGATCAAAAAAAAGGGAAGCCCGCGGGCTTCCTTTTTTTTCTCTTTCTCTTTCGTTAAGTATTCTAGTAAGGTCCCGTCAGAAACTGCCGCCTCCGAGCGAAGCCTTGAAGCTTAATGTCATCGAAGGACCGTCCGTCATTACGACGTATTCCGCGTCGCTATTGGCTCCCCAAAGCACGGGAGCGGCCCAATAGAAAGTCGGATTCAAACTTCCGCTGAAGCCTTTGAAGAATGTATAGCTTGCCGAGGGCTGGGTGAAGCCCGAGATGTCGGAAAGATTCGCGATCGTGAGCAGACCAAGCGTCAGGTCGTCGCTCAGAAACTTTGTCTTGCCGAGATACAGTCCCGCATAGTGCTCGCCCGACTGGTACATGAGTCCCTTGAACACTCCGGTCATGGCCGCTTCCGCCGAGGTTCCGCTCAGCCTGGAAAGCATGCTGCGCGCGTCGTTGATCAGGTCTTTTCTTCGCGAATACGAATATCCGTTTCCGTTGTAAAAGTATTGCGCGGTCACCGAGTAATTGTTGGTCGTGTCGGAATACTGGAATCCCGCCGTTCCCGAAAAATATACTCCGTCATCGTCTTTTGATGTCTTGACCGACGTTGCGCTGAGCGGAAGCGTGATGCTGTCCACCCATTGCTTGTCGCTGCCCCAGCTTGCGACTGCCTCGCCGAAGAGGTTAAACTTCCACACTGCGCCGGTCGCGGTCAGCATCGCCTTTGGCGCGACGTTTCTTTGCCAAAATCCGCCCATGCCGATCTCGTAGTTTCCGAGAAGGAATTCGTACTTCGCCGCATACCCGATGTCGTAGGGCTTAAGTTCAGCGGCATCGATGCCGGCCGGAACGACCGCATATGCCCAGATATTATTTTGCGTTCCGGCAAAGGGAATCTGGAGACGAAGGCTGATAGGACCTTCGAGCTGAGCCGATGGATCCGTCACGTCGATCGACGAAACATTGATTACGTCTGCCGGGCTCCAGAAATATCCTACGCCCCATTTTACCGTATGCTTTCCGAAGCGGAAAAAGAGCGTGTCGTTCCAGCTGCGGTCCGCGAAGAGTTCGAACACTTTCAGGTTCGGCGCGCTTATCGTTCCAGTCGTCGTGGATACGGAAGCCGGGATTGAGTATGGTCCCGCTGAAATTGCCGGAACGTAGGTCGCGCCGGTAAGGAAGGTCGACTTGTTTTCGAATGGCCATGATGCTTTCATCGAGCCGTAGAAGCGCGTGTCTTCGTCCGGGCGGGCGTCGAAAAATACTTTCGCGCCAACATCCGGCGTAAGCTTTGCGCTGTCGGGCGTATTAAGTTTAAAACTTCCGTTCCAGGGATTCGTCCATGTCCAGGACGGGCTGAGGCTTCCCGAGTAACTGCCGCCGATGCGGACCGCATCGGTTTTCAGGAACGAACTCACCGCGCTTGCCTTCGCTGCGCCGTTCGTTCCGGTCGCGCTTGCGGGTCCGTTGCCCGCGGATGTTCCGCCCGTAGCAGCCGCGTCTATGCCCGACGAATCGCCGCCGAACAGATCGTTTTCGTCGATCGCAGATGCCGCCGTAGTGGCCGACGTAGTGGCCGACGTTGCGGTCGATGCGGTGGATGCAGTCGCGGGATCAGCCGCGTATACTGAAGTTCCCGCAATGAGCGCCGCAGCGCAAACCGCAAAAACACTTAAAAGTTTTTTCATGCTGCCGCCTTTTCTAGTTTGTCTGCTCGAGGAAGGCCTTGGTAAAGACCTTGTCCGGGAGAGTGTCTATCGAGATTTCGGACATATTAATCTGACTCTTTTCGCCCTTGTTGATTTCGTCGACTATCAGCATTTGGGAAGGGAAATATTTCCCGCTTTTGACTTCTGCGTACTTTGGATAGAAGATAGTTTTCATGAGCCTGCCGTTGATGCTCAGCGATTCCTGCTTCAGGACAAGGGGCAAGTCTTTGCGGACATAGAGACGGAGCTGGTCATAGCTTACGTCGTTTGTCTTGGCCTTGAGATTGATAATCCAGACCGGAAATTTTCCTAGCGTGCCTTCGCTCGTGTCGACTATGTTATAATCGGCGAGCGTATTGTTCTTCTTGAAGTCGTTGTTATCGGCTTCCGAGCCGGCAAGGGATTCTTTCATGCTGGTATGGTTGAACTTTCTGCTTACCGGATCGTAGAACTGGAGATTGTCTCCGTCCATAAGATATCCTTGGCCTTTGTTTGCCTCGGGGAGTTGGAGAAGTATCAGCGACTGGTCCTTCGCGTCGCGGCGGAACATTCTCATTTGCGACACTTCCTGCTTTTTGCCCGGCTTGTCCGTGACGATCGTGAAGACAGCGGAAAAATCCTGTCCCTTGAACGAGGTTGTCTCGTCGATCTTGGCGATCAGGGCATTGAAGTCGGTCGTCTCCGCTGTGATGGGAAAGGCTGCGGCGAAAAGGCAGCCGGCGATCATTAATCCAAAAATAAACTTGCGCATACAAATATCACTCCTGTATTTGACTAAACTATTTCGACGATCGCAAGGCTTCTGCCGGAGACAGACGCGAGGCGCTCCGCGCCGGCAGCCATGCGGCAATCAGCGTAAGGATGAGAACAAGGATAAAATGGCCAAGCATGGTGGGAAGCTGCGGAGAGAAGGAGAAGTGTCCGTTCTTCAGGAACAGGGAGAAGACGGTGCTGGTTCCGAAATTGAAGAGAGACAAAACGCCCATGAAAAGAGCGGAGATTATCCATCCAGCGACGGTCCCACCGATTCCCATGAAAGTGGCTTCCAGCAGGAAAAGCGTTTTCACGGATTTCTGCTGCATTCCGCATGCCCTCATCGTTCCGATTTCCTTTATCCGTTCGAACATGATCATACGGAAGGTATTGTAGATACCGACCATTATGATGAGGAACAGCACGAGCAGGATAATCGTCGAGACGAAGTTGATAATGTTGACGACGTCTTTCATGAACGAAATGGTATCGTTGATAGAATACACCCGGTACTTGGCCCCTTCCCATGTCGTGTTTTTCGCCTGTTTCTTGAGGTTGGTGTATCGGGTCTGCATATTGCTTGTCGACGAGTCGGTGGAAATCGCCGCTGCCGGTGTTTTCTCAAACTCGAAGACCTGAGCCTGGTTTTTCAGCGCGGCAAGCAGTTTTTCGGAGTCGGAGTCGGCGTTTGCCATATCCTTGATCATGACCGAAAACAGTTCATATTCATTCGGCTTGATATTAAGGAGCCCGTTCAAATACGTTTGGTCGGTATAGGCGATCATCGATGAGAACAACCCCATATCCTGACTTATACCGATGAGGGTAAAGTCGCCGAAGTTCTTTTGCCCTGTCACGGAATTGAGCTCGAACATAACCTTGTCGCCGATTTCCAGTTTCAGCTTTTTGGCGATGCCTTCGTTCAGGACGATCGTTCCCATCTCGGATATCCTGTCCCAGGAACCGCTCTTGAGCTTGATGCGTTCCTTGAGCAGTGGTTCCTTGCCGAAGTCAACGCCGTAAACGGTCTGCGTCGCGCGTTTTCCTGCGAACACGAGAGATCCGTCGGCATACGAGCGTCTGGCGACCGACTCGTATTTGATTCCCGAATCGCTGAGCGCCTTCGTAAGAAGAGCGTCATCCCGGATTATTTCAAAAGGTTTGTCTTTTGCCGTTTTTTCGACGCCCTCGATGAAGACGTGTCCTGCGAGCATCTGCGCCATGTTGGCTGCGAGATTCTGCTGGAACGCGCCTGCGAAGCCGCTGATAAGCGTGACGATAAAAATACCGAAGGCTATCGCGCCTCCAAGGAGAAAGCTGCGCTTTTTCTGTCTGGTCAGATTGCGCAGCGCGATTTTTGCTAGTGTTTCCATATGCTGCTACTCCGATTGCATTGCTTTCACCGGCTGAACCTTGAGGGCGATCGAGACCGGGTAGAGATGAGCCAGCCAACCGACGAGGAAGACTGCGACTAAGGTTCCGACGAGCGATGCGGCGGTCGGAACAAGGTGGATGAATTTTCCACCGAGCAAAAGCTGGGCGAAATTGTTCGTGAGCGGAATGCGCAGCGCGTTAAGCACCGAAAGAATTGAAACGGCAAGCGCGGCGCCTATCAGCCCGAATATTATGGTTTGCGTCAGGGTTTCTGTCAGAAACATCGTTCGCACGAAAGAACGCTGTGCCCCGAGCGCGCGCATGGTTCCGATTTCTGCCGTCCGCTCAATAACCGAGATGACAAGCGTGTTCATGATTATGATTACGGCCACGATGGCGATTATCAATATAGCGATGACGAACACGATGCGTATGAAGTCGGCCATTTTTCCCATGGTTCCGGCGGCTGCTTTCCAGTCGGCTGCCCTCACCTCGATTTTTGACGTGTCTGCCCACTTGTTCAGGTCCGCGATGACCGCGTTCGTTTCAAGCGAATTGTTCAGCCTGATCAGCATGAAGTGCCAGGCTCCCGATTGGGTCACGTTGAGCGTTTCTCTTTTTGACGTGTCTCCGAGAAGGCTTGCCGCATTGTCGAGCGCGGAGTTTTTTATTTTCCCCACGGAGGAGTTCGTAGTGCCTGAATCGCTGCCGGAAAACATGTCATCCGGATTGTCGCTCGAGAGCAAACTTGATTGTTCAGTCGTGGCTTTTACGTTTTCGTCGGCGCTCATGGTAAGTCCGGCGAGACTCCTGACCGTATCGATGTCCGTTACTATAAACGGTGCCGCGCCCCCGATGTCGCCTCTCTTGTAAATGCCCACAAGCGAGACTTCGCGGATTCGCATACCGTCCGCGCTTATGCCGTTGATCAGAATTTTATCGCCCATATTGAAGGGATGCTTGTACTTTTTCTCGAGCTTTTGCCGCATCTCCTTCGTGATCATCACGGCTTTTTCTCCGTTTGCGGGAAGACGGCCTTCTTCCAGCGTAATGGCGGGAAAGGTTTTAAAATAACTTTCGGCGTCGACTCCGAACACGATCGCGAAAACAGAGTCGTCCTGATTGTTGTTATCCGTAACGTCTACGCTTTCGTTTGCGGAAAGTAAACTGTATGCGGTTGCTATGCTTGCCACCGACATGACGCGCGGGTCCGCAAGCAAATGATCGCGTACCTTTTCATATTCGGGAATCGTCGGTATGGTCATGTCGCCTGACACGTCCATCGAATCCGCGCCGAATATCGAATAAGTGTTTTCCGATTTTGCCGAAACCATTACGTTTCCGGTAAAGCTTTCTATATACTGGTTCTTCAGCCCGATCGAGGCGGAGTCCATCATCGAGTTTCCGACGATAATGACGAGAACCCCCAATACGAAAAGGCTGCCGATGATAAGGCTTTTTGCCTTGTGCTCCCACATGTTGCGGAAGGCTATTCTTACGAGAACTGGCATCTTTATTTCCCCGCCGCGGAGGCGTTGCCTTCCTGCTTGAAGTTTTCAGTTATCAGTCCGTCTTTAAGCCTGATTACATGATCCGCAAGCCCGACGATTTTTGCGTCGTGGGTCGAGAAGATGAATGTTGTGTTCAGTTCCTTGTTCACTTTTTTCATCAGGTCGAGAATCTGCTCTCCGGTCGTGGAGTCAAGGTTCGCCGTCGGTTCGTCGGCCATAACGATGGATGGCTTTCCCACGAGGGCGCGCGCGATTGCGACGCGCTGACGCTGTCCGCCCGAAAGTTCGTTCGAGCGGTGGTGCTTCCACTGTCCGAGACCGACCTGTTCGATCAGGAAATCTATCCATTCTTTTCTCTCGGCCTTGTTCATTTTTTCCTTTCCGAGAAGGAGAGGGAATTCCACGTTCTCGTAAACGTTGAGAACGGGGATCAGGTTGAACGACTGGAATATAAATCCGATCGTCTCATGCCTCAGCGTCGTAAGCTGCCTGTCGTTGAGACCGGAGATTGGCTTTCCTTCGATAAAAACCTCGCCTGAGGTCGGTGTGTCGATAAGTCCTATCATATTGAGGATTGTCGATTTTCCCGAGCCTGACGGTCCTGCGATCGAAATAAAAGATCCTTTTTCAATACTGAAGCTCACGCCTTTCACGGCTTCGACTTCAACCTTTCCTAATGGATATACTTTTCGTACGTCCTTTGCTTCGATAATTGTCACGATTTATTGTCTCCCTTCATCATGCTCTCAAACATGATGTAAATATTTTTTCGCAAGGACGCATTGTCGAGTCCCTGTTTCTTTCCGAAGATGATGCAGCTTGTGCTTAAGACCGATGCCCAGGAGATCGTCATCTCCGCATACATCATTTTGTCCGTTTTGTCGTTTCCGTCAGAGTATAATTCCCCGATGCGATAAGATTCCAGTAGTCGGGCCATGTCCGGCCGATCGCCGGGAGGAACGGTTTTTCTTTTAATTGTTTCAGCGCGGATCCAGTTAAATACCGGGATAATATCGGGTTTCATCAAGAGATAATTTGCATGGACCATCATCAGGATGAAAATCTGCTCCGCGAGCGTTTTGCCCGAATCCGCGCGTTTGGCGCATAGCCCAAGTATCGTTTCGGTTTCGCTTTTTATCAAATCCTTGAGCATCGCGTCCTTGTTTTTGCCGTAAAAATAGAGGCTGCTTTTCGCCGTCCCCATTTTTTCCGCGATTGTCTCGATAGTCGTATCCTGGACGCCGTATTGGTGTATGGACGCGGCGATGGCGCCGAAAAGCCGGTTGCTTTCACGGAGCTCTGCGCTTTCGATATTCGAAAGCGCTTCGAGTTCCTTTATCCGTTTTTCGTCGGGCATCTCAAGCCGCGGGATTCCGTTTTCCAGAACGTCGAGAAGCCGCTCCTGGTTTGAGTCGAGCCCTTCGATGCGAAAACTGGCGAGCAGGATTGATATCCAGTTTTTAAGGATGGATATCAGCATTTGTTTTTGTCCTTCAAACGACATGCTGCTAATCGATGACATAAAACCTGTCGATTCAGGCGATTCGCGCGCCAGCCGTTCGAACAGAGAGGCGGCATAGTTGTCATCGGAAAAAAAATGGTCCATCAGCAAAAAAAGATAGCCCTGGTGTTCGCGGAGAAAAAGAGTGATGGTACGGCGCAAGTTCCTGCGATCGACCGGTTTTTTAATGTCGAAGGAAAGAGATTCTATTTTGCTTTTGATTTCAGCGTAAAGCTCTTCGTTCATGGCGTCTTCGATTTCCGCCTTGCTTTCAAAGTGACGGTAGAGCGCGGTTTTGGAAACACCAATACTGTTGGCCAACCCGGAAAGGCTCCAAATTTTATTCTCGGCTAGAAGGGCAAAGGCTGCGTCGATTATTTGCTGTCTGCGGTCCGGTTTCAGGTTCGTGTTTGACTCCGGTTACCGAACATTCGGTAACATTTAAAATGTAATAAAATGTATAAAAAGAGTCAATCAAATTTATATAGATGTGAGATACTATACGCATTATTTCAGGAGGCTATGAATGAAGACATTGTTGATTTCCTATTCAATGACCGGGAACAACGAGGCGTTGGCGGCGAGTATCGCTACGAAACTCGGAGCCGGGCATGTCAGGGTAACAGATGCGAAAAAACGAACCATGGGGATGACCGCATTCGATATGCTGTTTAACCGGACACCCAAAATCGAAATGCCTGAAATCAAACTGGCCGACTATGGCAAGGTTGTATTTTTTGCCCCGATCTGGATGGCAAAAGTTGCAAGCCCTCTCCGCGGATGTTTCAAAAAACTCGCATCAGGAATTAGTACGTATTCCTTCGTTTCGCTTTCGGGCGGTGCCGGCGGCGCCGACATAACCGCAAAACTGACGAAAGAACTCGAGAAAATGCTCGGAAAAAAACCCGCACAGGTGATCGACATGCACATCGCCGACCTTTTACCCCAGGAACCGAAACCGACAAGGGAAATCACGTCGTCCTGGCGCATGAACGACAAGGACCTGAAATCCCTGACGGAATCGATTGCGGCGAAATTAGTCTGACCTTTTTTTTACTGTTTGCCCTTAAGCGGCAGGACGCCGGCGAGTTCGCCGATTACATTGACGAGTTCCCCATCCGACGGCAGTACTATCTTGGAGTTGTTCTTGAGTGACTCCTCAACGGTCTGCAGCCGCTTCAGGAGCTGGGCGTTACCGACGAAGTAGCGGTCAGCAGCCTCATTCACGAGCTGGATTGCCTGGGCTTCGCCTTCCGCCTTGAGAATCTCCGCCTGACGGATACCTTCCGCTTTTTTGATCTCGGCTCTCTTCTGTCCGTCTGCCATGGTCTCCGTCGCGGTCGCGAAGTCTATCGCCGCGATCTTCTCGTTTTCTGCCTTGACTACCTTGTTCATCGTCTCCTGCACGTCCTTCGGCGGATCGATTTCCTTGAGCTCGGTGCGTATTACGGCGATGCCCCATGTGCTTGTCTCGTGAAGAAGTGTCTTCAATAAATCCGAATTGATTCTTGAGCGTTCGCTGTTCGCGCTTTTCAGCGTCATCGTGCCGATGATATTTCGCAGCGTGGTCCGCGCGAGGTTGACGATCTGCATTTGATAGTTGTTTACGTTGTACTGGGAAGCCTTTACGCTTTGCTCGTCGGAATTGACGCGGAAATAAACCTGAGCGTCCACGCGGGCGTTCAGGTTGTCGTTCGTGATGATTTCCTGCGGCTCGGCGTTTACCATCTGCTCGGTCGTGTTGATCTGATACAGCTTCATAATACCGGGAAGAATCCAGTGAAAGCCCGGTTCGGCAAAATGCTGGTATTTACCGAATACCTCGACAAGCCCGCGATGGGTCGGACGAATAATTCTGATACCGCCAAAAAATACCAGAACGACGAAAATCGACGCACAAGCAATAATAGTAGTTAGCATAGAGCCCTCCTTTAAGGGATATGTTTTAAAGATACTACCGTTTTGACCCACGGGAACAAAAAATCGAGAGTAAAAAGATCGCTTGCATATGGTATACTGTACTGCGATGACAGGATATGAATATATTTGCGAGTCTTTGGAGATATTCGAACATTCGCTGATCACGCCTGACTCGAACTCCGCAAACCCACAACCTATAAACACGGTAACGGAACTCGCGCGGCTGACGGGTTATTCCGTATATCATTTTACGCGCCTTTTTGCGGCCGTCGCCGGCATGAGCCCGAAGGAATATCTTTCGCTCAGGATACTTTCCGAAGCCGCAAAAAAAATCGCGACGACAACGGTGCCATTATTCGCGGTCGCGCGTCTCTCGGGCTTCCGCGATTACGAGACGTTTTCGCGAGCGTTCAAAAAGCATTTCGGCGTTGCGCCGAGCCGGGTGCGCGAGGCAAAAACCGTTCCCTCCGGTTGCATCGAGCGGACAGTTCCGAAACTCATCGCGCCGCGGCATGCTCCCGGTGATCGAGCCCCCGCCGTTCCCGAGCCGGTCATCGTCGATCTGGGCGGGCACTCGGTTACCGGTTTGTCATTTTATATTGATTTCGTAACGCCGTCGTTCCATAAGGAATGGGGCATCTTCATGAACGCGCAAAAATCCGTGTGCGGCCGGATCGAGCCGGAAGTGTTTTGTCAGTTCTCGTCATGGGCCAACGACGAGTCGGTCAAAGGTCTTTCTGTTCTGTGCGGACTCGTTACGAAAGCCGACGCCTCGCAGCAACCGCTCTTTACGACGCGAACCGTTCCCGCCTCTTCGTATATCCGTTTTTTGCATACCGGCGGCAATTCGGGTTTTCGTGAGACTTACGAATACATCTATCGGGATTGGCTCGCGACCCATGACGTCGTTCCGCTGGACTTATGGGAATTCCAGAGATACGCGGATGGCGGAAGGACGACCGAAATTTACATTCCGGTCGCGCTTCTATAAGCCCTGCGAAGTGCTTCGTTTCAGAATAAAAATTCTTTGTCCCATGAGAAACCCGCGCTGTCCTCATAGCATGACGGCCAGGCCGCGCACCATGCGGGGCTTTTCGAGTCTCTCACTATTTCCGAACAGGGGTGATAGGGCTTGATGTCCAGCACGGGCGTTCCGTCCTCCGCGTCGGTCCACCAGAGATTGATAATTCCCTTTTTTTCGTCGATCGACGAGACGGCCGCGACGCTCACGCATACGGGGTTCGGGCGGACCGGCGTGCGGGTCGCGAAGACTCCGAGTTTTTCGGGCGCGAGACGGTATGGCTTCGGAATCATAATTCCCGATTCGTTCCAACCGGGTGCCTTGTTCGCGTACCACACGATTATGACGTGGCTGAACCCCTTGAGCCCCGTGAGGCCGGCCGAGTAGTCCGCGTCAAGCTCGACCGCGAACGATTTCCCCGCGCGTATTTTTCCGATTTCGGTCAATGATATTTTCATAAGAAACTCCTTGCGCAGAGTATCGCACGGAGTTTTCGCCTTGCCCCTGACCAAACGTGCGCTACGCTTGACCAAACGTGCGGTCGATCTTTTTAAGGATTGCGTCGACGCGTTTTTTTTGGGAATCGGCGAGCGAGTCGTACCTTTTGAGCAGGGCTTGTCGGAAATCGGGAGAGTTCTTTTTGTCAATGCATACAAAAATGCGCTCTGCGTGCTGGGCCACTTCCTTGGGCCTGCAGTTTTCGAGATGCGAGATCAGCAGGGGAAACAGTTTTTTCGCGTATGCCCGATTTCCCTTGATCAGTCCTGCGAAAATGCTGACGCAGTTATCCCTGGTAATTACGCTGCCTTTCTCGTATGCCTCGAAGATGTCCTCGAAATTCTCGTAGATTTCCTCGCTCGCGCTTTCCGCGATGACTGCCAGCGCGATGCACGCACCCCAGACCATCCGGTTGTTTTTGGATTTCATCGCGCGCAGAAATTCAGACGCGTATCCTTCGATCAATTCCGGTCTCAGGTAGCCGATTTCATAGAGTACCTTGACGCAATCGCTCGCGATTCCAGCGTTTTTATCGTCAAGACCGTCGACGATCTCGCGGATCCCCTTCGTGTTGCCCGATTCGGCAAGCGACCTCGCGAGTTTGACATTGGGTTCGTCATCGTTTTGGTTGAGGCTCGTGGCCAACAGTTCTATCATATTTTGATTATATACCCGGTATTCGCGGATTTCCACTTGACCGAATACCGGGATCGCGACTATCTTTCATATAGACAAACGTCGATATGAGAGGATTCCTGTGAATATTGATTTTTCGCGCGGAACTGCGATGATGAAGGCTCTTGCTGACGAAACGCGCGTGCGTATCATACACATACTTTCCTGCGGAGAATTGTGCGCCTGCGACATTCTCTCTTATTTTGACATAGCCCAGCCGACGCTTTCCCATCATCTTTCGATTCTTGTCGATGAAGGAATCGTAACCGTGCGGCGGGAAGGCAAGTGGTCGTATTATTGTCTTTCGATCGACGAGATTGTTTTTTTTCGGAGTTTTTTCGAATCGATCACCGAACCGAACGATGCGTGCGCATGCAAAAAGATGAAAAGGAAATGCAATGAACAAAACTGAACTCATCAAGCCGTCATCAAGACTTTCGTTTTTGGACCGATGGCTTACGCTCTGGATTTTTCTCGCGATGGGAATCGGGGTTGCTTCTGGCGTTCTCGTTCCCGGCGTCGCCTCATTCTGGAATCGTCTTTCCGTCGGCGCTACGAACGTTCCGATCGCTATCGGCCTTATCGTGATGATGTATCCGCCCCTTGCGAAAGTTCGTTACGACGAATTGAAGGACGTGTTCGCCGACCGAAAGGTTCTGATGCTTTCACTTATCCAGAACTGGATTATCGGCCCCGTGCTCATGACCGCGCTCGCGATCGCGTTTCTCCGCGATAAGCCCGAATACATGGTCGGTCTCATAATGATAGGGCTCGCGCGCTGTATCGCCATGGTCATCGTATGGAACGATCTCGCGAAGGGTAACGCCGAATACTGCGCGGGACTCGTCGCGTTCAATTCCGTTTTTCAGGTTTTGTTCTATTCGGTATACGCCTGGATTTTCGTGACGCTTGTCCCGCCACTTTTCGGCCTTGCCGGTACCGTCGTGGGAATAGACATCGGCGAAATCGCGAAAAGCGTCGGTATTTATCTCGGCATCCCTTTTGCCGCGGGATTTCTGACCTGGCTCGCGCTCGGAAAACTGAAGGGCAAAGAATGGTATCGATCTTCCTTCATTCCGAAAATATCGCCGCTCACTCTTGTCGCGCTTCTTTTCACGATTCTCGTGATGTTCAGTTTGAAAGGCGGGCGAATCGTCGAGCTTCCCCTTGACGTGGTGCGCATCGCGATTCCCCTACTGATTTATTTCGTGGCGATGTTCCTTGTCAGTTTTTTTCTGAGCAAGGCGATCGGTACCGATTACGGAAAGACCGTGACACTTTCGCTTACTTCGGCCAGCAACAATTTCGAGCTTGCGATCGCGGTTTCGGTCGCCGTGTTTGGCCTTAGCTCGGGACAGGCATTTGCCGCGGTTATCGGTCCGCTTATCGAGGTGCCCGTCATGCTCGGCCTTGTTCGCCTTGCGGGTGCGCTTAATAAAGGATTCACGAAAAACTGACCGGGATTTTGCCAAAATTTAACCGCACTCGCGTACGGTCGGAACTAAAGGGGATTTGCCGTGGACAAGAAAAGAGTGATGTTCGTCTGCATTCATAATTCCGGCCGAAGCCAGATGGGGGAAGCCTTTCTGCGCGCTTACGCCGGCGACCGTTTCGAAGTTCATAGCGCCGGCATCGAAACAGGCATGCTCAACCCGCTGGTCGTGAAATCTATGGAAGAAATCGGTATCAGCATGGAAGGGCATTTCGCGAAAAGAGCCATTGACTATGTCGGCCGCGGGGAACATTTCGATTACGTTATAACCGTCTGCGACGAAAGCAATGCGGAGCGCTGTCCCATGTTTCCGGGAAAACATGAGCGCATTCACTGGAGTTTTCCCGATCCGTCGGCGATTACCGCACGGCCGCTCCCCGACGAAGAAAAGCTCGCCCTCATAGCTCCGATACGCGATGCGATTGGAGAGCGGGTGCGCTTGTGGGCAGACGGTATTTCCCGGTAAATACGAAAAAACAGAACAATTGAGCGTCCCTGACAAAAAGACCAGATTTTATCTGGTCTTTTTGTGCTTAATTCCTATAAATATGATGTATATACTTGACATAATAATCGTTATATTATATAAATACCATGTAATAGATAGGGTATGAAGGAGGAGTGAGTATGCAAGAGAGATTGAAAAAAAACATTTGGCTTTTTTTACGGATAACGATATCGGCCGCGCTCATTTTTTTACTTTCGCGAATCTTTGATCTTTCGACCGTGCCATCTCTCTTTCGCGGCGTGCGTCCCGGTTTTATCGCACTGGCCCTGATTTTGATCCTTCTGTCGGTCGCGGTGAGCACGCGCAAATGGTTCGTGCTCGTTCGTTCCCAGAATATTAAAGCCGGATACGCGGAACTTTTCG
>Ga0302289_1000279_pt1 | contig 26019 bp, 22 predicted proteins | sample III_Fen_N1_2_FD_194552 | JGI IMG/M metagenome (GOLD analysis project Ga0302289, IMG submission 194552) | Peat permafrost microbial communities from Stordalen Mire near Abisko, Sweden - III_Fen_N1_2 | ecosystem: Environmental > Terrestrial > Soil > Wetlands > Permafrost | place: Sweden: Abisko... | reverse complement strand
GCCCGCAAAGAACCCGACCACGAAGAATCCGACCAAGCTCTTTACAAAGAACAGCGCAACGATGCAGCCAATCAACATGAGAAGTGAGATTAGGATAGAGTCCTTGCTGCTGTGCTTATCGGAGATCTTGCCAAAGAGCAGCGCGCCAGCCGAACCGGAGATTTGGATGACGATGACGAAGAGGATGAGCTGAGTCTGCGTCATGCCAAAGAGCGTGCCCCCGATGATGGCGGCAAAGTCCATCAGCATCATGATGCCGTCGTTGTAGATGAGGAACGCGATGGTATACTTGATGAATTCCCTATAGCTCTTGATGGAGCGGAAAGTAGAAGCTAGGCGCTCGAAAGCGACGCGGATGTTTCCCTTTTCGGGTTTGATGCCGGAGTTCTCGTCTACTTCTTTCACCCACAACAATGTGGGGATTGATGACAGAAGGTAGAATACAGCGGTGATGAGGAATGCATAGGGGATCGGGAAGCCTGCGACCAGTTTGATGGGAATGAGTACGAGTATAAGCGCGGCAATGCCGCCGAGCATACCGATTGCCCAGCCTTTGCCGGAGACGGAGCCGATGTTTTGCGGTGTTGAGATGGAGGGGAGCAGGGCATCATAGAATACCTGCGCGCCACGATAACCAATTTCCGCGAGGATGAAATAGAGCATACCGGTGAATACGTCACCTTTGCGCACAAAGAAGAGCATGCCCGTAAAAACGATTGATAACGCGGTGAACCCCATCAGGAATGCTTTCTTCGACTTGGAGTAATCCGCGATGGTGCCGAGAATGGGTGAAGCGATGGCAACCAGCACTGCCGCGATGCCGACGGAGACACCCCAAAGATTCGTTCCCTCTGCGCCGCCGACGACCGTACCTTTGAAGTAGGCCGAATACACAGCGAGTAGGATGACGGATGCATAGGCAGAGTTGCCAAAGTCATAAAAATACCAGGACCAGCGTGGTCGTTTGTTGGGATCGTGTACTTTCTTCATCTATATAACCTCCAACGATACATTTGCGGTAGCTTGGGATGCGGGAGGATACCATCCCGAATGATAGGAACTGCCTATATGACGACTCCCGATGGGATTTTGGCGGGGTGCGGGAAGGATTTTCACCCCTATGGTTGCGGTAATTATGCAAACTCCCCTATATTAACGTTATTGTACTCTATTGTAAGCCGCCCGGCAATGAAGAATAGGATGTAATAGTCAGGATATTCAAGCAGATCAGACATATTTTACAAGTGTATCAGCAATTTTCTGCAACAAAAAAATCCCCCGCATTGACAGGGGACTGCATTGGTGTGGACGGTTTAATCATCAGGAATGCTGTTAGATGTTCGATCCGCTATCTTTTGGATCAAAGGCGCCCAAGACTGCGTCTTTCGCGCCAAGGACCGCGTCTTTTGCTTTCTCTGCGTATTCCGGTGCCTTTTCCTTGACGACAGCCGCGGCATTGATGACCACTTCCTTGACATCATCGGTGGCATCCTTTGCTTTTTGCGAGAACTCGGGTGCTTTTTCCTTGAAGGAGGCAGCCGCATCCTGATATACTTCCGTCGCGGCTTTCTTCACCTCTTCAAAGTAATCCTTCGCGTCGACTTTGCCATCGCCGTTGACATCCTTGATGCCATCGGGATTGTTCTCCTTCACCTGCTCGGCAACTTTCACCGCGGCGACGGTTGCGCCAACGGTCACGCCGATACCCAGGAGTCTGTTCAGAAAACCCATCGTAATAGCCTCCTTATTTTTTTACTATTATAGTCGATAGAGAGATGATTCGCAACGTGATTCAATCCATATTTGAGCACGCAACCCGATCGATCAATACAGCCATAGGATGGCGCAATCATTGCGAAATCAGGAAACGCTATGCAGACAGATGATAGCCGCGCTATGAGGGGTCAGGCCGCTTTGCGGATAGATAGTACAGCGGAACCGCGAGCAACTGCGCACCGACCGAAACAGCGATCATTATAGGAATGCTCACGTCATAAAGCACGCCGAGCAACCAGCTGCCGAGGAACCAAAATACGCCAAACACGCACTCGAAGATACCGTATCCCGTGGCCCGGCTTGCCTTTGGTACGATGCCCGCAACGGCAGCTTTGAGAACGGACTCCTGCGCGCCCATGCCGATGCCCCACATGGCGATGCCGACCAGCAGCGCTAGATTGCTTGTTCCGCCGAAGATCAGCAGCGCAAACGGCGCGGAGAGCGCGGTGGAAAGAATCAGCGCGCGCACGCCTTTCTTATCAAACATGAGCCCGAACACCATCGCGGACGCGGCATCCACCAGCATCGCCCCGGCATAGAGCAGCGGCAGCGTTCCGCTATTGACGAACGACCCTACCTCCGACAGTCCAGCGGAAAGAGCCGCGTGTGTGCGCGCAATGTGCATGAGAATCAGCGAGTAGTCGATAAACCCGAATGCGAACAGGCTGATGCCCGCGAGATACAGCACAAATTTGGTGTTCAGGCGAAACGGTATCAGCAGCTTGGGTTCGGGCTCAAACTGTTCCGGATTGGGGAATTTTCGTTTGGTGAAAAACAGCATGAATATGGTTGCAACCGCCGGAATCACCAGCAGAGCGAGGGCGAACGCATACCGCTGCTGCAAGGTTCCGTCCGTCTTGAACAGCAGCGTAACATAAAGCATCACGGGGCCAAGAAATGCGCCGAACTGATCGACAAGCTCCGCGATGGCAAAGCTTTTGCCTATGCCTTCCTGCGTGGCGGCAAAGGACATCAGGGTACTTTTTGCGGGTTTTTTGATTGCCTTTCCGATGCGCTCTACCACGATGAGCGAGCTGGCGAAGATCCAGCCGTGTTCACCGGAGAGAGCGAGGGCGGGAACGGCAAGTACATCGACGACGTAACCAACGATGGTGATGAGCCAGTAACGCTTGGATTTGTCCGCAAGGCGACCGAAAAGCAGGCGGAGAGAATAGCCCATAAGTTCACCAAGGCCGGAGACGAAGCCGATGGTCGCGGCGGAAGCGCCAAGCAGGCTCAAGTACGCCCCGCGGATACTCGCAGCGCCTTCATGCGTCATGTCTGAAAGCAGGCTCACGACGCTGAAGAGCAGGATAAACGTCATCGCAGGGGTGAGCGCGCGGAGCTTCTTCTTCATTATGATACACATTCCATTTCGTTTATTGGGAACGAATTCCAATTATGATACAAATTTCATTTTGTTTAACGAGAACAATATCTAATTATGATATAAATTCCATTTCGCTTATTAAGAACGATTTTTAATTCTGATACAGTTTCTATTTCTTTTATTGAGAACGATTTCTAATTATATTTTAGTCATGATTGCGTGGTACGTCAATGAAGTGGACGGCAAAAGAGGTAAATTATCCTTTACCTTCTATATTTTTAATTTGCCACCTCATGAAACACGCAAACAAAAAAAGCCCGCGCAGTGATGCGCGGGCTTAGCGTTAGAGGGAGTAACTTGTGTGTTATTCGACGTCCTGCAGCGCGTCGTAGCCTTCTTCGCCCGTACGCACTTTGATGACGTTTTCCACATCGTAAACGAAGATCTTGCCGTCACCAATGTGTCCGGTATAGAGCACGCTCTTGGCGGTATCGATGACGGTACGCACCGGTACCTTCGTGACCACGATTTCGACCTGTACCTTTGGCAGCAGGTTGACCTCGGTCTCGACGCCGCGGTAGAACTCCGATTTACCCTTCTGCATGCCGCAGCCGAGCACCTGGGTTACCGTCATACCAGTAACGCCGATTTCGTTCATTGCGGCTTTGAGCGCCTCGAAACGGCTCTGCTTGGTGATGATCTCGATCTTGGTGATCTTCACGTCGGAACCGACCACCTTGGAAGGCTTGCTGATCAGCTCGACCGGTACCGCTGCATCGATACTCGCAGCACTGGCAGCGGGTGCGGAGGGGGCTGGCTGCTTATGGAACGGAACGTAGTTGAACCGTCTGAGCTGCTTGATGTCCGCATTGTCAGCGGAGTCATAGTCGAGCTCACCGCGAACAAGCTGGCTGTCGGGATAGGCAAGTACGCCCATTTCGGGAATGTCGAGGCCTTCCAGCTCTGCTTCGGGAGAGATACGCAGACCCCAAACTTTATCGAGTAGTTTGAAGAAGAGGAACGAAACGCCGAAGCCCCAAACGAGCAGGACTGCAAGCGAGATCAACTGGGCGTAGAGCTGGGTCGCATCGCCGTAGAACAAGCCGCGCACTGCGCCCGCCACGCCATTGAAGCCGTCGCCGTACTTGCCGTCCGCAAAGAGGCCAAGCGCGATGATACCCCAGAAGCCGTTGACACCGTGGACGGAGATTGCGCCGACGGGGTCGTCGATCTTGAGCTTATTCTCCACAAACGAAACGGAGACGCAGACTAGAAGACCTGCCACGAGGCCAATGATGAAGGATGAGATGCCGTCAACAAATGCGCAGGGAGCCGTGATGGCAACTAAGCCCGCGAGCGTGCCGTTTGCGGTCATCGAAGGATCGGGCTTGCCGAACTTGACCCACATATAGAACATTGCCACAAGGCCGCCGATCGCGCCGGCGATCATCGTGTTAGTTGCAACGACGGAGAGTCTGAAGTCGGTAGAGTTGAGTGTGGAACCCGCGTTAAACGAGAACCAGCAGAAGAAGAGGATGATGGTACCAATGATCGCCATCGGAATATTGTGTCCGGGGAAGGCGCGCGCTGTGCCATCCTTTTTGAACTTGCCGATGCGCGGACCGAGGACGATTGCGCCAGCCAGCGCGATCATACCACCCATGGAGTGAACAACTCCGCTGCCCGCGAAGTCCACAACGCCGTGACCAAGGCCGAAGTTTGCGCCGAGGGTCGCCAGCCAGCCGCCGCCCCAGACCCAGTTGGCAAACAACGGGTAAAGGATCATTGAGATGAAGAACGAGGTGATGACCATCGCGGAATATTTCACGCGCTCAGCCATGGCTCCGGTGGGAATGGTGACCGTGGTGTCCATAAACACCATCTGGAAGAAAAAGAGTGCATAGATACCCGCGTCATAGGTGCCGTTGAGCATAAAGCCCTTGTAGCCGAAGATGCCGCCGAGGCCGGGGATTTTCACCATAGAGTCGAGCGCTGCACCGCCGCTGCCTAGACCAGCCGCGCCGCCGCTACCGCCCATCTGGAGCGCGAAACCAACGAGGAAATAACCGATTGCACCAACGAGAAATACCATGAAGTTCATGGTCATCGTGTGCGCCGCGTTCTTGCCGCGGCAGAAGCCGGTTTCCACCATTGCAAAGCCGCACTGGAAGAAGAAGACCATAAATGCGCAAATCATAACCCAGGTGTAGTTTGCGCCAAAGTAGGCTTTGTTCGCCGTGGTGGCGACGTCTGTAATCGTCTCCGCTCCGGTTGTGGCAACGTAGCTTGCCCCGGTGGGATCTGCAGCCGCAGACTGCGTTGGGAAGAAGAGCAGTAGAGCTGCTCCGACGAGAGCAAGAAGGACTACGATGGCAAAGATTGACTTTTTCATTGACTTACCTCCCTTTATTTTGAAACTGCAAGGTTTTATAAATAACGCTAGATCGCTCAGCGTTCTTTCTTCTCTTTCTTCTCCTTGCGAAAGTTCTCCCAAGAAAATCCGCTGGATTTCATCACTTCCGCGCGAAGCTTAGAAAGAGACATGAAATACCGTACGCCGAGAAACAGAATCACCATCCCAAAGATAAAACCGGGAAACGTGGATGTCATCACCTTTAACTGCACATCGTTGATCGCGCTGTATACGCAAAAGCCCGCGCCGAGAAGCATGATCACAATAGACAGTACATAGAGAATTACGATCATGGCGACTTTCCCCTTCGCCACGGACGGAGCCACCGCCGCTGTACGCACCATGTTGTCAACCTCCTACTTTTATTTTCTCAATCGAGAATCCCCTGAATCACGAAACACATCTTCTCAAAAACGATCAGCAACAACATTGGCTGGTCATTTTTGATAAAAAAATAGCAAAGGCGCTCGAGGGAAGCCCCCAAAGCGTCTTTGCTGTTGCCAAATTTATATATTATTTACGTTCCGATGTCAAGAAAAAATTTCAAAACGCCATATATTTTGAGATTTATTGCGAAATTCTGTTGCAATCTGCACAGAATGGTGCTCGACGGCACCAGTGGTTAGAGGCGCGGAAGCTGACTCTGCGCCGCATTTTTCTGCTTTGGCTTGATGCGGATATTGCCGACCGCGATGAGCACATAGCCGATGATCAACGAAAAAATCATCGACTGAATCACGTCCGGCTCACCAAGATACAGCGGAACACTCGTGATCGCGTCTGCGACGGTGACGCCGTAGGACTCGTGAAAGGTGCGATAAATTGTAACCGCGAGACCAATATATTCTCACGATGGGCATCCGCGGAATATGTTGATGATGTTGAGAAGAAAAATGAGAAAAAAGAGAATATTACGATTTCATAAATGTAACTTTGTCGCAAACAACTGCCCCTGCGTGACGCAGTCGCTTGACAATCAATAAGATTGTGCTACGTTGTATTTATAAAGATCAATTGCTCCCAAGTGGAGCGCAAAGAGAACGATAGCATCAGAAAGTTGAGGTTTGAATAGATGAGTCAGCAAACTATTTCCAAGATTATAGCGAGGGAAATCCTCGATTCGCGCGGCAATCCAACGGTGGAGGCCGAGGTCACCACAAGCGGCGGCGTGGTCGGCTGGGCTGCGGTCCCCTCCGGCGCATCCACAGGTGCGTATGAAGCGCTGGAACTCCGGGACGGCGACAAGAACCGTTATCAGGGCAAGGGCGTGCAAAAAGCGGTCAAGAATGTGCATACCATGCTCGCGCCAAAGCTCGTCGGCATGGACGTAACCAGCCAGCGCGAGATCGACTACAAGATGCTCGCCATCGACGGCACGGCAGATAAGAGCAAGGTCGGCGCAAACGGTATCCTCGCGGTCTCGCTCGCGGTTGCTAACGCGGCCGCTAAAACGCTGGAGCTGCCGCTGTATCGCTACATTGGCGGGGTAAACGCGCATGTGTTGCCCGTTCCGATGATGAACGTGATCAACGGCGGCAAGCACGCGGATAACAACATCTCCAGCCAGGAATTTATGATCATGCCTGTCGGTGCACCTTCGTTCGCCGAGGGGTTGCGTTGGGGCGTAGAAGTATTCCATACACTCAAAGGCATCTTGCACAAGAAAGGTTTGAGCACTTCTGTTGGCGACGAGGGTGGCTTCGCGCCAAGCCTCTCCGGTGAGCAGGAAGCGCTGGAAACACTCTTGGAAGCAATCACCAAGGCAGGATATGTGCCCGGCAAGGATTTCATGCTTGCCATGGATGCCGCCTCGACAGAGATGTTCGACGAGGCGAAAAAAGCAGGCAAAGAAGGGAGCTATCTCTTCTGGAAGACCGGGGACATGAAAACGCGTGACCAGATGATTCGCTACTGGGCGGATCTCTCCGCGAAATATCCCATTATCTCACTGGAGGATGGCCTTGCGGAAGAAGATTGGGACGGCTGGAAGCAGCTGCGCAAAGAGATTGGCGACAAGATTCAGCTGGTTGGCGACGACCTGTTGGTGACGAACACCAAGCGCCTCGCGCGGAGCATTGAGGAGGATAGCGTTAACTCGATCCTCATCAAAGTCAACCAGATCGGCTCGCTGACCGAGACGCTGGAAGCCATCGAGATGGCACAACGCGCGGGCTTTACCGCCGTGACCTCGCATCGCTCCGGCGAAACGGAGGACACGACCATCGCGGACATCGCGGTTGCCACCAACTCGGGTCAAATCAAGACCGGCGCACCTTCGCGTACAGATCGCGTTGCGAAATACAACCGCCTGCTACGGATCGAAGACGAACTTGGCGCTTCCGCGGTCTATGCGGGCAAGAATGCCTTTGGCAAGATCGGCAAGCGCATTCAGTAACACATTGTGCATACCAAAGCCCCCGAACCAAACGGTTCGGGGGCTTTTTTTGTGCAGTTTCGTCAACCAATGGAAAGGCCTATGATGGGTAGAACATCCAGCGGCGTTTCGGGATAGTAGTCCGCGGGGATCGTGGGGTCCGTCGTACCCCAGACCGCCAGCGCACCCTTTGCCCCTGCCGCGTGTGCGCACTGCATGTCATAGGGCGCATCGCCGAGGAAGAGGATTTCGCTAGGCGAGATGCCGAAATGGTTTGCCGCAAAGAGCAGGGGGTCGGAGGCGGGTTTGGGGTTTGCTACGTCGTCCGCGCAAACCGCTACATCGAAATAATGCATGAGCCCATACTTATGAAAATGCTCCAGATATAGCTCGCGACCCTGTGAGGTGGCAACGCCGAGGGGAAGGCCTGCATTCTTGATGGCGGAGAGCAGCGTCACGATGCCGTCGAACGGCTTGTTGTCTCCCGCAAGCGGCGCGTAATACTCGCTCCAGACCCGCAGTGTGTGCTGCCAGTCCGGCAGTGTGAATAGTTCGTCCAGCGCATAACTCGGAAGCCCCAACATCTTTCTCAGGTACTCCGGCGAGTGGCGTCCACCGCCCGTGTCGAAAACAGCACGATCCAGCGTGAGGATCAGATTCGGCGCGGAGTCGATCAGGCAAGCGTCGATATCGAACATGACGGCTTTGAAGTTGAAAGAATTTGTTTTATTCATACAATCGTGTAGTCTATCAGTTTATCTAGTCAGAAGCAAGCGCAGGATGCGCTTTTTGCTGCCGCGCGGTTACGTACTCGATTCATTCCAGAATGCCGAGACTTTTTCGGCAAGCTCTCCTTTGTGCCGCACCCGCTGTACCCCCCATTGCGGGGGCAGAAGCTGGCGGTAGTCCGCGAGAGAATAACGCGTGTCGATTAATAGCAGTGCGCCGCGGTCGGTTTCGGTGCGGATGATGCGCCCCGCCGCCTGCAAAACCTTGCTCATGCCGGGGTACTGATAGGCATAGCGAAAGCCGCTCTGGTACGTTTCCTCATACGCCTCGCGCAGCACATCCCGCTCTAGGCACACCTGCGGCAGACCGACGCCGACGACCACCGCCCCGCAGAGCCGCTCGGCCGGCAGATCGATCCCCTCGGCAAACACACCGCCCATGACCGCAAGCCCAAGGGTAATGCCCGTCATGTCCGGCAAAAACCGCGCGAGAAAGTCCGCGCGGGCCGCGTCGTCCATCTTGGGCGACTGCTCCAAAAAATCGACCTGAGGAAGCATGTCGTGCAGCAGCACGGAAAGCTTGCTTAAATACGAGTGGCTCGGCGCAAAGACGAGATAGTTGCCCTTTTCCCGCGCGGAAACGAATGCACAGACGGCATCCGCAACGGAATGGAGCGTCGCCTCGCGCGCGGCAAAGCGCGTATCAAGCGACAGGTGAAACACCGCGAGATTTTCCGTCGGAAAAGGGGAAGGCAGCGCGAGAAACGGCGTCTCCTGCTTCACCCCGGTTAAATCGCGATAGAAAGCAAACGGCGAGAGCGTTGCGGAAAACAGGATTTCACTGCGGCATTTTTTGTAAACCTCAGCGAGCTTCTCCGCGGCATTGGTGCAAAAGAGCGTAAGCGTGCGCGCTGATTTGCCACCCTGATAGAGGGTGCGATACTGCGCATCGTATAAATCCAGCACATAGCGAAACGCGGAGAGGTCAAAGCTGAGTTTGCGCGATAGCGCGCGGTCGGCGGGGATGGTCTCTGCTGAGAGTTGATCCAACGCGTCCTCAATCACTCGCGTCAATTTTTCCGGTGGTTCAGCAGCGGCAAGCGGGACATCGATTCCATCAAAACACGCAGACATCTGAGTTTCCAATCGCTTGAGCGTGCGATACAGCGGCGTTTTTCGCTGCGGTTTGGGGACGGAGCGGCGCGTTTCCGTGATGGCAGAGAGCGAGATCGCCGCGGAATACATGCTCCTCGCGCGGTCGGGCAGATTATGCGCCTCGTCCACGAGCAGCACAAACCCGTTTCGCCCGGCGGTAAAGAAGCGCTGCAGTCGAACCCGCGGGTCAAAGGCATAGTTATAATCGCAGATGATCAGATCGCAGGAAAGCGAAAGATCGAGTGAAAGTTCAAACGGACAGAGAAAGTGCTTTGCAGCATGCGCGCGGATCACGTCCGGCGTGAAGACACCGGCCAGATCGTTCATGGAGGCGAGCGCATTGCCGAGGCGGTCATAATACCCCTCCGCGCGCGGGCAGTCTCCCTCACGGCAGATCGGGTGGTCGTAGACGCACGATTTTTCCTTGGCGGAGATGACCACGGCGCGCAGGTGCGGCGCGTGGATGAGCTTTGCCGCGTTGACGGCGGCTTCCTGCTGCGTCGTGCGCGCGGTGAGGTAAAAAATCTTTGCCGCGTGCCCGTCCGCGAGTGCTTTCAGCGCGGGGAAGAGCACTGCCATGGTCTTGCCCGTGCCCGTCGGCGCTTGCGCGAGCAGGGCGGACTTTTCGCGGATGGCATAGTAGACCTGCGCGGCAAGTTCGTGTTGCCCTTCGCGAAACGCGGGATAGGGAAACGCCATTTGCCGCACGTCTTCGCGTAAGGCTCGCTCGTGCACATATTCGGTTTCGAGCAGGGCGAGATAGCGACCAGTGAGAAGATGATAAAACGCTTCCAGTTGCGCATGAGAATACGGTTCCGTCAGCGTCGTGACTTCGCCTGTGTCCAGGTGAAAATACGTCAGGCTCACATCGATCTGCGCAATAGACGCCGTTTCGCAGAATAGAAACGCGTAGCATTTTGACTGCGCCCAGTGCTGCGGATCGCCGTCGCGCAGCCGCTCGCTATCGAGGTAAGTTGTCTTGATCTCCTCCACGCGCGCCTCGCCATAGAGCCGGTCGATGCGCCCGTAGACGGTGAGCTCGATGTGCTCGGAAGCGACAGCGCCGGAGACGGAGACCTCGTTTCTCGCGCCGTCCTGAGCAATTGCTTGCAGCGCTTGATGCCCGCGGATTCCGTCGAGCAGGCGCGCGGAAGAAGCCATCGCGGAAAGACTGCCGGATAGCATGACGGTTTCTACTAGCGTTCGCACGGCGACTCTACGCTTCTCCAAATGCGCTCCTTTTAGGCGAAATGCGGACAGTTTGCCCCGTTCCAAACGCCGGAGCGCGAACGAGTACAAATGTTTGCTTTTGATAGTATATCACAGCAAAACGGAGAAAACAGCCGCGATCTTGTTTTGCTTGCAGCCGACATATAATCTGATATAATAAACTTAAAACACCATTTCAGTTTCCAGCGTATCACGACATTCCAATCGCATTTTCTTTGATTCATTCGGCAAAAGAGGCAGCATGACAAACGAAGAAGCTTTGTATCGAGAAACCTTCGCGCTCTACCAAGCGCGCGGAGCAAAATTTACGATGGACGAACTATCGGAGCGTCTTGGCATCAGCAAAAAGACGCTCTATGAACTCGTCCACTCAAAAGAAGAGCTGGTGCACCGCGCCGTGGAGCGTTATTTTGACGCGGTGGAGCGCGAGCAGGCCGCGATTCGTGAAGACAATTCGCTCACTGCATTACAAAAGGTGCAGCGTCTCCTCTGCGTCGTGCCGCAGATGCCGTTTCAGGAGTACCGCATCCGTGAGTTGAACCACTCTTTTCCGGAAGCATATCTTCGAGTGTCGCAATGGTTGGAGACAGGCTGGGAGAAGACGTTTGCCATGATGGACGAGGCGATTGCCGAAGGCGCGCTTGCCGCATTTGACAAAGCGCTGTTTGCCAAGATCTACGCGTATGTCATGGAAGGGCTGATGCTCGAGCGTGAGCAGCGCACTACTGCGGACTTTGCCGAGGAGCAGAGGCGCGCGGTGCGGATGATTCTTGGTGGAGTCTGTACGCCACGCGGCGCAGACTTGCTCTTACAAAACAACGAATAACTGGGGGGTCACAATGGGAAAACGGGAAGCAAAGGTTCGCAAGCATAAGGGGCTTGGTTGGAAGATTTTTCTGGTTTTGGTGTTAATTGGTGCAATCAGCGCGGTGGTGCTGTTTGTACCGTTTGGCAAATATGATTTTTCGCCCGCGCCGGATACCGCGGTCAAGGCGGACGGTAGCTTTGACTACAGCATTCCGCTCGATTCCACCAGCACGTGGGCAAAATTCCGCGCCAACGCGCTCAATAACGGCAGAAGCCCGGTCGATCCGCTGGCGGACGAAACGCTCGCGCCGTGGAGTTACCGCACGGGCAAAGGCATCTTCTCTTCGCCTGTGGTGGACGCGGACGGCAACTGCTACATCGGCTCTGCGGACACGGTGTTCTATTGCTTTGCGCCGGATGGCTCGGTGAAGTGGAGCGTCAAGACGGGCGAGATCATCGACTCCTCCGCTCTGCTGGACGATCAGGGTCACGTATACTTCGGCAGTGGAGACGCCAACGTCTACTGCCTCGATCGCGAAACAGGCGAAATCTTGTGGAAATCCCCGGCGCAATCCACCGAAGAGGTAGAGGCGCAGTACGACATCGATACCTATAACGTCAACTGGTTTGAGGGCAATATCGGTATGCTACCGGATGGAACCTTGCTCGCGCCGAACGACAACTACCTTGTCTACGCGCTCGATCGCGAGAGTGGAACACGAAAATCCGCGTACCTCGCCAACGAAATGGTCTGGTCGCTGCCATCGATCAATATAGATACCGGTAGGCTCTATTTTGCCTCGTGCAATCAGATTCTGCAGAACGTGTTTGCCTACGATGTCTCCGGCGAGCGGCTCTGGAAAACGGGGAGCTTTGGTACCGTCGCGGCAACGACGCTGCTGACCAGCAATGCCGAAAAGGGCGCGGTCATCGTCGGCGGGTTCGACGGGTTTGTGCGCGCCTTTGCGCAGGACAGCGGCAAGTTGCTCTGGAAATACGGCACCAAAGACCACATTTATTCGAGCCCTGCGCAACTGAGCGATGGCACGATTATTCAGGGCAGTACGGACGGAACACTCTACGCCATCGATCCGGACACGGGCAAGTCCATCTGGGAATTTGACACGCTCGAACCCATCCGCTCCTCGCCCGCGGTAGACGGAAACGGCAATATCTACTTCGGCAATGGCGAGGGTAAGCTGTATTGCGTCAACCCGGACGGCACGCTTCGCTGGAGTTATCAGTGCATCACCGATGTGCGAAACGACCTAAACAGTTCTCCCGCGCTGGGGTACAAAGGCGTGTACATTGCTGGCGAGAGTGGCGAGGTGTTCTTTGTGCCGTATGACTACCCGCTGACAGACGCGGGCAAAGCTGACCCGCGCTGCTATTCGGTTGGCGAGGACATGCCGTCCGACGGCGCGCACCTGCTGGTTACAACCGCGTTTGGCGCAACGCTGCTCACCCCTCTGGAATCGATCGACGCGAACGAACCGATCACGCTTTCGCTGGTTGTGCGCGAAAATGGCAACACCGTACTCTCCGCGTTGGAGAGAGACAATGTGCGCGTCACGATCCCCGGCAACGACGGGTATCGCGTTGACATCGGCGCGACCAATCGTTTTTTCAACATTGTACCCGCGCTCGGCGGCTGGAAAGCGGACGCGGACGGTAAGATCACCGTCAAGATCGAGGCAACATACCGAACGGACCTATCGCGCTTCGGGTTGAAATTCTTCGGCGGAAAAAATAAGACCGGGGTTGCATTGTTCTTCGATTGCCAAATCACGCAGGGGGTAAGTTCAGAGAAGACGTTCCAAAACGCCGCGCAGGACAAAACGCAGAGCGTGCTGGAACTCAGCCGGCTCTCCGTGCCGACGCCGTCGATTTTGCCCTCGTATAACCAGATCGGGTTCGATTCGCTGCACTATATCGCGGGCGCGGTGGACAAGACTGACTCCGGCGATCTGCTGATGTGGGTCATCGAAGGGCGACTCAACGAGGACGGAACCTCCTCCATCGACCCCACGGCGATCACGCGCTATCCTATGCTGCTGCATGAGGAAAACGGTCTTGTCACGCTGTATAACGACGATGGGTTCAAGATTAAGTTCATCGGCTCGTGGGATATGCCGTTTGCAAGCTATCGCATCAGTGCGCCGCTGGGCAGCGACGGAACGTTCGCGCGGGATGCGGATGTGGTCGCCGTCACCAACTGCGACGAGATTGAGTTCTACGGCATCGGGCTCAAACTCATGGGCATGAGCGAGTTCAAGACGGGGCAGATGTTCGTACGCGGCGGTGTGCGGCTGACCCAGCGGGCGGACGCGGTGCAGCCGGAAGGTGTTGGTTCTGTTTCGATTGAGCGGGATGTAAGCAGCGTCACGGCGCACTTTGAGCAAACCACGCTCCGCGCGGACGAGCACGTTTACAGCATTCTGGTGACCGACAAAACCGGGCATCCGCTACCGCTCTATTACACCAAGAACACGAGCGTAACGGCAAATGATGACGGCACGATTGACTCCATTACACTCTCGCTCGACAAAGGGGAGTCCATTCCAGCGAATGCGCGTGTGTATGTCATGGTGGATACCTATCCGGTACTGATCGGATAACAGAACAACGAACGATGCAAAACAGCCCGCCGGAAGGCGGACTGTCTGTTGCTTTGCGCGTGAGCAGTTCGTTTAGATCGGCAAAAACGGCGAAGGTTCACCCACGCAATACACCTTGAGCACATGCAGCGCGCGCGTACAGGCGGTGTAGAGCAAAAGCCGCTCGTTCTCGCTTGCGTAATGCCCAGCCCCGGCGTTGGTGAGGATCACCGCGTCAAACTCCAGCCCTTTGGCGAGATACGCAGGCACAACGACCACACCGCGCGGAAACTCCTCCTCGCCGCCAAAGAGCGCATGGATCGAACCCGTGTCCTTGAGCGCATGAAACACGGCCTTTGCTTCCGCCTTCGTCTGCGTGATGATGCCGATGGAAGCATGCCCCAGCCCGGCAAACGCAGATAGATCGTCCGCAACGGCGCGATGAACCGCCGCCTCGTCCGGCAGGCAGACGATTGCGGGGACTGCGCCGTGGCGGCCGACGGAATCGATAACGCTCTCGCGTTGGAGTATTGCGCTTGCAAATGTGGTGATCTCGGCAGTGGAGCGGTAGCTTTTTGTAAAGCGCAGCATGAGTGTTTCCTGATCCGGAAACAAGGATGCGATGTGCTCATACCCGCCGAGGCTGAGAAATGGGGTGATCGACTGATCGAGATCACCGAGCATGGTGACGCTCGCCTGCGCAAAAAACAGCCGTATGATCTCGTATTGCAGCGGGGTATAGTCCTGCGCCTCGTCGATGATGACATAGCGAATGCGCGCGGTCTTTTGCGTGCCGCCCAGCGCGCCTTGCAGGTAAAGAAGCGCAATCTGGTCCTCGTAGTGCAATAGCCCGGCGCGGAGGGTATCGCGTGTGTAGCGGGAGATGGTGTCGGCGGTGGTTTCGGGCAAATCCACCATCCAATCGCGCAAATCGGAAAGAAACGAAGTATAGATGCCGCTGACGGTCATAGCGGTCAAAGTCGCAGCGTTTGTGCGCGCTAGCTGTGTCTCTTGCCGAGCGACCCCGCGGCTCCTGCGCTTGAGTTCTCCGCGGTCGATGAACCCCTCTGAGGCGGTGATCATCTCGGATATTTGCGCCGCGCGTTTGACTTCGTAACCATCGAGCAGGTAGTCCATGCGCGCGCGGAGTTTTTCAAAACGCGCAAGATAGGGCAGCGACGCGTAGTCATACGAAAACAATCGCTCCAACTCCGCTGAGGATGCAATGCTGACTCCGGCGCAACTCAGCGGTGTGAAGCGCACCGGCCGCGTTAAAAGCGCTTTTGTATACGCCATCAGCGCGGTGCGAAACGCGGGCGATGACTTGATGCGCAGGCTTTCCACGCGTGGCTGAAACCCGGGCTGCGATTTGCCGGAGAAGAGATAGTCCATCAGGTCGTAATACCGCTCTTTGCGCCCTTTAACGGAAAGCGCGCCGGAGAGGAACGATTCAAACGTGGTTTGCAGCATATTCGCTTCGCCCAACTCCGGCAAAACGTTGGAGATGTAGTCGCTGAATACCGGATTTGGCGAAAAGACGATGATGTTATCGGCGGTGATGGTGTCTCTATGGCGAAAGAGTAGATAAGCGATCCTGTGGAGCGCAACGGATGTCTTTCCGCTGCCAGCCGCGCCCTGCACGATCAGGTGCTTGTAGGATTCGTTTCGGATCGCGCGGTTCTGCTCCCGCTGAATCGAGGTCACGATGGAGCGCATCTTGCCGTCTGCATGCCCGGCCAGCAACTGCTGAAGCATTTCATCGTCAATTTTTACGCTGCTGTCAAAACTGTAAGCGAGTTTTCCGTTTTCAATTTTATACTGTCGCTTGTTCGTCAGATCGCCTTCGACCACGCCGCCCGGGGTGGTAAAACTTGCTGTTCCGATTTCGTCGTCGTAAAACATGCCGCTCACCGGCGCGCGCCAGTCGTAAACCAGCACTTTGTTATCGTCGGTGATGAGGCTAAATGTGCCGATATAGTAGGCGCGGGCGCTTTGTTCGGACAGGTTACGAAAATCGATGCGCCCGAAGTAGGGGGCGCGCAGCATCTTTTCCAGTTTTATTTTCTGCGCTTCTATGATGCCGTGGCTGCGCTTTTGCTTTTTCATGACGCTGATGTATTCCAAAAAATCGACGAGCTTATCCAGCCCGTCGGAGGCAGAAATTGAGCCGACATCTTCCCAGAGATCCCGTTGGGTTTCTATCGCGTCGTCCTTGAGCGCGTCGTCCCGCACGGTGGCATCGGCATATTGTCCGTTCACTTCCGCTAGAACGGTTTCCAACCACTGTATTTCTTGCTTTAGGTCTGTATCGTTCATGCGCGATCTCCTCAATTAATCCGGCTGTCTGCGTGTGGTGAATCGATGAATCAAACGACTCAAAAAAACGATCACTACCCACTTGACAATGAAAATAAACTATATTACGATTAGTATATAGGATGCATAGAGAATATTATTATGCAAGATATACCTTTTCAGCTTACTCTCCCAAGCCGCTTTTTGTCAACAAAATACGATTTCAAGCCTGCGATAACCGCAGGTTTTTTTGATGATCCGGGCAAACGAATCGCCATTTTTTTTGTTGACATAAGTAGAATGCCGATATATTGTATAGATAGAATACCGATATAAGGAGTGCGCCGTATGGGACTGGATAAAACACTCGTCACGCGAAGCACGGGAATGCTTTTACTCAAACTCTTACAAGAGCAGGATATGTACGGATATCAGATGATTGAGGAGTTGGGGCGCAGATCGGATCAGACCTTTTCGCTTAAGGCGGGTACGCTCTACCCGCTCCTGCACGATCTCTGGCGGCAGGGGCTGGTTGTCTCGTATGAAAAAACGGCGGAGACGGGGCGGCTCAGAAAGTTTTACTCTCTCACAGAAGAGGGGCGCTCAACGCTGACAGAGAAGACGCAGGAGTGGGCGGCGTTTTCTGGCGCGGTGAATAAAGTGTTGACGGGGGGTGCGAGCCTTGCGAGAGTCTGAGCGGGAGCGGGCGTTTCTCGACACGGTCTGTGCGCAGGTTCGCTGGCGCGCAGCGCATCCGGCGATCCGGTCGGAACTTGCCGATCACATGGAAGATCAGAAGGAAGCGCTGCTTCAAAGCGGCATAGTACGCGACGCGACGGAAGAACAAAACCTTCGACAGATGGGTGAGCCGGAAGCGCTTGGGCTTTTGTTTGACGCGAGTTATCGCCCCGCCGCGACATTCGGCGTGCTAGCGCCGATCGCACTTTATGCGTTGCTTGGGGTTGTCTTCCGATTGTTTGTCTATCAGATGTCGGGCAGCGCCCCGTGGCGGGATTTTATGATAGCGCTCATACTCGGCGCGCTTGGCGTCGCGCTGCTGTTTCGATTAAATCTATATCGCTCGATTCGATTTGGCTGGATTGCTTTTGCTGCATTTCTTGTGATTGTTGTCGTCTTTCCCTCCGTATATTCCGCCATTTTCGAGCAGATGTCTTTCAGAAGCAGGCCGTATGAAACGCTGCAATATCTTTGGATGCTCTTTCCACTGATCTATGCTCTGCTGCTCTATCGCCTACGCGGGCTTGGGTTTTTTGGAGTTTTCGCTGCGGCGGCGCTGGTCGGCGTGCCCGTTCTTACGAGCATGGTGCTGTATTGGAGCGGATTTTATCTCGAAGCGCTCGCATCGTTTGCGTGCATTGGTTTACTGATTATTGCGATTCGCTCTGGTTTCTTCGCCTGCAAAAAGGGTGTGGCGATCGCGATGCTTGTGTTTGGCGTTCTTTTGATCGCGGCGGTACTGATCATCGCTGAACCAAATCGCCTGGCTCGCGTTCTTGCGGTGCTGAATCCCGCGCGAGATCCGCAAGGCGATGGCTGGCTCGTGTTGCGTATACGGGAGCTGATTTCACATGCGTCGATCTTTGGCGCGGGGAGCGCGTTACCCACAGTAACGCAGGAAGTCGTGGCGCGATTTGGGGAGAGCACAAATTCGCAGAGTCTGCTGCTCGCGATGCTGGCATACCGCTACGGAATAGCGGTTGCGGCGTTACCGGTGCTTGGGCTTGTCGCGTGGCTAACCTATGGATTTTCTCGCGCCCGCAAAATCGGTAGTACGCTCGGCAAACTGCTCGCTCATGCGGTTTTGTTAGTGTTTGCAGCGGAGACTGTGTTATCTGTTGCGGTTTTCCTTGGGTATCCTCTCTGGTATAGCGCGGTATTTCCGTTTCTAACCGACAACACGATGGCGTTTGAGATGAATCTGCTACTGGCGGGCATGCTTGCCTCTGTACTACGGACAGATGGACTGTTTCTAGATACTTCTTTTCGCCAAAAGAAACTACACCTGCGGTTGGAGTAGCAACACATAAACAAAATAAAGAGAGGCACAACGCCTCTTTTTTTTATTGTTTACGGTGGGTCATACAGAAGCAGCAGATTTATCCATAGACGCCAAACTGCTCAACACCATTCCTAAAACAATCAACCCCACGCCCACCCAACCAAACGTGTCCGGCGCCGTGTCGCGCAACAGCAGCACGCCACCGATGAGGGTAAAGAGCACCTCAAAGGATTGTGTGGACTCAACCACCGCGAGTTGACGCTGGCTGTGGCGGACGAGATCTGTCGCGCGGAAGAACAGCAGCGTCGCAATCACGCCGGAAAGCAGCGCGACCCCAAGCGACTGAATCGCTTGCGAAGCGGATGGCATGCCGCGTGTGAATAATCCATAGACCGCGAGGAGAACCCAAAACGGCAGGCTGAAGAGCGTCATGCCATAGACGCGCTCGATCGTGGTCAACTCCGGCGGGCAAAGCGCCATCATCATGCGGTTGCCGAGCGGGTAGGCCACGGCTGCGACGAGGATTGGCAGCAGCGTCTGCGCGATGGAACCCAGCCGGAAAGAGACGATATTTTTGAGTTGAAGGAGAAAAACGCCGACGAGTATGACCGCCGCTGCACCGAGGTTTTTGACCGCGATTTTCTTCTGAAACAGCGGAGACAGCAGCAGCCCCATTACGATCGTGATCTGCCAACTTGCGGCGATGAGCCAGCTCTCACCGTGGTCGCCCGCGTAGGAGATCGGCGCATAAAACAGGCCAAAGCCGACGGTGCTCCACAAGAGCCAGCGAAGCGGGGAGCGGCGGATGGCGGCGTGCACACGCGAAAAGCCGGACGTGCGCCAGACGAGTAGCGCGAAGATTGGGAACGTAAAGAGATACCGAAGAGACGCACTCCAGATCCAGCTACCGCCGGAGAGGTGCATGCTGCGGTTGAGCAGAAACGTAAATGCGAAAAAGAACGATGCCAATAATCCTAACAGGATGCCTTTTTTCATGATCCTCCGTGCGACGCCCTTCTTCAGGTGGGCTTTCGGTGCTTGAAGTGTTTTATAACATAGATTTGGTTCGCGCGCAAGAAAAAAGAGACCCGAAGTTCTCGCAATGTCAATTACGCAACAGGATCAGTTATATTTTTCAAGGAGCTTTGCATAGTCGATGCAAAACTGCATGTCCTTTTCGCCGAGCTTCGCTTTGTAATAGCCTTTTTCTTCGTTGACCGCATTGACGCGGGTGAGCATGTCGGCAGCAGAAGCCCCTGCGACGGAGGCGACGGAGCAAAACCCAGCCTCGTAAAACGCGCGCGCCGCAACCGCGCCAACACCATTGATGCGCACTAGGTCGCAAAGGGCAAACAACTCGTGTTCGAAATTCCTGCATTGTTCCCAGTATTCTTTCGAGGTACGAATGCCGGAATCGGCAAGATGGCGAATCTGAGCGCAATCGCAAGCGGGAAAGTCGGAAAGCGGAACTGGCTTTTGCTCCAGGCTACCGAGTTCGCGCCGCAGAATGGTCAAATACTCGTCCGGAATTCCGGTTTTAGCCGAGAGCGCGGCGAGCTTTGGCGGCGTGGAAAGTGCAGTTTTCAGCTGCGCAACGGTGATTAGTCCAAGACCCGTGAGCCGGGCAAAGCGCGCGTCGAGCTGCTCTTGCAGGATGCGCCGCCCGGGGAGAAGATTTTGTTTTTGGAGCAATTGCTGATAATCGGAAAGAGAGATCTGTTCCAATGGAAGTGTATAACCCATAGCAGACACCTTTCTTCTCGTGTGAGTCATTTCTAGTAGCATATTACTTACACATTATACTACATTAAAGCGTGAAATCTGACAACAGCTTGTCAGCTTTACGCGAAACTGCGCAAAAAAAAGAAGAGGCGCTGAACCTCTTCTAAATGTATTAGCTGCCTGTTTTATATTCTCAGCGATGCGCGAAATCCGCGCACGCCATAATACGACTCCGCTCCATTGTGATAGGTGAACACGTGGTTATAGCGCCTATCGCAAAAGATTGCGCCGCCGAGCGCGCGAATCTCGTTCGGCGTGACCACCCAACTCGAGGTTTTGCGGTCGAACTCGCCAAGTGTTTGAAGCGCGCGATATTGTTCCTCTGTCAAGAGAGATACGCGCATTTCCTCCGCCAAACCCAGCGCGGAATTCACGGGCTTATTTTCCTTTCGCCCATCCAACGCCGCACGGTCGTAACATAGACTTCTACGCGCCGATGGCGTTTCCGCGGAGAAATCGAAAAATACGTATTCATCCGTCGATTGATCAAAGGCAAACACGTCCGGCTCACCGCCCGTGGTCTCCATCATAAACAGCGACCAAAGTTTGGCTGGGTTTTTCCGCAGGCGCGCTTCAACGCTGTCCCATTTCATCCCTGCGTGGCGGGAAATATGAGATTGAAAGCGGGATTTCAGCGTTTTCAGCAGTTCCTCCGCTTGCTCTTGTGAAAGAATAATTTGTTCCATATTGCTCACCTCTTTTATTAGATAATAGCATGCAGCAGGAAATTTACCGTGACAGTGTTACGAAACCAGAGGGCATATCAACCTTTGTGTGCATGAATCACGTCAAATTCCGAATCAAATCCAGCACGCTGCCGTCGCGATAGGTGCAGATGCCTACGACTTTATCGCCAAAGGGGAGCGGGTCGGGCTTGCCCGTGATGCGCTCGGCTCTGCGTGCCAGTTCCTCGATGGGCGTGACCTTCAGGTGCGCTTTTTCGAGGCGCTCCGCAACCTCCGGCCGCCGCGGATTCACCGCGATGCCTTGATCGGTCACCAACACATCCACCGTGTTGCCGGGGGTGACGATGGTGTTGACGTGATCGCGCACGCAGGGCATGCGCCCGCGCATGAGCGGGCAAACGACGATGGCGAGCGACGCGCCCGCCGCAGTATCCGGGTGCCCGCCGACCGCGCCGCGAATCACCCCGTCGGAACCCGTGAGTACGTTGACATTAAAGCTCGTGTCCACCTCCAGCGCGGAGAGTACAACCACGTCCAGCTGGTTGACCGCAGCACCGCGCCGATAGGGGTTCGCGTAATAGTTCGCGTCGATCTGCTGATGAAAACGGTTGTTTTTGAGCGATTGCGCTGCGTCGAGATCAAAACTCTGCACATCCAGCAGGCGGCTGACCAACCCTTCTTCCAGAAGCTTGACCATCGCACCCGTAATGCCGCCGAGGGCGAAGCTCGCGTGGATATTCTTCTCAATCATCGCTTCGCGCAGAAACCGGGTGACCGCAAGCGAAGCGCCACCGGAACCCGTCTGCAACGAAAATCCTTCGTAAAAATATCCGCTGTGCACGATGACATTGGAGGTCATCTCCGCGATCATCAGATCGTGCGGATTGGTAGAAAAGCGCGTAGCGCCCGTCATAATCTTGGAGGCGTCGCCCACATCGTCCACACAGACGATGTAGTCCACGAGCCGCTGGGAGATGCCGAACGGCACATTCGGGTAGCCCACTATGTTATCGGTGAGCACGATGACACTGTCGGCATACTGCGCGTCCACGCGGGCGTAACCCAGCGAGCCGCACATCGATTTTTCTTCTCCCTCGCGGGAGTAGCCGTTCGCGTTGCCGAAAGGATCGCAGCTGCTCGCGCCGAGGAACGCCACGTCGATGTGGATTTCGTCCTCCTCGATCGCCGCGGCTCTGCCGCCATGGGAGCGAAACACCATTGGATCATCCATCAATCCCTGTGAGACGGCTTTTGCCAGCGCGCCGCGGCAGCCGGAGGTTTCAATATGCGAAATCACACCGTTTTTAATGTGCTGAATCAGCGGGGCGTGGACATCCGATAGGCTGGATGGTGCCAGGCGCAAATCCCGAAATCCCATCCGCGCGAGGGTATCCATCACCAGATTGACGATGTGATCCCCGTCGCGAAAATGGTGGTGAAACGAGATGGTCATTCCGTTTTGCAATCCAGAGAGTTCAACGGCTTTTTCGAGGCTTTCGACGATCTTGTTCTCCCGCGCCATGCGGTTTTTCAGCGGCACTGGGTCCTTATCGTATAGGCGCGGATTTTCTCCGGGTACATACGCCGCTTTGTTCAGCGCGTTGAGCGCTGTGTAAAATGCCTGATCTTGCGTCATACTTCGTCCTCCTCAAACACCGCGCGGGAAGCGTAGGCCAGCTCCAGCGTGCGTTCCGCGCGAATAACCACCGGGCGGTCGATCATCTTGCCGTCCAGCGCGACAACGCCGCTGCCACGCGCTTCCGCTTCCCGGCTTGCCGCGAGGATGCGGTTTGCTTTGGCGATTTCTTTTTGCGTAGGCGTAAACACACGATGCACGGGCTTGATCTGGCGCGGGTTGATGACGGATTTTCCGTCGAAACCCAGTTGTTTGATCGCCTGTGTTTCCTTTATGAGCTGATCTTCGTTGTTTACATCGGAAAACACGGTGTCGATGCAGTCGATCCGCGCTGCGCGCGCAGCAACGACGATTGCCCCGCGTGCGTAAAGCAGCTCGCTGCCTTCTAGTGAGCGGGAGGTTTTTAGGTTTGCGCAGTAGTCCTCCGCGCCGAGGGCAATTGCGACCAGGCGGGGGCTAGCGGTGGCGATTGCATAGGCGTTGACCACGCCCAGCGCGCCTTCGATGGCCGCCATCATGCGCGTTTGACCAATGGGGATGCCAAATTGTTTTTCAGCGCGCTCAATTTCGGCTTCCATATCGAGGATGTCCTGCGCGGTTTCCGTCTTAGGCAGACGGATGACCTGTGCACCTGCGGCAACCATCGCCTCGATATCCGCTTTTCCAAACGGAGTGGAGAGGGGATTGACGCGCACCACGCGCTCGCAGTCGCCATAGTGAATGGTCTTGAGCGCGTGATAAACGAGCAAGCGCGCCGCATCTTTTTCACGCAGGGTGACGGAATCTTCCAGGTCGAACATGAGCGCATCGCTGCCGTAGATATGCGCGTCGCTCATCATCCCGGGGTTGTTGCCCGGCACAAACAGCATGCTGCGGCGTAGTCGGCTCATGCGTTTTTCCCCCAGTCGAATGCGGTGGAGCTCGTCGCCCGCTGGCAGGCGGCGGCGACGCGTGCGCGGATGGTGCAGTCCAGCGCGCCCTTGTCCACGGCGTTGATGACGGCGTATTCCAGACCGAATTCCTCAACCGCGTTTCGTATGGTCGCTACGATCTGCTTGCCAAATTCGTTGGCGACAGAACTTTTTAACACGACCTCGACCTCCCGTTGATCACTGGATTCGATCTCGATCATGATATCGCCGGACTCCATGGTTCCCGCCGAGGCGGGGGTGGTAATTTTCATCGGTTTCGCGCTCCTCCAAATGGTTTATCTCTGTGTATAAGCATATGCGTATTCACGCGAGAATACAAGCGTTATGCATCGAATATCAGGATAATATATGACGCGCAAGCATGCCTGCATGATTGTATACAAGCGCACAATCGCGAGAAATCATACCAAGTTCTCGTTTAGAAGTTTCTTGAAAACACAAAAGAGTTTTTTGAATTACATTATGCATAAATGCATGATTATACGAAGCAAAAACCAATCCACCTTATAGAGAGAAAATAAAAAAAGCAATTGTGCTATAATGCGATTATGGAAATTACGCTCGAAGAATTGCTAGCCGCCCGGGACGCGCGCGCGGCATATATCAAACAGCTGCAACGGCGCTTTCCCCGCGCCTGCATTGCTGTGCTCACCGTCGTATCGCCGGGGGCAGTCAAGCGTTCGCCGGAGACGATCCGGTTATTTGACGCGGGGATTCAGGCTATCGCGCGGGTGATCATGCGCTGCGAACTCATCCCGCTCGTATTTGAGTCGCATGAAAAAGAAACGGGCGATGAAGCCTATCTCGTCGTGAAGACCGAACCCGGATTTTTAAAGATGGAATTCTGCAAGTTAGAAGAGTCTGCGCCCTATGCGCGGCTCTGGGATATGGATGTGCTTCGTCCCGGTGGGGAACGCATCAGCCGGGAGGAGATCGGTTTTTCGGAGCGCAAATGCATCGTCTGCGGTAAAGTAGGTAAGGCTTGCTATTCTCGCAAGCTGCACACAGACCAAGAAGTGCAAAACGCTGTGCAAAAACTATGGAAGACCCTACCAGAGTGAAGTAGCGAGCTAGGAGCAATATGGAGATTCGATCCCTTTCGCTGAAGAAAGATGCTGCGGTGATTTCCGCCTTCTATGCGCGCGCGGGCATTCGGCTTGACCGAGGAGTAACCGCGCTCTTTGGCGCATATGAAGGAGAAGCCCTGCTCGCGCTCGGCGGAATCGCGGGCAATGCCATTCGCTCGCTCGCGGTGGACGAATCCCGTCAAGGCGAGGGCATTTTGCCCGCACTTGTGACGCATCTGTATCAAACCCTGAAAGATAGCGGGGTAACGAACGTGTTTGTGGTGACTAAGCTGCAATACGCGCCGCTGTTTTCGTCGCTGTGCTTTTATGAACTCGCGCAAACGGCGGATGCCGCGTTGCTGGAGAGCAGCAACAACGCGTTTTCGCGCTATCTCGCCGCGCTGCCCAAAGCAGACGGCGCGATCGTAATGAACGCGGACCCGTTTACGCTTGGGCACCGCTATCTCGTTGAGACCGCTGCCGCGCAGAGCAAGCGGCTGAACGTATTCGTGCTCTCGGCGGAGGCGGCACATGTGCCCGCGGATGTTCGCCTGCATCTTGTGCGCGAAGGTTGCCGCGACTTGCCGAACGTCAACGTAATTGCAGGCGGGGACTATATCATCTCCGCTGCGACATTTCCCGACTACTTCTTTAAGGATAAAAACGAGTCGGCGCTCGCCTTTGCGCGGCTGGATGCGACGCTGTTTGCTAGCCGCATCGCGCCCGCCTGCGGCATTAAGACGCGCTTCGTCGGCGAGGAGCCGCTCGATCCCATGACCGCGGCATACAACGAAACGCTCTGCGCGATTCTGCCGGAACACGGCATACAAGTTTGTGTCATCCCACGCAAAACCTTCGACGGACAACCAATCTCCGCCTCGCGTGTGCGCGCGCTCTGGCGGGAGGCGCGCTATGACGAGATAGACCCGCTGGTGCCGGAAACCACGCTTGCCTACATTCGGGAGAATCCTTTATGAGATTTACGGCGGAGCAAATCGGACAACTCGCGCGCACGGCGTTAGAACAAGAAGCGAGGCTTACCCCGAAACCAGGCCTTGTAGACGCGGAGAACAGCGGCGCACACGACGACATGGACTTAGCGTTACTGTTGAAAAGCGCGAGCGTGCTCGAACCGTTTTTTGCCCAATTTGCAGCGCAGGGGATGTTGGATGCCGCTCTTTCGCCGGAAGG
>Ga0302289_1000278_pt1 | contig 26025 bp, 22 predicted proteins | sample III_Fen_N1_2_FD_194552 | JGI IMG/M metagenome (GOLD analysis project Ga0302289, IMG submission 194552) | Peat permafrost microbial communities from Stordalen Mire near Abisko, Sweden - III_Fen_N1_2 | ecosystem: Environmental > Terrestrial > Soil > Wetlands > Permafrost | place: Sweden: Abisko... | reverse complement strand
TGATACATCTCTCGGAAATTAACGAAGAGTGATTTTCCTTTGGGTTTCAGACCTGCATCGATGCGAGGTTTGTTCAGCTTTAAATCAGCCATATAAATGTTTTCGGCTACAGAGCTGAACTTGAGAACATTGATTTCCTGCGGTACATAGCCAATACCCAAGCGCATCGCATCATTGGGATTGGTGGGTTTGATCTCGTCGCCCTCGATTTTCAGGACACCCGAATAGGACCCATGCGGGTAGATTCCGTTGAGCACCTTTAACAGGGTAGATTTTCCTGCCCCATTTTCACCAATCAACCCCAAAACTTCACCGTGCTTGACGTTAATGCATACGTTATCGTTAGCCAGCACACCCGGAAATTTCTTTGTGATATTGATCGCTTCCAGCACATAGTCCATGATCTATCTCACCTTGCTTTGCAGATTCCAGGTTCTCCCTGAGGAAAGGTACGAGCTTGCCCTAAGGCTAAGGCAAGCTCGCACCCGCTATGTTTGTATCGTCGTGCGTTTTGTTGGTTGTTGTGTTTACTTGAAGAACGTAGCTACTTCGGACGCGATGCCGCGATGGTAATCGATGCCGTTTTCACCGGTGCCATCTTTGGTAACGATCGGGGCAGACAAATCGGTCCAAGCAGGCACTTCTTCGCCGCGGAGAATCTTGTCAAAATACTGCATGGTCAGATAAGCTTCCTGATACAGGGGCTGTGCGACCAGCGCGATAACCTTACCGGCCTCAAGAGCGTTCAGGTTGCCTTCGGTGGCATCCATGCCGACGATAGCGATTTCGCCGTCAGCTTTGCCAGCCTTGGTAGCAGCATCAGACCAAGTGATGGGAGAGTTGCCGGTGGTGCCGAAAGCGCCGATGATGTCGGGATGGGCCTGAATGATAGCGAGGTTGACAGCCGTCGCGGAGTCGACCACGCCGCCTTCAAGCTCGGTGTCCAACAGGGTGATGCCTTCAAGCTTCATGGTCTTGGCCAGTTCCGCCCAAGTGCTGCGGAAGCTGTCATTGGCGGCATTCTCGGTGACGTTCTTGGTATTCTGGGTCAGAGCGATGGAACCGGTCTTGCCTTCGAGCTTTTTGGCCATCAGCTCAGCAACCTGCTTGCCATAAAGCACCGGGTCGCAAGCCATGTTGAACTTCATGCCTTCGGGCAAGGTACCATCCGCATTGCGATGGTTGAAGTGCGCCACGCCGACGATCACGCCAGCGGCGGCAGCATTCGCGATGCACTCATAAGCAGAGGAATCGCCCGCCCACACCATGCAGGCTTTGCCGCCCTCGGCAGCAAAAGCGTCAACAGCGGCATACATTTCAGCCATGTCGCCACCCTCAGTGCCAATGACCTTCGCATTGGTGTAACCGAGTTCCTTGGCAGCCTTGAGGAAACCAAGCTGCACGATGCGGTGTACAGGATGGTTGTACATAGGCATCGCGATCGCCACGGCATAATCGGCTGGATTGAAATCCGCTGCCAGAGACGTCAGAGCCACAGACAGGAGCATCGCCAGAGTCAGAACGAACGCCAGGATTTTCTTCATGATTGAGTCCTCCTTGTTTTATTTATACCCCGATCTTGCACAGGGATATAATTGTATTGCCGCACTGCAAATAAAGCGTAAGCGGTTACGCAACATCCATATAATATTCCCGGCTACACCATTCGCTTCTCGGCAGTTTCAAGAGAAAACCCCGAAGCGTAAACGCTTACGCAATGACCAAAGTACAAAGTCTCAAGCTGGTGGCACACCGGGTTATTCATTTCAGTTGGCATCATCATACAATGGCGGTTTGACTCTGTCAATAGGTTTTGCATAAGTTTGTTTGTTTATTTTGTAACAAACGGATGAAACCGATCAGAACCGAGCGCAGAAAACGCTTGATACGCTTATCCGATATAGCTTTCACCCTGGCAAAGCAGATGCAGTTCCACATGGGGTGCTTCTTTGCCTATGGCGTCGATCAGCTCCTGCGGATCGCCGTGGTGGAGTGGAAATGTCCAAAAATGGCAGGGAATCAGGACTTTACTTTGGAGCATGGCTGCATAGCGCGCTGCAAGAACGCCATTTAAATTGCCAAACGCGCCATTGATTGGCAACAGGGCGATAGCTGGCTTGGTTTGCAAAGCAGCTTCCAGACGTGCAGGTGTCAGCGCAGTATCGCCTGCAAAATAGATTGTTTCAAAACCAAAATCCAGCAAAAACCCAAGAGCCTCAGGCGCGAGTTCGCCATGGTCACAATCAACTGCGCGCAGTTTGCATTCGGGAAGGATTTGTGCATTATCACCTTTTCGAACCTGCGTCACGCGGGTCATGTCCAGCCCCATGCTCTCCATTTGGGTGGCTACATTTTCGCTGGTAAACACTTTTGTTTTGCCATTGGACATCATGAGCGGGAAGGAATCCACGTCAAAATGATCAGCATGCTCATGTGAAATGAGCAGTACGTCTGCATTGACCTCTTCAGCGCCGCAGGGAGGAGGCATAAGGCGCTTGAAACCCTGACCCATTTCGGGGAAGAGACGTTCCACATACTCCGAGAAGTAGGGGTCGATCATCACAGTATGTTGCTCGTGTGTTTTCAGTAAAAAACCAGCCTGCCCCAACCAGAAAATAGCAACCGTACCCTTTGGCACCGATGTTTGATTAACCCGCCGCATAAATTCCATTGCCAGTACTTCCTTTCGATGGTATCAATTGACATATACGCGTGATATAATCCTTGAGATATGAGCGGAAAGTTGATATAATCGCAAGCGTAGTGGTGTGCGCATCAAGGGACATGCATCCGCGAATTTGGTAAGGATGGTAATCTCATGGACAAACGAGTAACCATATACGATATTGCAGCCAAGCTGGGAATATCCATCGCCACGGTGAACCGCGCCTTGACAAACAAGCCGCGCGTCAGTGTGGAAACCAGGCAGCGCGTACTGAACGCCGCCAAGGAAATGGGCTTTACCCCCAACGCGCTGGCGCGATCCCTGTCGCGTCAGCCAATCCGTTTAGCAGCAGTGGCATTTACCAGCTTCCCGGAGTTTCACAACAGCTTTCTGGCTGGTGTGAAAGCTTCGGTGGACGAACTTCGGGATTTTAACGTTCATGTCGATAGCTACAGCTACGATCAAGGGCCGACCAATTCCGCCCAGGGGTCTGCTTTTTTGAACGAAACCTATACCTGCATCGCCGCAGCTCACTACGACGGAGCGTTGGTTTGCGGAAAAACATCCGACCAGACGCGCATTCTCAGTGATAAAGGGGTGGTGGTTGCTACCGCGATCAACGATATCGCACCGTCCATGCGTAGTTTCTGCGTAAAATACAATGGGCATGTAGCAGGACGCGTGGCGGCCGAACTCCTTTGGCATTACGGGGACAAGACAAGGCCAGTGCTAATCGCATCGGGCGGTGAGCCCCAGTATAGCATTCATACCGAAATGGTAGATGGATTCAGAGAACAGCTTCCCTATACACCGCTTCAACTGGCTGGCATTTATGCGCATTACGATGACCCCCGGATCGCCTATACAGAAACGATGCGTATGTTGGATGAGCACCCAACCCTCGGCGGGATTTACGTCAACTCCTTCAACTCGCTTGGGGTTATCAAAGCGGTGGTGGAACGCGGGTTGGCGGGAAGAATCTGCCTTGTAACCTCCGACATCTATCAGGAACTGCGCGGATATATTCAAGAGGGGATTGTATCTGCTTCCATATTCCAAAACCAGTATCAGCAGGGGAAAAAGGGATTGCGGCTACTCTACCACAGCATAGCGGACGGAATCAAAGCACCGGATACCACCATGATCGAGCCACAGATCATTTTGCGCAGCAATCTGGAGCTTTTTTAGCGATCCGCTTCCAAAAGCTTTTCTACAACGGTGCGAAGCGTAGTATCCTCACCGACATTGCCCGGAAAAATCACATAAGGGATATACGGAAATTTGCTCTCGGCTCCTGTTTGCCACACAGGAACACCGGGGGCAATTTGTCCCATGACGGTTGCACGCTTTACCCCTAATGCTCTTGTGCCCACATCACTGGACGTGATTCCACCTTTTGCGAGAATAAAGCGTGGTCGAGAAATAAGCCGTGCGATGACATCGGTAACGGCTGTTGAAATTTCAACAGAAATCCGGAGTTGGCCTTCCTGATCGTCATTGGGTAAATCCATGCGTTCACGTCTGGTGTACACAACGACGGTTCTCCCTTCCGAGATGCTTGCGTCCGCCATTCGTGATACGCGGGTCACCTCGCCGATGAGTCCGTTTTCAACCAGTACAAGGTGTTGATTAAACTCGATATAGTCAATTGGGCATTTGCTTTGCCGCAGTTCTGCCAATTGCCGGGACGTTTTGCCCACGTGTGATCCAACCAACACCATACCCCCGTGCTTTTCTCCTGGCACAATCAGTTCTGCCGGAGAAAGGAGGGGCTTGTCCGATATCCCTCCCATTACCTTGGGGAGCGCGGCCGCACTGCGAAAAATGAACTCTCTACCCATGAGCAGAACGGTGCAAAGCGCGATGGCGAAAACCTCAACATCAACATAATCTACGGCGTTGACGATGATTTTCTGGAAGTTTGCCGCACCGGCAAGCTGCATGGTTAGTCGATCTAAGTTGGCGGTGCGCAAATCATCAAGTGACAGATAAATCATGTCTTTTGCTTTGTACAGGCCAAGGGTTTTTTCTTCACACCATTTGCCCAAATGGGATTCGCGGTAGCCAAACGTTTTATCATGGGCAAATTCCGTATTCCCAACGGGGATCAGTTGATTGCCCTCCTTGACGTAATGAATGTTATCAAGGGTGTATCTCCCTCCTTCACGGAAGAAAGGAAGGATGATTTCACCGTCATAACGTTTATCCGTTTCGGCTTCCAACACGGAGCGCAATCTATCTGTTTCGAGCGGATAGTGCCCGCGAAGCGTGGAGTCTCCACGGCTGATTACCAAAAAGTCCTTGCCCATCTCTCGCGATGCTTGGGCGATGTTGATGGCGATCTCTCGGTGAAGCTTAGCGGTTTGTTCACCGGTGAGCGCGCGTGAATTGGTGAGGATGAAAAACAGGGGAGCATCTTCCTGAAATGCATTCAGCAACGTCTTTTCATCCCAGGTTGTGTATACGGATACGCCATGCACCGTCTGAATTCCCGTAGGGTCATCATCCAGAACTACGATTTTCCGTCCAAGCCTTGCAAGCGCACCGGAAAGTTTGCGTTGTATACTTTCTCGGTCTACTTCCGGCAGCATATTCAGCACAGTAAAGCTGATTTCATTCCCATTGCAGTCTGACATATTCAATTCCACCAAATCAGTTTTTTTTAGCTTAGCACAGACCTGACGCATTGACAAGTCCTTTTTTGTGATGTAAAATATAAATAAGTCAAAATGTAATCGGTTACGCAACCGAAAAAGCGAATATAAAGGGGAGGAAAGATAGCCAATCGAGAGTTATTGTCATCCATCGGTACGAATCGACTGTAACAATCAGGCTTTTCTATAAGCCATTGGGAACCATGGCTTGAGAGAGCCGCTACTGATAGAAAAACCGGAAGTTCAGGGTTAACAAATCGATCCACTTTATGCCAGCTAAACGGGCATGTGGTGGATTGTTATTAAGCATACCCATTAAAGCGACATACCCATATCACCACATATGGGTGATGTTCCTGTAGTACGAGGAATAAAACATGACGAGATACCGGGTCGGAATTGATATCGGAGGTACGAAGGTTGCGCTTGGTCTGCTGAAAAGCGATGGAACAGTGGTTCGATCGACGGTCGTTCCTACGCCGTCGTTTGCTCAAGGGGAGGAAGCATTTGTCCAAAGCATTTGTACTGCTCTGCATGCCATGCTTATACAAAAAGGGGATACGCTTTCGCAGATCGAGGGGATTGGCATTGGGGTACCTGGAACGGCTGATTGGAAAAAGGGCATCGTACGGTATTGTCCCAATCTGTTTGGTGCGGTGCAGCTTCCTCTGGCAGATCTGTTTGAAAAGCAACTTGGCATTCGTCCCTCCATCGTACAGGACAGTTGGGCGGCAGCCTATGCCGAGTATGAGTTTGGCAGGCATCGGCAAACGCCCAATATGCTTTGTATAACCGTTGGAACTGGAATCGGGTGTGGGGTAATCCTGAATGGGAAGGTTTTTGGCGGCGCATTAGGAACTGCTGGAGAATTGGGTCATGTTCCGATCGTTTTTGAGGGTAGACTCTGTTCCTGCGGCCGACGCGGCTGTCTGGAGCGGTACGTGAGCGGTACGGCAATATTCACACAGGCGATGGAGAGTTTTCCCGAGAAATTGAAGGATCTGCCACCGAAAGCGGAATCTGTTTTTAGCCTCGCCTATGCGGGAGAAAGGGATGCATTGTCACTCATTGCGGAGTGTGTGGACAAGCTTGCTTACGGACTTTCACTGGCCATTGATGTGCTGGCGGTGGATACAGTGATTATATCGGGCGGAGTTTCGGTTCATAAAGAACTTTTGATTGACCCATTGGAGGAGAAAATACGGTCCTATGCGTATCCACCGTGGGCGAAAAACGAGAAACTGCAAGTGCTGCAAGCTTCGCTTGGGAGCGAAGCCCCGATGGTTGGCGCTGCTTTCCTCACGGCGGATCAAATCTGTTAACTTCTCCAGATCATTACCCGAAAGGACAGGATGACATGAATTCGAAGATCATCATCGCAGGCAGCTATAATGGCGTAATTGTGGCAAAAGGGTCGAACATTCCCGGCGTGGGAGAAACCTTCCTTGGCGATACCTTTTTTACCGGCCCCGGTGGAAAGGGCGCCAACCAGGCTGTTGCCGCAAGCCTGCAAGGCGCAGATGTCCGTTTTCTATGCAAACTGGGGAAGGATTCCTATGGAGATGATGCCGTCAGCCTTCTCAAACAATATGGAGGGTTGGAAGGCGAAAGCATCCGCCGCGTGGATGATTCACATACAGGCGTTGCGCTGATTTTTGTGGATGGAGCCGGCAACAACTCCATTATGGTCGTGCCAGGCGCGAACCTGACACTCACAGCTGATGAAATTGTCCATGAGGTAAAGTTGACAGAAAATGTATTCATGGTCGGATTCCAACTGGAATGCGATGTCGGTGAAATGTGCAAAGCAATGATCCGTCTGCATGCCGATGGTGTGAAGACATTGCTTGATCCTGCGCCTGCCGGTCTATTGCCGATGGAAGTGTATCCCGCGATCGACATCATCAAGCCCAATGAGCACGAAGCAGAAATCCTGACTGGCGTGCATATCACAACACCGGAGGATGCATACCTTGCTGCGGATATTCTCCTTGGGCGAGGTGTGAAGACGGCGATTATTACGCTGGGATCAAAGGGTACGGTCATTGTAACGGCAAATGAACGGGCATTTGTCCCTGCGAGAGTGGTGGAAGCCAAGGATACCACCGGCGCGGGAGATATCTTTTCAGGATCTTTCCTTGCGGCGCTTTCCAAAGGGTACCCATTGAAGGATGCTGTACAATACGCCAACTGCGCCGCTTCTATTTCGGTGCAGCGGTTGGGTGTATTTGAAGCGGCACCGACCGAGGAAGAAACGCTGTTGCTGTATCACAGCATGCAGGCATCCCGTTTATGAGCCCTCACAACGGTCTAAAATAAACCGCGGATAACGCTGAAAAGGTTTATTATAAACCATTCCCAAATCCCTTGCGCCTGCTTTTTTTTGATGATAAGATGTGCCCATGAACGATGAGCATCGGAGGAATGAAATAGTATGGATTATCGAGCGGAGAGCCTACGCAAGCATTACGAGTGGAAAGGGAAAATTGAGGTTGTGGCAACCGTACCGGTGAAAACCAAAGAGGATCTTTCCCTTGCCTATACCCCGGGTGTTGCTGAACCGTGTCTGGAAATTCAAAAAGACATTTCCAAGAGCTATGAGCTCACACGCCGTTGGAACACGGTTGCCGTGGTAACGGACGGCACAGCCGTACTCGGCCTTGGCGATATCGGCCCTGAGGCGGGCATGCCGGTGATGGAAGGCAAGTGCGTGCTCTTCAAGGCATTTGGAGATGTGGATGCGTTTCCGCTGTGCATCAAATCCAAAGAAGTGGATGACATCGTACGCACAGTGTACCTGATCAGCGGTAGCCTTGGCGGTGTAAATTTGGAGGATATTTCCGCGCCCCGTTGCTTTGAGATCGAGGAGAAGCTTAAAAAGCTCTGTGATATTCCTATTTTTCATGATGACCAGCACGGCACAGCGGTTGTGACTGCCGCAGCGATGCTCAATGCGCTGAAGGTGACCGGGCGGAACCTGAGCGATCAGGAATGCGTCATTGTTGGCGCAGGCGCGGCTGGTGTGGCGTGCACAAAGCTGCTGATGCGCATGGGACTTAAAAATGTGATTCTGTGCGACCGTCAGGGTGCAATCTGGGAAGGGCGTGACGGGCTCAACCCCGCCAAGGCTGAAATGGCGAAGATTTCAAACCGGCAGATGAAAAAAGGTAGCCTTGCTGACGCGATTAAAGGCGCGGATATCCTGATTGGCGTTTCCGGCCCCGGCATTGTGACGGAAGATATGATTCGCTCGATGAATAAGAACCCTATCATTTTTGCCATGAGCAACCCTACCCCTGAGATTATGCCTGATCTTGCATTGAAAGCCGGAGCTGCCGTTGTGGGTACCGGTCGCTCGGATTTTGCAAACCAGATCAACAATGTTCTGGCATTCCCGGGTATTTTCAGAGGAACGCTGGATGTGCGTGCAAGCGATATTAACGATGACATGAAAATTGCGGCTGCTTATGCGATCGCCAACCTGGTAAGTGACAATGAGCGGTGTGCTGAATACGTGATTCCCGCGCCGTTTGATCCGCGCATTGCGCCAACTGTCGCAAAAGCGGTAGCTGAGGCAGCACGCAAGAGTGGTGTAGCCCGTATCTGATCCAATCCGGCTAGCGCTCTATTTTGGATGATAGCGCTACAGCCTACCAGAGAGGTATGGTAACTGGCAGGGGGAAGCAATTCCTCTTGTTGTATTTTCTGATGCCCAAAATGATATGGAACAGGAGTTGAGCCAAATGGAGAACAAGGAAATGATTCAGGAACTGGTTGCGCGCAGCCGTAAGGCGCAAGCGATTTTGGAAGGTTATACGCAACAGCAGCTGGATGCGATTGTGCGCGCCATGGCAAAGGCGATTTACGATAACGCCGAGCCGTTGGCGAAAATGGCTGTGGAAGAAACGCGCATGGGTGTGTATGAACATAAAATCGCTAAGAACAAAGGCAAATCCCGCATCATCTGGAACGCGCTCAAGGGACAAAAGACGGTAGGCGTTTTGCGTGAACTGAAAGAGGAGGGTTTGGTGGAGGTTGCCAAGCCTATGGGCGTGGTATGTGCTGTGTTACCCTGCACCAACCCCATCGTAACCCCGATGTGCAATGCGATGTTTGCGATTAAGTCCGCTAATACGATCATTGTGGCGCCTCATCCGCGTGCTCTCCGCTGCACGGCTCGCATCAAGGAGCTTTTTGATGCGGAATTTGAGATGCTGGATTGCCCGAAGGATATTTTTCTTACCTTGGAAGACTCGTCGGTGGAAATGACCCAGATGCTGATGAGCGCCTGTGACATCGTGGTTGCTACCGGTGGCGGCGCCATGGTCAAGAGTGCCTACTCTTCCGGCAAGCCAAGTTTTGGCGTGGGGCCGGGCAATGTGCAGGGAATCTACGATACCGATATTGACATCGCAGTCGCCGTGCCCAAAGCGGTTGCCTCCCGCACGTTTGACAACGGCATTATTTGTTCGGGGGATCAAACCATCATTGCGCCCAGAGACACTTACCGGCAGATCATTGATGAATTTGTGAAAAACGGTGCTTATTACACAGAAGACCCTGCCGAGGTGGATGCATGGCGTAACGCTATTTTCCCCGGCGGCGTGATGAACAAGTACCTTGTGGGGCAGGGCGTGGAAAAACTTGCCGCCGCTGCAAATGTGAAAGTACCCGAAGGTACAAAACTGATTATCGTCAAAGCGACAAAAGCCGGCGCGGGGGACTTGCTCAGCAAAGAAAAGATGTGCCCCTTTATGAGCGCCTATGAGTATGACACATGGAAAGAAGCGGTAGAAATCGCCAAACAGAACCTGCTTTGCGAAGGTGCCGGTCACTCGGTTTCCATCCAATCCAATGATCGGGAACACCTGATCTATGCTGGCCTGCATCTGCCTGTGTCCCGTGTGCTGGTGAACCAGAGCTGCGCAACCATGAACGGCGGCGCGTTTGCCAATAGTCTCAGCCCTACCACAACGTTGGGCTGCGGCAGCTGGGGCAACAATTCCATCAGTGAGAACCTCTCCTACAAGCATTTCTATAATACGCAGCGCATCGCCTTTGAGAAGCCGTCCTGGCGGCAGCCCACAGATGAGGAAATCTGGAGCGAGTAATGTGACTGCTCCGGCATGAAGGAGGGACTCAAATTGAAACTCTTGGAATATCAGGCGAAGGAACTCTTTGGGAAATATGGTCTTACAGTAAAAAAAGGGTGCGTGGTGGATGAGCTTGCCACGATCCCGGGAAAAATTAAAGAAGCGGGGCTTCAGTATCCGGTTGTCATTAAAGCACAGGTTCAAATTGGTGGACGCGGCAAGGCGGGCGGTGTTCAGTTCGCGGACAGTGAAACGGAAGCCATCGCACGTGCGCAGGAACTGTTGTTTAAAGACATTCGCGGGCTCACAGCCAAGGAACTCCTGATCGTTGAAAAGGCGGAAATCACAAGGGAGTGGTATCTTTCCATCCTGTTGGATCGCGGTTCCAAATCTCCCATGATCATCTTTTCCGCAAAGGGTGGTATGGAAATTGAAGAAACCGCCAAGACCCATCCCGAAGCCATTGCCAAAGTAACGGTCAATCCGTTTTTGGGCATCAAGGATTATCATATCGATTATCTGCTGGATGTGACCGGCGCGGATAAGAGTTGCAAAAAGCAACTCTCGGCTACCGTTCAAAAGCTTTATCAGCTCTTTACCGATTATAACGCCCTTCTGGTAGAAATCAATCCGCTGGCGACGGACGAAGCGGGAGAGCTCATTGCACTGGATGGCAAAATCGATATCGATGATTCCGCACTGTTCAAGCTTCCCGACATCGTTGCCTACCGTGACCACCTTCAGGAAGACGCAATGGTTTTGGAAGCCCGTAAATTTAACTTCCTTTATATACCGGTGGATGAGAATGGCGATATCGCTGTGATGAGCAATGGCTCCGGCTTGTTGATGAGCTGTATTGATTTGCTGGCCAAAAAAGGCATGGCGGTTTCCTCGGCACTGGATTTGGGCGGAGGAGCTACGGCTGATCGCATTAAGGAAGCAGTGCGCATCCTGCTCAATTCCGGACGGGTGCATACGTTATTGATCTGTATCTTTGGTGGCATCACCCGTTGCGATGAGGTGGTGGAAGGCGTTAGGCTGGCGCTTTTGGAGCAGGCGGAGAAAAAGACGGTCGTGATTCGCATGGAAGGTACCAATAAGGAGTGCGCCATGAAAATCGTCGAAAGTGTCTCCGATCAGGTGACGACCGCCCGGAGCATTCCGGATGCTGTTGAAATTTTGGCCAAAAAACGCGAAGCCTAATCGGCGGAGGATGGTGAACACCATGAGTATATTAGTGGATCAGAATACGCGCCTGATTGTGCAGGGCATTACTGGGCGCGAGGGTACTTTTCATACCCAGCAGATGCTGGATTACGGCGTGAACGTCGTCGCTGGTGTGACCCCCGGCAAGGCCGGACAGGATGTATTGGGTGTGCCTGTATATAACACTGTAAAGGAAGCCATGGAGGCGACGCAAGCTAACGCGACGGTCATCTTCGTGCCGGCGAAGTTCACGGCTGCCGGTGTATTTGAAGCTTGTGATGCTGGCGTACCCCTCATTATGACCATCGCCGAGCATGTGCCAGTACATGACATGATGCTTTGCTATGCACTCGCCCATCAGAAAGGGTTACGGCTGTTTGGCCCCAATTCCTTCGGCATCATTTCACCGGGTAAATCGAAGGCGGGCTTTATGGCACATAAGATTTTCACACAGGGCAGCGTTGGGTTGATGACGCGCAGCGCCACCAACGGCTATGAAACAGCTTTCCGGTTAACGGAACTTGGCATTGGCATTTCCACTGCGGTAGGCGTTGGCGGAGATATGATACCCGGTTCCACCTTCGTGGATTTGCTGCCTGATTTTGAGGCAGATCCGGAAACCAAGGCGATTGTCATGATCGGCGAAATTGGCGGAAGTGAAGAAGAACTGGCAGCTGCCTACCTAAAAAAACATGGAACCAAACCAGTGATTGCCTTCATTGCCGGGAAAAACGCGCCAAAGGGCAAATCAATGGGACATGCTGGGGCTATCGTTGCCGCGGATGGAACCGGAAGCGCGCAGAGCAAAGAAAGCGCGCTCCTCGCGGCCGGCGCTTATATTGCGGAAAGCACTTACCAGATCGGCAACATTCTCAAGGGATTGGGTATTCAATAAAAGCACCCTACGGCATGTGTCGGCGTGTCGAAAAGGTGGAACTCAGGGATCGGCTCCTGGCAAGGTTTCAGGAGACGCTCTGACAGGGTTTGGGCACCGGGCCCCCTCTTGTGACCCAAACCCTGCCAAGAGGGCAGTGAATCTGGGTGATCCGTCTTTTAGCAGTCCGACCCGTACCTCATGAAATTTCTACTATTAAAGGCAAAGTACTCCCGCACGCCTTGTTAAGCCTTTGGTTCGCCGGACTCCAAAAGCACCGTATGCGCCCTTGCCAGATGTTCGCGCATTCTTGTGGCAGCAAGGTTTGAATCACCCGCTGCAATCGCCTCATAGATTCCGTAATGATCGTGAACGGTTTGCTCCCGATGCTCCGGCACGCGAAGGGTCGCCAGCCGCGTATCGGACAAAAGATCGGAACACATTTCATTGATGAGTTGCATGGCGCTGTTTTGGGCAAGCTCTGCAATGTAGCTGTGAAAGCGATTGTCGGCGGAAAGACCGGTTTTCCCCTCGCGAATATCGATTGAAAACTGCTCGGTCAACGCCTTGAGTTGCTGAGCTTTTTCAGGGGTAATGTTACGGGCTGCGTCAAAGGCCATTTCTGACTCGAGCAGCTTGCGCACGCCGAGCAGATCGGATAACAGATGGCGATCCGCACTCAGCAAACCGCTTACGTAGGGAAGGATGCTTTCAAACGTAACTTCGCGCACAACGGTTCCGCCATCAGCCCGGGTCTGCAAATACCCCTTCTGTTCCATCTGAGTGATGGCTTCGCGAACTGCGGTACGGCTGACACCAAGTTGCAAGGATAGCTCCCGCTCCGTGGGCAGACGATCCCCAGCCTTGAGTTCCCCGGAAAGGATCAGATCAACGATCTGTTTGGATATCTGTTCGTGAAGCTTTGTTTTTTTAAGTGGCGTAAGCATCTTTTACCTCACTAGGCGTTTTGTTGATAATACCACAAAACCATTTACGATTCAATGATCCCAAAGCATTCGAAGCCACGTAAGCCAAGCCCGTGGGAAGGGTTGCGATGGTGGCGATACAAAGTGTAAGGAGGTAATTACCGTGGACAGAGAACGAGCGTTGCATATTTACGCTACCATGAACCGTATTCGCAAATTTGAGGAAAAGGCTGTGCAGCTTTTTGAAGCCAACAAACTGCGTGGCTCCGTACACCTCTATATTGGCGAGGAAGCGATTGCCGCGACGGTATGCTCGCAGATGACGGATCAGGACTACATCACCAGCACACACCGAGGACACGGGCATGCGATAGCCAAAGGCGCGACCTTGGATCGTGCCTTGGCAGAATTGATGGGCAAAGCAACGGGTTACTGCAAAGGGCGCGGTGGCTCCATGCACATCGCCGATCTGGAAAAGGGGAACCTTGGCGCCAATGCCATTGTCGGCGGTGGCGTGCCTATCGCGGTTGGGGGCGCACTCGCACAAAAAATGAAAGGTGAAAAGCAATTTACCGTGAGCTTTTTCGGCGATGGTGCATCCAATCAGGGCACGGTGCATGAATCGATGAATCTGGCCTCGCTGTGGAAATTGCCAATCATTTTCATCTGTGAAAACAATGGCTTTGGTATCTCCGTGCCTACCTGGCAGTCCACCAGCGTGAAGGATGTGTCCGTACGCGCGGCGGGTTACAATATGCCCGGTGAAACCGTCGATGGCAATGACGTAATGGCCATTGATGCGGCTGTTGAACGCGCGAAGACGCGGGCGCTGAACGGCGAAGGCCCTTCGTTTATCGAATGCAAGACGTATCGCTGGAAGGGGCACTGGACAGGTGATCCCGAAACCTACCGCACACGCGAAGAGGTTGCCTCATGGATGGAACGTTGCCCCATTAAAGCATTTCGCGCTTATCTCCTGAAAAACGGGATCGCGCAGGAGAAGGAACTGGACGATATTGAGAATGCAGCCACTGCCGAAATGGAAGCGGCGACCGAGTTCGCCCTGAACAGCCCGGAGCCGGATCCCGCACAGGTAATGGACGACGTCTTTTTTGTAGGGTAGGGGGAGATAGACAATGAGCATTAAAACCTATGCAGTCGCGATCCGCGATACCATTGCCCAGGAAATGCGGCATGATGACAAGGTCTTTATCATGGGCGAGGATATTGAGGTGTTAGGTGGCATTTTTGGATGCACCCGCGACCTTGCCAAAGAATTTGGAACCGAGCGTGTGCGCAACACGCCCATCACGGAAGCAACGTTTGTCGGCGCGGGTGTTGGAGCGGCTACGGCAGGGATGCGCCCGATTGTGGAACTCATGTACATGGATTTTACCTATGTGGCAATGGATCAGATTCTCAATCAGGCGGCAAAAATCCGTTATATGTTTGGCGGAAAGGCTAAAGTGCCTCTGGTGATTCGCGGACAGCAGGGCATCGGGCGTGGAAACGCGGGTCAGCACAGCCAGAGTGTGGAATCACTGTTTATGCATATCCCGGGGATCAAAGTGGCCTGTCCGTCCACGCCTGCGGAGGCGGCTGGGTTATTGCGCACTGCAATCCGAGACGATAACCCGGTGCTGTTCTTTGAGCATAAGGCATTATATTCCACCAAAGGGGAAGTGCCTGATGATCCTGAGTTTGCCATCCCCTTTGGAAAAGCGGTCATCAAAAAAGAGGGTAAGGACGTCACGATTGTCGCTAACCTCCTGTATGTGAGCAAAGCGCTCGAAGCAGCCGCCATTCTTGAAAAGGAAGGCATCAGTGCGGAGGTTATCGATCCGTTGACGTTGGTACCGCTTGATATCGATACCATTGTGAAAAGTGTTCAGAAAACAGGACGGCTGATCACGGTGCATGAAGCTCACCGAGAAGGTGGTTGGGGCGCGGAGATCGCTGCCCAGGTCACGGAGAAAGCGTTCAGGTATCTGGATTCGCCACCGATTCGCCTGGGTGCGAAGCAATGCACACTGCCTTTCAATCTTGGGTTGGAAAATGCCGTCGTGCCGCAGGTTGATCAAATCGTGCAGGCTGCGAAACAGTCACTCTATCGTTAGGAGGCGCAAGTTATGGCTGAAAAAGTAATCATGCCCAAACAGGGCCTTCAAATGACGGAAGGCACGATCACCAGATGGATCGTCAGGGAGGGTGAAAACTGTGTAAGCGGTCAGCCGCTTTTTGAAATGGAAACGGATAAGCTGGTGATCACCATTGATGCAAACGTGTCCGGCAAGCTGTTGAAAATTATCGCGCCGGAAGGTGCAACCGTGCCCATTACAGAGACAATCGCCATCGTCGGGCAAGCTGGCGAGGATATCTCCGCATTGTTGGCACAGGGGAAACCGTCGCAGGCAAACACTCCTGTCGCGACGCCTTTGGTTGTGCCGGCAGTCGCACCCGCGCAGGCGGCGGGTTCTACCCCTATACCGGTTGCCGCGCCTGCCGGCCCGGTCTATGCCACACCCCGTGCCAGACTGCGCGCGGAGGAAAAGAATATGAACGTCGAGCAGGTTGCCGGAAGCGGGCCGGAAGGCCTGATCATCGAGCGCGATGTTCTGGCGTTTACGCCGCTGAAAGCAACGCCGTTGGCAAAGGCGATCGCCCGTCAGGAAGGTGTGGACGTAAGCGATGCTACCGGCAGCGGCTCACACGGGAAGGTGACACGCACCGATGTGGATGCACTGATCGCGGCGCGCAAGGGAACGCAAGGTACGCGGCATGGAACGCTTGTGCCCTACGAAGGCAAGCGCAAGATGATCGGCGACAAGATGAAAGAATCCTTATACACGCATGCTCAGCTTTCTCACCAGATCAAGGTGGATATGTCCCGTGCGGTCGAACTTCGCGAAAGCTTCAAGGCGGCCGACCGGAAGGTATCCTACAATGACTTTATCCTGATGGCTACAGCGCGCGCCTTGATGGATTTCCCTGTAATGAACGCGGAACTCACCGACAAGGGAATTCTACAAAAGGATTATGTGCACTTAGGCATGGCGGTGGATACCCCTTCAGGACTGATTGTGCCGGTAATTCGGGATGCCGATCTGATGCGTCTGGGAGAAATCAGCACCTGTGCCGCAGAACTGGCCGACAAGGCAAAACATGGGAAACTGGTACCCACAGAATATACCGGTTCGAGCTTTACGGTATCCAACCTTGGCATGTTTGGATTGGAGTGCTTTGTGCCAATCCTCAATACGCCGGAGTCCGGTATATTAGGGGTTGGCAAAATCGAAAAGCAACCTGTGGTGTTCAACGATGAAATCGTGATTCGACCCATGATGTGCCTGACACTCACTTATGACCATCGAGTAACAGACGGTGCTCCCGCAGCTCAATTTTTAGCGCGCGTGAAGCAGTATCTGGAAAATCCTTTCCTGTTGCTGTAAAGCGCAGGCAAGCGGTGGTGCGCAGAGCCATTTCATGCCCTTCCCTTCCCCTTCCCCTTTCCATAGCCGCGAAACCCGGACGAGACAACCTGCAGTTTCGCCTTGGGTTTCGCGGCCCGTGGGGGGGAATATAGTTGTGTGACATTCTGTGTTTATGGCTGCGTTTGAACGGCGGTTACCAGCAGGAACAAATGGAGGAGACTTGCCATGAATCATTTTGACATTGCCGTTTTGGGCGGTGGCCCGGGTGGGTACGTTGCTGCCATCTGCGCTGCGAAGCTGGGCAAATCGGTTGCATTGATCGAAAAGCGGGAGTTGGGCGGCACGTGCCTCAACCGCGGTTGCATCCCTACCAAGGCATTGCTGCACAGCGCTGATCTATATCATGAAATGAAAGAAGCCGCCAGCCTTGGCATCCTTGTGGACAAACTTTCGTTTGACTATGAAAAAATCACGCAACGCAAAGAGAATGTTGTTAAAAAACTGCGGATGGGTGTTGCCGGATTGATGAAAGGCAACCATATCAGCGTGTTCTCCACCGAGGGAACGTTGGTGGATGCGCATACTCTGAAGGTTGGCGAAGAAACGCTGACTGCTGCTCGAATCATTTTGGCGATGGGATCCTTTCCTGCTGCCCTCCCCATTTCGGGAATAGAATCGGCGAAGAATTCCGACGATGTTCTGGCGATGCGTGAACTTCCGAAAAGTGCCGTGATCATCGGCGGTGGGGTGATTGGTGTAGAGTTTGCCACGCTGCTTTCCTCACTGGACGTGAAGGTAACCATTGTGGAAATGGCACCTCAAATTCTGCCGGGTACGGATGAAGAGATCGCCGCCTCGATGCGGAAAATCCTCGAAAAAAAGGGTGTGGCCATTCACACCGGCGCCAAGGTACTGGCCGTTGAAGAGGGGAAGGCATGTCTGTTTGAGCTGGACGGCCAGCAACAGCGGGCGATGGGGGATATGGTTATCGTCGCCGTGGGCAGAAAACCCGCTACTGCGAATATTGGGCTGGAGAATATCGGTATCACACTGGAACGCGGATTTGTCAAAGTGGATGAAGAACTGCGCACCAGTGTGGACGGGGTGTATGCCATCGGAGACATCACTGGGAAAATGCAATTGGCACATGTTGCCAGCGCACAGGGGTTGGTTGCTGCGCACAATGCATGCGGTGAGCATCGGCGTATGCGTTACGACATTGTACCTTCCTGCATCTATACCAGTCCAGAAATTGCGAGCGTTGGCCTTACGCAGACACAGGCCCGTGACAAGGGCATTGAGGTTAAAATGGGCTCGTTCCCGCTGGCAGCCAACGGACGAAGCTCCATCATGAATGTTACAGAAGGCGTGGCAAAAATCGTAACCGATGCTCGCACCGGCGAAATTCTTGGTGCGCAGCTTATGGCGCCCCGCGCGACCGATATGATTGGTGAAATAGCTGCCGTGATGCGTTCGGAAGGAACGATTGAAGAACTTTCGGATACGATCCATGCTCATCCCACGGTCAGTGAAATCATCATGGAAGCGGCGCACGATGTACATCACCAAAGCTGCCATAAGCTATAGGAGAGCCGATATGCAAGTGAAGCTGGCGTTTGCCAAAACCTATCAGGAAACCGCCGTGGAGGAAAACAATCTATTGGCTGTACTCACACCCAACGCGCTGGAGCAGACTGAGTTGCGCGGGCAGGAAGCAGTGCGTCAGGCGCTGGAACATCCCATCGGTACCTGTCAGGTGGGTGAAATTGTACGCCCCGGCGAGAGTGTGGCTATCATCACCAGCGATATCACGCGCCCGTTTCCTGCTTATCAGGTATTGCCATCGCTTCTTTCGGAGTTGGAGTCGGCGGGAGTTTTAATGCGCGATATCACGATCGTTTTTGCCCTCGGTTCCCACCGGAAGCATACAGAGGCAGAAATGCGGAAACTGCTGGGGGATGGGGTCTATGAGCATGTCCGGTGCATGGACCATGATCCTTCAGACTGTGTGCGTATGGGTGTATCCTCCAGAGGAACGCCTTATGATGTGTTCCGGCCTGTTGCCGAGGCAAAGCGACGTATTTGCCTTGGCAATATCGAGTACCATTACTTCGCCGGCTTTTCGGGCGGTGCGAAAGCAATTATGCCAGGTGTTTGTACACGTGAGGCGATTCAAACCAACCATTCAATGATGGTACGGGATGAAGCCTATGCGGGGAAACTGGACGGCAACCCCGTGCGCGAAGATATTGACGAGGTGCTTTCCTTTTGCCCGGTAGATTTTATTGTGAATGTAGTGCTGGATGAGCACAAAGAGATTCTCAAAGTGGTTTGCGGTGACGCGATTCTGGCACACCGTGAAGGCTGTGCGTTTTTGGACAGGCTTTATAAAATCACGATTCCACAACGGGCGGATGTTGTTTTGGTATCTCCGGGGGGATTTCCCAAGGATATCAATCTGTATCAGGCGCAAAAGGCGTTGGACAATGCCAAGCATGCCGTGCGGGATGGCGGGATCATTGTGCTGTGCGCATCCTGTGGGGAAGGGTTGGGAGAAAAGGTATTCGAACGCTGGATGACCACCTGTCCCAGCACAAGGTTTATGACAGAGGAAATAGAACGCCATTTTGAACTGGGTGGACACAAGGCCGCAGCCATTGGTATGGTGATGCAAAAGTGCTCCGTTTTTTTGGTGTCCGACCTACCCGCGGAATTCGCAGCCAAAATCTTCTTTACACCCTATCCGTCGCTGGATGCCGCATACCGCGCGGCGCGCGAAATACTGGGCGAGGATGCCAGTGTGATCGTAATGCCTTATGGCGGTTCTACGTTGCCGCAGGAAAGTGGACTTGCATAGCACGGTAGCGGAAAGCTGACAGGCATACTTGACAGCATTTTATTTTTCATGAGCAATGCAGGCTTGCTGTGACAGCAACAAGAATGAAATAGAACAAAGTATACTTTGGTACCAAACGCACACATCACTTAACGCTTGTGCCAGAGGGGGCAGAACTATGTATATCGGCGTCGAAATCGGCGCGACCAAACTACAGGTAATGATGACAGATGGGGATGGCGCAATCCGCGAAACCATGCACCACAAGGTGAATATTGCGCAGGGGGCGCAGGGCATTCTCGTATGGGCAGCGAAGGCGATCCGAACGCTTCAAGGACGATATTCCGACGCTTTGCAAGCGATCGGGGTAGGGTTTGGCGGGATTGTATCCCGCTCAAAAGGCAATACCTTGCTATCCGTGCAGGTTCCCGGATGGGAGAACTTCCCGCTTCGGGAATATTTTGAAAAAACATTTCAAGTGCCCTGTGTGGTTGAAAATGATACGGTATGCGGTGGCTACGCGGAACTTTTGCTGGGTAGCGGCAAGGGAACCAAGGGTTTCTTCTACACCAACATCGGCAGTGGCATTGGAGGAGCGTTGTTCACGCAGGGCAAGCTGATCAAGGGGCAGGATCTGGGTTGTGCTTACTTCGGGCATACTTGGGTTCCTTCATGGGCGGATGCGGATCGGCCGGAAAAGATCGAAAACCTGTGTTCAGGGTTTGCCATTGAACGCAGGTTGAACACCGAGGGTTATGTGCCTGTTAATTGCTTGCTGCGCCATAAAGCGGAAGGCGGACGGATGACCTGTAAGCATCTGGCGCAGGCGGCGGCGGGCGGTGATGCGTTTGCGCTTTCGGAAATTGAGCATGTGGCCAAAAGCTTTGGGATCGGGCTAAGCAATGTGCTTACATTGCTGCATCCTGAGCGTATTTCCATTGGTGGCGGAGTATCGAATTTGGGCGAACTGCTTCTGTCCCCGATACGCCGTTATACCAATACATATGTGTTTGAACCCTGTAAAAAGGGGTTTGAAATTGTCCGGTGTACTTATACTGAGGAAGCGGTGCCACTTGGTGCTGCGATGCTCGCTGCAAATCGAAAGGAGAATGAAACCGAATGAAGAAAATGGCGATCATCCATACCAGCTTTGTTTCTGTGAATGATCTTGCGGCGCTTTGCAAAGAGATTCTGCCGGGGGTGGCTGTAACCAATATTGTTGATGACAGCTTGTTACCCGAGGTTCGAGAAAACGGTGGCTTAACGAAGAATGTCACCCGCCGTATCTGTGCCTATGCGGTGGAAGCTCAACAGATGGGCTGCGACGCCATCCTCAACCAGTGCTCATCCGTAGGTGAAGCAGTGGACGTGGCTCGAGAACTGATCAATATCCCGTATATCAAGGTGGATGAACCCATGGCGGAAAAGGCGGCTGCAATTGGAGGCAGAATTGCTGTGATCGCTACCGTATCGACTACGCTGGGACCCAGTTGCCGATTGGTTGAGCGGGCGGTTGCGAAGCTTGGTACAAAGGCTGAAGTTGTACCTGTATATGTGGACGGTGCGTTTGATATCCTGCTCAAACAGGGTAGCGAGGCGCACAACGCTATGCTGATTGACCGTGTGCGGGAAGAAGCCGGCAAAGCGAGCTGTGTCGTGCTGGCGCAGGGGAGCATGCTTTGCTTGGCACCTCTGCTGATTGGAATGCCTGTGCCTGTGTTTACCAGCCCGCGCCTTGGTGTGGAGCGGATGAAAAGTATTCTAGGGCTGTAACACTAAATGTTGTGAAACAAAACCCAGGCAAAGGATGGGAACGATTTTCAAAGTCATCCCTACCAAGGCTGTACCCCTCGATTTTTACAATCATAATCTATCGTTGAAAATGGTTTGGTACAGATGAGGAACCCTGTAACCTGTAACATTGAAGGAGGATTTCAAATGCCTTTTGACCTGAAATACGGAAAATACTGTGATCATACCGTTTTAAAAGCATATACCACGCAGGCGATGGTCGCAACATTCTGTGAAGAGGCAATCCGTTACCACGCGGCAAGCGTATGTGTCAATCCGACACATGTGCCTTTTGTACATGAACGCCTGAAGAATACAGACGTAGAGACCTGTTGCGTGATTGGCTTCCCTCTTGGCGCTAACAAGCCGGAAACAAAGGCGTTTGAAGCGGCGCAGGCTGTTCGGGATGGTGCGGACGAACTGGATATGGTAATCAACGTTGGCGCGTTACGCGATGGTAATCTTGCGCTGGTGCTGGAAGATATCAAAGGCGTGGTGAAGGCGGCGGAGGGTCGTCCGGTAAAAGTCATCATCGAAACCTGTTACCTGACGGACGAGGAGAAACGCATCGCAAGCCGCCTTTGCGAAGAAGCTGACGCAACTTACGTAAAAACATCCACAGGTTTTGGTACCCGTGGCGCGACTGTGGAAGATCTGAAACTGATCCGTGAAACCGTTAGCCCCCATATGAAGATCAAAGCATCCACCGACATCAACACCCGTGAGGATGCTGACCGGTTGATTGCCGCCGGAGCGGTACGCCTAGGCGTATCTCGTACGCCACAGATTGTGGAGGATGACACCACGCTGGTTACTGCAACGGTACTCAACAAAGCACCCAAGGGTTGACCTTTTTGGAAGGGAGAGACGGTTATGAATCAGCAAAATCAGGATCAGCTTCGGTATTTGGGAAATCTCCGACAGCTTTGTGGCGTCAACCGGATCACCTACAGCGAGGGTAAGATGGATGGCGTTCGCGCGTATGAACTGTATAATGCCGCCGGGCTTCACTTTACCTGCATGGATAGCCGATGCATGGATATCTACCGCCTTTCCTACAAAGGGGTCAACTTCCCCTTTATGTCCAAGCCCGGTTTGTGCGGCCCGGCTCATACCGATTTGCACGGTATTAATTTTCTGCGTAGCATTGGTGGCGGTATGCTCTATACCTGCGGACTTTCCAATGTTGGCAATGCCTTTGTAAGCCCAGAGGAAGGTATCGATGATGTTTTCCATGGCAGACTTCGTTTTACTCCGGCGGAAAACACCGCAAGTTTTTCCCGTTGGGAAAACGATGAATACATGATCGGCGTTCACGGAGAAATGCGCGATGCGTCCCTTTTTAAAGACAACCTTGTATTGGGGCGTACGGTGACCACGAGTCTTAACAGCAAATCCATCATGGTTTGCGATACCGTTGAAAATCAGGGCTTTGAACAGCAGGATCTGATGCTCACATACCATATGAACATGGGCTTCCCCCTCGTGCAAAAGGGTAGCAAGGTGTTTATCCCTTCGGCAGATGTTACACCGATGAACCCTGCGGCCGAAAAAGGCATCCATGAGTGGAACACCGTGACCGAACCGATCGACGGATACCCAGAAAACGTGTTTGTACATAAGCTCTACCATAATAAGGAGGGTCAGGTAGTCGCCGGATTGTACAATCCTGAACTTGGCCTTGGACTACAGACAGTGTTCGATTACCGAACGCTGCCATACATGGTGCAATGGAAGAGTATGATGTCCGGGGATTATGTCATGGGGATGTTCCCTTCCAACAACCATGCTGCTGGGCGCAAATATGAGCGGGAACAGGGAACCCTCCAACATATCGCGCCATTTGAGAAAATCAACACCGGCTTTACCCTGACGGTGCTGGACGGACAGGCTGATTTCGACGCATTTGTACGTCGGGTTGAAGCCTGTAACCTATAGGAGGGCAAACGATGCAAATAGTGGAACTGTATACCTTGCCCTGTGAGAAGTTTGGCGACCCTGCCACAGAGCAACGCGAAATCCGCTTGCCATTTTCACCGCAGACGACGGGAGGAGAGGTGACGATCGTTTCCTGCCGCCTGCCGCCCCATGGTATTTCCGAAGCACATGTGCATGAGGATTGTGATGAATACATCCTTTTTCCCGCTGATGGCGAGGTAATGATTGATGGCGTGGTTTACCCAGTAAAAGCGAACAGTGTGGTTCGGGCGCAACGGGGGGAATCCCACGAGTGCCGCAACCGCTCCGACGAGGTGATGTATCTTTACTGTGTATTTGCCCCGGCACTTACGCCATATGGGCGCTATCCATCCCTGATCGAAAAAACAAATATCTATAGGAAGGAAATGGGCATCTGACCAGTAACTTGCGGAGTGAAAAAGCACGGACTCACGAGATTTAACAAGAGTTCGAAACGAAATGCACTTAACTCGGCATGTATGTATGGGAATTGTGCTGGATTAGACCTCCGCAAGCATCCTACGGCTTTTTGCAAGACAGCGAGATACCGCGCTGTTGATTGGCCGTGAGCAATCCATACACCCAGTGAAAGATGGAATAAGGTCGCGTTTATGGCGCAGACTATGGAACCCGCCGCTGGCAAAGACATACCGTCAAAGACTGAAAAGCCTGACGCTGCATGAAGGCAACGTCAGGCTTCAGTGTGTTTGGCAAGGATGGCACACCGATTTGCTTGACAACATTTCCTTGGTCGCGCATAATAAAACGAACGTCAAGGGAAAGATGGAGTAAATGGATGGTTTCAAACACCTGTGATCTGACTCAGGGGGGTATCTTTAAAAAACTTTTGCAGGTGGCTGTGCCCATTATGGGTACACAACTGATGCAGATGGCTTATAACCTGACCGATATGTTCTGGTTGGGGCGTATGCAAAATTCAGTAACCGCGGTAGCCGCCAGCGGACTGGCCGGAATGTTCCTGTGGTTAGGTGTAGCGCTGATGATGATCGGTCGCATGGGCGCGGAGATTGGTACCTCACAAAACCTGGGACGGAGCAATACGGATACGGCGCGTGGTTATGCACAGGACTCGACAGGGATTGCGCTCATTCTGGGCATTCTATATGGGGCAGTGCTGGTATTGTTTACGGAACCGTTGGTTGCACTGTTGCAGGTGAAGGAGCAGGATGTTTTTGCCAGTACCTGCATCTACTTGCGTATTGTAGGGCTAGGTATACCGCTCACCTATGTATCTGCCGCAATCACGGGCGTTTTCAATGGCGCGGGCAATTCAAGACTCGGTTTTTGGGCAAACGCTGTGGGTCTGGTGGTCAATATGGTTCTGGACCCGCTCATGATTCTGCAGTTTGGCTGGGGAGTAGGCGGCGCTGCAATTGCTACGGTGATCGCGCAGGGGATGGTGCTATTGCTGTTCGTGTGGTTTGCAAAACGCCACCCGCAAAGACCTTTTGAGCATTTTCGCATTCTTGGGCGAATGAACCGAACCAGGATACGCCAAATCCTGCGTTGGAGTTTACCGGTTGCCTTTGAAAGCGGCGTCTTTACGATGCTGGCAATGGTTGTAACCGGTATGGTATCGGCGTGGTATGGAGAAACCGCCGTAGCAGTGCAACGCGTGGGAAGTCAGATCGAATCCTTATCCTGGTTGATTGGTGGCGGGTTTTCTTCCGCTATCACCGCTTTTGTGGGGCAGAATTATGGCGCTGGCAAGTGGAAACGCATACGCCGTTGTTATCATATTTCGCTGGGTGTGCTTCTTCTTTGGGAGGTTATGGTCACGTTGCTTCTGGTGTTTGGAGGACGATTTATCTTTTCCCTTTTCCTTCGTGATCCTCCGGAGATTGTAGATATGGGCGCTACCTATCTGTTCATATTAGCGGGATGTCAACTGTTTATGGCGTTGGAAGGCGCGTGTTACGGAGCATTCAGAGGAGTTGGAAAGACACTCCCGCCTAGTTTGTGCAGTATTATCTCCAACCTGATCCGTCCGGTTTTATGCTGGATGTTTGCGCAGTGGATGGGGTTAAATGGATTGTGGATGGGTATCACCGTTTCAGCCGCACTTCGGGGAATATTCATGTTCATTTGGTATACCCTGTATGAACGAAGGATACCTCATACAGATGATTTAACACCAATGGTTTGCACGGAAGTTTCAGCATGATCATTTTTTAAGTAGGTATAATTCTCTGAGAAATAGGTTCTTTTCAATGAAAATGGCAGATTTTGATTAAGTATGATTTCATTGAGTATGCCAATAGCGCACAGAAAACACAAGGTTGCAAACACATGCGGTGTGCAACGCGGTATATTTCCTTTTCACCCTATGATTTGCTCGTTTTAGATTTTTTTGTGCATTCGCTCCTTACTTTCATTCTGCGTTGGTCTGCATTTTTCCAGCGCTTACAAAACATTTGTACAGAAAGCCTTGCAATAAACTTCATACCAAGGGTTAGAACGAAAACCGTGATATAGTTGAACTGTGTCGCGGTTTTTGCATCAAAACCATTCCGAAAAATCTAAAAGTTGAATGTGTGAACGATGAAAGATCATGTTACATCATGGTAAG
>Ga0302289_1000277_pt1 | contig 26051 bp, 27 predicted proteins | sample III_Fen_N1_2_FD_194552 | JGI IMG/M metagenome (GOLD analysis project Ga0302289, IMG submission 194552) | Peat permafrost microbial communities from Stordalen Mire near Abisko, Sweden - III_Fen_N1_2 | ecosystem: Environmental > Terrestrial > Soil > Wetlands > Permafrost | place: Sweden: Abisko... | reverse complement strand
CTGCGCAATCTGCCTTTAACCTCGGTATGCAGTTTGAAGCGCGCATGAACATGACTTCCGAAAGCATAAAAGTTCTAAACCGCACCGTTGAGCTAATCTGTTCTGCGGTGGGCGAGCTCGGGATCCAGGGCACCCACATGGAAACAAACTTCGACCAGGTCAATAAATCGACGCTTCTGAACGTTTCCAACGTAATTGAACTATTCGCGAGCATCAACGAATTCGGAAAGACGATCTTTACCCAGTCGGAAACCGTCGAGCAGCTGCTTGCCGCGATCAGCCTTGTGGAACGGCAGATCGGAAGCGACAAAGGGATCCATGAAAAAATAAACCTGATTCAAATTTCGGTTAATCTGGAACATGAAATCCAGACGACTATCGATACGTCCGCGAGTATTTTTGCCGAGGTCCGTAAAAACCTCGAGGCTATCGGAGGGATCGCGGAACGGACAAACATTCTTTCGATAAATGCCTCCATCGAATCCGCAAGGCTCGGAAAGGCAGGCGCCGGTTTCAGGGTTATTTCGACGAACATAAAGCAATTGGCCGGCGAGGTTCAGACGTTCATCGACACAATAAACCGCGAAATGGATAACGGGCAGAAAAAACTTGCCTCCGTTTCGGATTCTCTGATGCAGGCGATAAAGGCGCAAGTTTCCGTGGTTGATTCCATCAGGAACGCGCTTCAGGCCATCAGCGAACGAAGCGGTTCCGTTACTGTGCAAACGGCGTTGATGCAGGAAAACAGGAGTCATATCGACGAGCTTTTACAGGATGTTAAATCCAATATGCAAAACCTCAAGGAAATCGTCATCAACACCAAGCTGACGCTGAATCAGGTTTTGGAAACGTCGAATATAATAAATACGGGAATTACCACTCTGACCGAAAAATCAACTATAATTGAATTAAACGAAAAACAGTCAGGTTTGGCTCTGGGTGAGTTCACCCGGAAAGTGCAGGGACTGTCGATGGACGATTCAATAGTTGCAACAGACGTATCATCTGACGGCGAAATACACGAAGAACTGGAATCGATCGACTCGCTCTGAAGCTTGCACCAAGGCGAAAAGAGGAAGTATGAAACGAATCGGTGAATTGCTCGTAGAAAACGGCGTTATTTCCCAAAAACAGCTGGAAGAGGCGCTTGTACGCCAGAATACGCTCGCGGACGGGGCAAAAATCGGCGAGATTCTCATTGATATGGGTTTTCTGACCTATGACGGGCTGCTTTCGTATCTGGAGAAACAGATTTCGACATAGGCTTTATCGCAAAATAGATTCCTTGCTATAATTTATAGAGCTGCACGGAAATCGCCTGATTTTCTTTTCCTATCTGGACTTTTAATTTTTCAAAACCGCCGGGGATGCCCTTACCGTCATACCTGCTGATGCCGACAGGCTCTTTGGGTATACCGATAACGGTAAGGTCGCATTTCTTGTTGTTGTTGGTATCCTGAAATAGTGACACCACGTATTCCCCATCCGGTAATGCTTCGGTTGTGACCAACGTGTCGCTAGTTGGATCGAGCGATAATGTTTTGAAAGGCTCTTGTTTCTTGTAACTCGCCGAGGAATTATAAATCGCTACGTATAATTTACCTCCCGATATTTTTATATTGTCGATTTGTATGCTTACGGGGCGATCCTCGGCGAATAAACCTATTGAAACAAAAAAGAAAACCAGCGCCATAATTTTTTTCATTGAAATCTCCTTGAAACTTCGCCAACAAGTTGACTCGTTGGACGATTCCTTACTTATAAAAACACCTGTCTTTGGTATATTCGTTACTCATGAGGGAGATAATTCTTGTATTTTTATAATCCCTTTTTTAACCAGTCTACGAACGGCTCTGTTCCCTCGTCGCGCAGGGACGAAAGCTTGAAGATCGGAGACGTCGGGTTCACGTGGCGGATTCCTTTCTTGAAAAAATCCTCGTCGAATTGGACGTAGGGAAGAAGGTCTATTTTGTTGATGACGACGGCGTCGGCTTTTTCGAAGATGTACGGATATTTGTAGGGCTTGTCGCTGCCTTCGGTCACGGTGGTGAGAAGGACGCGCTTCGTTTCGCCGAGATCGTATTCGTTCGTGCAGATGAGGTTGCCGACGTTCTCTATGAAGATGATGTCGTAGTCTTTGTCGTTGATCGAGTTGAGCGCCTTCTCTATCATGACGGCGTCGAGATGGCAGCCGCCGTGCGTGTTAATCTGGAAGGAGTCGATGCCGAGCGAGTTGAGCTTTACGGTGTCGATGTCTGACTCGAGGTCGCCCTCGATGACGAGAATTTTTTTATCCTTGAGGTATTTGGATATGCCGATCAAAAACGTCGTCTTGCCGCATCCCGGCGTTCCGAGAATATTTATGAGGCTGATGCGCTTTGACGCGAGCTCTGTTTTTATTTCGGCGGCCAGTCGGTCATTGTCGTCGTAAATATTTTTTTGTATCTGGATTATTTTTTTTCCGTCGCTCATGATTTTTCCTCTTCTTCAATTTCTATGTTTTCGATGTAGCATTCTTTGCCGATCTCAGACGGAACGCCGTCCGACCCGCAGTCGGGGCAGGCGAACTCGAAACGCTTCCGCTCGAAGAGCGTTCCGCACGCCGGGCATCTCAGTTTTGCCCTGACGAACCGTATTTCGAGCTTCGCCCCGGCGGCAATCGTATACGCCGCGTGCCTGTCAAAGTAAAACTGGATCGAGTCGCCCATGAAGCCCGTGTCTTCGCCTACGACAATCGTTACTTTCGTAATCGCGCGCACTTGCATTTCGGCGCCCTTGTCGCAGACGGTTTTTAAAATTGATTGGACTATCGAACTTTCGTGCATGGTGGATCACAGTATAGTGAGCGGGCCGGGTCTGGGCAAGAGGAATGCTCAAACGCAGCCGGTAACCTGTTGTGTCTCTCTGTGAGTCTCGGGCTCAACGTGAATGGTCACGTTCGTGCACTGGAGTTCTTTTTCCAGGGCTTCCTCGATACGTTCCGAAAGAGCGTGCGCCCATTCAACCGTCGCCGAACCCTTTACCGTCATGTGAAAGTCGATAAACTTGCTGCTCCCCGATTTTCGGGTGCGTATGGCGTGATAGTCGATAATTTCCCCGCTGTAACCATCGAGAACCGTTTTGATCGTTTTCTCTTCCTCGTCGCTGAGTTTATAGTCGAGGAGCGGTTTGATGGACCTTTGTACCATTCCGATCGATTCTTTGATGATAAGAAGGGCAACGAGAATAGCGACCATGGGATCAAGAATCGTGATATGCGTCAGTTGAATGAGAAGGAGTCCTACCGCCACGCCGGCTGATGTAAGGACATCGGTTTTCAAGTGGAGCGCGTCGGCCTCAAGTGCAAGAGAGTCTTCCTTTTTGGCTGTTTTGTAGAGGACGGACGAAACAATCATATTGACGATAGCGGAAATTCCCATGACGGCGATGCCGACCCGGGTTTCTCCGATCTCATGGGGGCTGATAATTTTTTGTAATGCTTCGGTGATGATGATGGAGGCAGCGGCAAAAATCAGCAGTCCTTCGATTACGCCCGAAATGCTTTCAATTTTTCCGTGTCCGTAGGGGTGCTCCTCATCCGCCGGCACGTCGGACAAACGGACGGAAAAAAACGCGATAATAGCGGCTAGCAGATCCATGCCCGAATGAATCGCTTCCGATATTATTGACACCGAGCCTGAGAGGATTCCTGCGATAATTTTAAGGATTATAAGCAGCGTGTTGGACAGAACCGATAAAATCGCGACTTTGACTTTGGCTCCTGCCATATTTTTCTCCTGATAGTCCCACGGTGTATTCCGCTGCCGGTTATTCGGCCCGGCTACGCTTTCAGGAGAAAGCTGCCTGATCTTTTTTTTGAACATACACAAAGAATTAAGGCGTGTCAACTCAAGGGGCTAGGCACATCTTACGGTTTCGATTCAAACTGGGCAGAGGTAAAAAAATGAAAGTTTTATCGATACTGGTTTTAACCGCTTTTTGCGCAATTGCGGGCGTCGCCTCGGTGAGCGCCCAAAGCGCTCTCACTCTTGGCTACGCGGTTAATCCGAATTTCACGGTGGGTCAGCCCGTTATCGCGCAAAAGCCGAAACTCTCAGGGATGACAGAGGGCGTTTCTGTTGCGTTAACGCTGGTTTCCGGTAAACTGCCTCCCGGGTTGGTTCTTGCCGCCGACGGAACTATCAGCGGAACGCCTGTCGCGGAAGGGACTTTTCCGTACGTCATTCAGGCAATCGACGGCTCGCGCGAGGCAAGCGCCAAAATCACGGCCACGGTTTTTTCGGCTTCGAGCCCAATCGCGCTCAAAAGCGACTTTGTTCCGTTCGCCATGTGCATGAGTTGGGATGGCCGCGACGGAGGACCTTCGTGGTATGTCGAGCCCGATGACCAGATCAGGATGATAGAGGCTGCGGGCTATACGGGCATGGGCTTGGGCAGCCTCGCCGACCTGAAAAAATTCGCCGACAACGCCGACGTGCATAGCGGAAAGTTCCGCGTGTATTCCGCTCTTTGGTGGGCAACCGCGAGCGCCCCTCTCGATTTGAAGTGGCTCGATTCTCTGCTCGTCCAGGCACAGCGGATGAATATGGCGATGTGGGTAGTAGCCGCGGGTTCTCATGACGCCTCGGGAAAGGCGAGCGCGGTTCGGTTTTATAAAGAAGTCGCCGCGGAGTGTAAAAAATATGGCGTGCTTTTGGTTTTGTATCCGCACGCGGGTACTGCGATGGTTTCTGCCGAGGAAGCGCTTGATATCTATAATGAACTAAAAACCGACTATCCCGAAGTACGCATTTCGATACATCTCTGCCATGAACTTGCGGCCGGCAATGGTAAGCGGTTGACGGAAGTTGTAGCAAAAACGGCTTCGCTCATCGCCTTGGCGACGGTAAACGGAACGAACGGAAGCAGCGACATCAGGTCTCTTGATCTTGGCGGTTTTGATGTTCGGCCTTTTTTGCAGGCTCTTGCGGACAACGGCTACTCGGGTCCCATGGAACTTCACACGTATTCTTTTCCCGACCCGCAGACGGATGATTCACTTGCCCGTTCGCTTGCGCGCTACAGGCAACTTGTTGATTCAAGTAAATAGAAGATTTTTCACGAAATCAGGTATCTTGACTTATTTTCAGACTTGATAAATACTGTAGTAGCTGAAGCATGGATTAAGTTATAGCTGTGTATTAATCAGGAGGATCTCATGACAACGAATACAACTGACTGGAATCCCGATTCCTATTTGCAATTTAAAAAGGAACGAACTCTTCCTTCCGTCGATCTGGTCGGTCGCATCGAGGGCATCAATCCTGCAACCATTATCGATGTCGGGTGCGGCCCGGGGAATAGCACTCAAGTTTTGGCTTCGCGCTGGGGAGCGAGCGCTATACTCGGTATCGACAATTCTCCCGCGATGATCGAAAAGGCCCGGCAGGATTATCCTTCTCAAAAATGGGAAGTGATGGATGCCCGAAATATCACTGGTCGGTACGATCTGGTGTATTCCAACGCGACCTTGCAATGGATCGGCGATCACGAAAAATTGATACCGTCCCTGCTCGGCCGGGTAAACGCCGGCGGCGCGCTGGCCGTTCAAATCCCGTCATATTTCGAGATGCCGGTAAAAAAGGCGATTGACCGTGTCGCAGCCGATGGGCGATGGACATGCGTTTTTCCGGTTCTTGAAAACATAATTAGTATTCATTCGGCATCGATGTATTACGACTTGTTGGCCGGTCAGGCAAGAAAAATCGATTTGTGGAAAACCTCATATTTTCATGTGATGGATTCCCATCAGTCGATCGTCGACATGATCCGTACGACCGGCATGAAGCCATTTCTGGATGCGCTCGCGACCGCCGAAGAGAGAATCGAATTCGAGTTATTGGTATCGAAGGAACTGGAATCAGAATATGACGTCCGCCGGGATGGTAAGGTGATTTTTCCCTTCGAACGTCTTTTTTTTATCGCCTATACATAGCCGTCGACGAAGCTCGGCTAATAAGCGCGTCCGCCGACCTCGGTGCTTAAGGGGCTGATTCCATTGTCCGCGTAGATGCTCTCTACCTTATAATAAAAAGTTCCCGGATAGACAGTATCTACATAGTAATAATACGCGCCAGAGGCATCAAGGACTCCCTTACCAAGATAGATCTTCGTTCCCGACATATCGTAGACGTTATAGCCGACTGCGTCGTTCACGGGGTTCCAGGACACGACGATCTGACCCGTCAAGTTGGTTGTCGCGTAGATAATTGGGGCGGTACTTAAATATGCCCAGCCCAGCGCGGGTAAAGACCGTGCCCCCTCCACATTGGAATAGCTGATCGCCGATACCTTGAAAAAATATGAGGCAGAGCTGTAGGGGACAATTATGCCCGCCGATTTAGCGGTAGTGTTACCAAGGTACTGGTAGGGTCCCGATGCGTTTGTCGCGTAATAATAATTGTAGGAGCCCGCGCCCGCGACTCCGGTCCAAGCCAGGGAGACCGTTGTGGGATAGTATCCCTGGGTGGCGTTGACGGTTGGCGCATACAAGATTCCTCCATTGCCGCTATCTCCGGTATCTCCGCTTTCGACGGCTACCGCACAGCCCGCGAGAGCGAGAAGGATTGCCGTAATCATTACACCACCCCCGAGGGTTCGCATAAGCCTGTTTTTTCGGTTCTTTTCCATGATTATCTCCTTGAAACTACGTTGGATGATGCCTTTCAAATTCTATTGTTATGAATACTCAAATCCAAAGGGCTGTGTCTGTTCGTTGGCGTACAGAGTTCTGCGGGGATCCTGCGTATCTTTTCCTTTGGTAAAAATCGAGGTGAATCAGCGCCACGATTCTCAAATCTTCAGCAAAAGGAAAAAATTAAATGTTGGATAAAACAAAAGTGCTCATCGCACTTGCCATGGGATTCCTCAGTCTTGTTCCGGCAATGGCCGACCCGACTTCGCAGGTGGGCAGGCTGAGCTATGTCTCGGGTTCGGTGTCCTTCAATCCGGGCTCGCTTGACGAGTGGACTCTCGCTTCTTTGAATTATCCGCTGAGCGGAGGGGATCAGCTGTGGACCGCAGTCGGCGCTCGCGCCGAAGTTCAGTTGCGTTCGGCTTCAGTCAGGCTTGACTCCGGCACTGCCTTTTCCTTTCTTGATCTGGACGATCAAATGATCCGGCTGTCTCTGTCCCAGGGCTCGCTATATGTCGACGTTCGGGCTCTCGACCAGGGATCAATATTCGAGGTAGATACGCCTAACGCCGCTTTGACTTTTGTCTCGGCGGGTAAATACCGCATTGATGTCTCCTCCCGCGGTGAGACTAGAATCGTGGTACGTGAGGGTTGGGCTGAGGTGAATGCTGAGGGTTACGTCCAGAACTTGAATTCCGGCCAGTCCGCGATTCTTTCCGGATTGAACAGTAATTCCTTCTCGATGACATCCTCTCCCCGGACTGACAGGTGGGAGTCTTGGTGCGTAACTCGCGACAGTCTGGAGGACAGGGCCTTATCGGATCGCCACGTGTCCCAGGATATGATAGGTGCCGCAGACCTCGGAGCCAACGGGACATGGGTTATGAGTTCCTCTTACGGTCTGGTCTGGACCCCTTCGCGCGTACCGGCGGGCTGGGCGCCATACCGCTTCGGGCATTGGGCTTGGGACGAACCCTGGGGATGGACCTGGATCGATGATGCCTCTTGGGGCTTCGCGCCTTTTCACTATGGCAGGTGGATTTACCTCGGCGATCGTTGGGCCTGGATACCCGGAGCGCCCGCTCAGCGTCCAATATACGCACCGGCCCTCGTCGTCTTTATCGGGGGCTCGGGCTGGAATCATTCGGGAGGGGAAAGCATCGGCTGGGTGGCTCTTGGTCCAGGCGAGGTTTATATCCCGCCATATGAGGTGAGCGTGTCCTATATACAGAATATTAATATTTCCTGCGTGACCAATATCAACGTGCAGATAATCCGGAATTATGCGCCGGAGCGCATTACCTATACTAATCGCGGTATGCCCGAGGGAATGACGGTCGTGCCGCGCGAGGCTTTCGTCTCGTCCCGGCCTACCCGCGAAGTGGTCATTGACGTAGATCGCGGCGAAGCTTCCAGGGCACCCTTTATGGGGATGACCGCCGCGATCGCTCCCCGGCGAGAAAGCATAATCGCCCGAGCTCCTGCGACTCCGATCGCCCGGCCGCCGAGCGGATTGAGCTCTCGTCCCGTAGTCTCTCGCCAGAGCGCGAGTCCCGCGCCAGTGCCATTCGTCCAACAACAGAGAGCGCTTGCGCAGAATCCCGGTCGCCCCCTGGCACCGGCGGACATCGCAGCGATTCGGCAACAGCAGAATCTGTCCGCGCCCCTTCCGGTAAGGGTATTGCCGCAGCAAGCGCCTGATGCCAAAAATGACAACGCAGGGGCCGTGCCTCGCGGCGCGGCGCCGCAAGGCACGGTACCGCAAACTTCTGCCCCGCGAGAGGCGGTTCCGCAAAACTCTGTTCCTCAAGCTTCTGTCCCCCGCGCGGAGGAGCCTCGTGCCGTCGCTCCTCGTCCTGTCGCTCCGTCCGAAACAAGTTCGAACGCGGCGGTGGCTATTTCGCTCATCGCCACGCTTAAGGGCAGCAGCTTTCCCGATGCGGAAAAACGCCTCGCGGAAGCGCGAAAGGTCGCGGGCATTCAATTGGACTTCAACTCGATTTCGGGCGGCTTGGCGACACTGAAGCAGGCTCTCGCCCGGGCAGACCAAGATGCGGCCTCGAAGAATTATGACATGGCCCTTCAATCGGCGACTTCTATTCGGGATAGGCTTTCGGTCCTTGTGAACGAAATCGAGGCGGCTTTGCGGAGGCCTGCTCCTGCGCAGGGACAATCACCGGCACAAGCGCCTGCCCAATCGCCCAGGCGTACTCCGGGGAGGCCGAGTGCGCCCTGAAAGTCAACTCGTGATTTAGGGACAAATGCTTTGCATCTGGACTTCGACGGCCTCGCCTTCATTCGCGCGGAATGTGACAGAGCCGTCCTGGACAGTGCATTGCAAGTCCATGTCCCGCGCGCAGAGAAGAGCGAGCGCTTCGCTGCTTGTCTGATTGACCGCAAAGACGGAGAGGCGCGTTTCGCGGGAGAGTCGCGCCTTGACCGGATCCCACCATAAGGCGGGGTTTTTCGCGTATGTATAGACGATCACTTTTTTCGACTTGCCGAGCGCCTTGATTAAAACTTTTTCGTCCGGATTTCCGATCTCGATCCATGTCTCGACTGCGCCCGTGAGGTCTTTTTGCCAGAGGTCGGGCTCGTCGCTTTCGGAGATACCGCCGCCAAACTCCAGCCTCTCGTGCGCATTAAGCGCGAACGCCAATATCCTGACCATCAATCGCTCCGCCGTCTCGGAAGGATGACAGGCCAGAGTCAGCTTATGCTCCTGATAGTAGTTGCGGTCGATGTCGACGATGTCGAGCCTGATTTTATATATGGTAGATTTTAATGCCATTATTTCTTTCCTCCGGAAAGCTGATCTTGCAGGAAAAGCGGAGCGAGAGTCAAGCGAAAATATAACGGTTTTTTAGCCAAAGCCTGTTATGCCTCTCACACTCGTACTTTATGATGCGGATCATCCGGATAATAAGGAGATCATATGCAACTTAATAAACGCGCTATCGCCTGTATCATGGCCGTATTGCTGGCTACCCTGGCAGGAGCCCAGGATCTGTCCAAATACGCCGACAAACCGCTGGTACTGACCGTCGTGGAAACTTCGGACCTTCATGGAGCCCTTTTTCCCTACGATTTCAAGACTGACAAGCCCAAGGACACAAGCCTTTCCAACGTAGTGACACTCGTCAATGACTTGCGCGCGAAAAAAGATCAGCAGGTACTGCTTCTGGATTGCGGAGACAATCTCCAGGGACAGCCTCTCATCTATTACTACAACTTCGTGGCGACCAATGAGCCGAGCGTTCTGTCCCAGGCTTTTAACAAGCTGAACTACGACGCCATTGGGCTTGGAAACCATGATGTGGAAACCGGTCATGAGGTATACGACAAAGTCAATAAGGAACTAAAGGCCGGACCGACGAAGGCCGGGTTTCTTTCGGCTAACCTCGTGAACGAAAGCGACGGGAAGCCCTATTTCACTCCCTATTCTATTGTCGCCAAGGGCGGTGTGAAAATTGCCATACTCGGCCTTACCGAGCCGGCTTTTGTGAAGAATTTTCCGAAAATTTTGTATTCGGGAATTAAGGTGCTTGATATGGTAGAAACCGCGAAATACTGGGTTCCCGTCATACAGGCAAAAGAAAAACCGGATATGATTATCGGTCTTTTCCATTCCGGAGTCGATTATACCTATGGTGGAACGACAGCCGACACTCCTTCCAATGAGGATGCAGCTCAGCTGGTCGCGCAGCAGGTTCCCGGTTTTGACGCCATTTTCGTCGGGCATGACCATGCAGGCTGGGACGGAAAGGGATGGGACCCGGTTACCAAGACTAAAGTCGACGTGAAGGACGGCAACGGCAAGTTAGTCCCGATTTACGGCGCGGTCAATGAAGCACGCAAGATACCTGTAATCACGATGAACATCGCGTATAACAAGTCGACGAAAAAACTTGAAATATCCCAGAGCGGAGTATTGCAGGACATGACTGCGATAAAACCTGATGCTGCGTTCGTCTCATCCTTTGACAAGCAGATAGCGGCTGCTAAGGCGTGGGTTTCCAAACCGATCGGAAAAATGACGGGCTCGATCAATTCCCGCGACTCGATGTTCGGCGATTCGGCTTTCGTTGATCTCATTCATAATTTGCAGCTTGAACTTACGAACGATCCGGCATACGGTCTCAAAAAAGCCCAAATATCGTTTTGCGCTCCCCTGTCCGCTAATGCCGTTGTGCCCTCAAGCGCTGACGGGACGATCTATGTGCGCGACATGTTTTCCCTGTATGTCTACGAAAACTGGATGTACACGATGGACTTGACCGGTCAGCAGGTAAAGGATTTTCTCGAGGTTTCCTATGACGGCTGGTTCAACCAGATGGCTTCGAAAGAAGATCATCTTATGGCTTTCTCCAAGGACGCGAATGGCGCGCTTGTGTTCGACGAGCGTACCGGAATGCCCAAGACAAAGGTAGCGAGTTACAACTACGATTCTGCCGCCGGAATTATCTACGAAGTGAACGTAACCCAGCCCTTGGGCAGCCGTATTACGATCAAGTCGATGGCGGACGGATCGCCGTTCGAACTTGGCAAGACGTATTCCGTCGCGATCAACTCGTACCGCGCAATGGGCGGCGGCGGTATGCTCGAGAAGGGCGCAAAGATTCCCGCTGCGGATCTTTTGTCAATGAAATACGTGACATCGGCGACCACGAAGGATCTTCGCTTTTACCTGACTCAGTACATTGAAAAACAAAAAACCGCTCTTGCGCCAAAAGCTCTCGGAAACTGGACTGTGTATCCTTCCTCATGGGCCGATGCGGGAAAGGCTTTGGACTATCCTCTCCTGTATCCGGCTAAATAAAAAACTTGCCAAGGTAAAAAAAAACAAAACCCCGGGAGCGTGAATTGGCTTCACAAACGCTCTCGGGGTCTTTTTTGTCACGATTTTTTTCGCGGGTTATTTCTTCTTCAAAAGCGCGGCAAAGGGATTGTAGGTATCGGTGCCGGTATCGTTGTTCAGGTATTTTTTCGAGGTCTCGTCTTCCTCGAGCGAGGAGGTAAGCTTCAGCGAAATTCTCTTTTGCGCCATGTCGACGCCGAGTACCTGAACCGTCAGGCTTTGACCCAGCTTGAGCGCGGTGCTTGAGCTGCCGTACTTGCTGTCGCTTTGGAGCTCGGAGATATGCACGAGTCCGTCGATTCCGCTTTCAAGCGAGACGAACGCACCGAAGTTCGTTATCCGCGCTACCTTTCCCGTGTGCTTGGAGTCCTTGGGATATTTTTCGACCGCGAGTGCCCAAGGATCAGAGAGCAACGATTTCATGCTGAGCGTTATGCGCTCGGTTTTCCAGTCCAGCTTGATGATCGCCGCTTCGATTTCCTGGCCGACGGTAAGTGCTGCATGGATGTCCTCGACGCGCGATCTCGAGATTTCCGAGACGGGAAGAAGAGCCTGAACGCCTTCGATATCGATAAACGCGCCAAAGTCCTGAACCGACTTGATCGATCCTTTGATGATCATGCCCTCATGCAGTTTCTTTTTCAGGACTTCGAGCTGGTCTTGCCTTGCTTCTTCCTCTATCGCCCGGTGGGAGACGAGGATGCTTCGGCCGCTGTCTTTATATTCCTGGATTTTAAAGGTAAGGTGCTTCCCGACCCATGAGGCGGAATCTTCGGTTCGCTTCATGGACATTTGGGAGTAGGGGCAAAAAGCCCGCGATTCGCCGATCTTGACGTCGTATCCGCCCTTGATTTCCTTTTCGACGGCGCCTTCTACGGGTATCTTGCTTTTATATGCGTTTTCAAGCATGGCCGAGCCGGCCTTGTCTCCGCTGATTTTGGTGGTGAAATACATCTCGCCGTTTTTAGCCTGAAGGAAAAAGGCCTTGATCGCGTCTCCTTCCTTGACGGTGAGGTTTCCGTCCTTGTCGGTCAGCTCCGCCCTGTCGAGCAATCCCTCGCTCTTCCCGTTCAACTGCAAAAAAATGCAGTCTTTGGAAATCGAGACAATCTGCGTCTCGAATAGTTGTCCCGGCTGGAAGGATTCGTTCCGGGTTAGTGTTTTTTCAAAAGCTGACGCAAAGGAGTTTGCGGCGGTATTAGGTGTGTTTTGTTCCATAGAGCAGGAGTATAGCAGAAAGGAAACGAAGGGTAAACCTTCACGGTAAATTATTCGATTTTTAACTTGACGCACCGGTTTGCGGGTTTACAATGATACGGTATATGGCGCGCAAAAAAACGAAAATATACTTGCTGGACACCAACGTTATACTTCACGACTTCAGGTGCATTTATCAGTTTGAGGACAATGACATCGTCCTGCCGATTATCGTTCTTGAGGAACTGGATAAATTCAAGAAGGGCAACGAGCTGATCAACTTTCACGCCCGTGAATTTACCCGCGAACTTGATTTGATTTCGGGAGATTCCATCTTTTCGGCGGGCTTGCCGCTTGGTCCAAGGCTGGGAAAGCTTTTTATAGAGACGGGAAAGACTTTTTCCCAAACTCTCGCGGATTCCTTTCCCGAACCGACGGCCGACCACCGGATATTGGCAATAACGGAATTCGTGACCGAAAAATATCCCAAGCGCAAAGTCGTCCTCGTCTCCAAGGATATAAATCTCAGGATGAAGGCAAAGTCGCTGGGACTGCTCGCCGAGGATTACGAGTCCGACAAGATTCATGACGTATCGCTCATAGACCGCAACATCGAGATGATCGACAAGCTTGACTCGTCGATTATCGCCCGGCTCTACGACGTTCCCGGGGGCATCCCGCTCGGCGAGTTCAACCTGCGCAAGCATCCGATAGCGAACCAGTATTTTATACTGAAAAACGGGACGGCGAGCGCGCTCGGCCATTTTACCAAGTCGTCGAATCTGATCGACCGGGTCGAGAAACAACGGTGCTATGGGATAGAGCCGAGAAACGCCGAACAGGCGTTTTCGCTCGACGCCCTCATGCGAAAGGACGTGCAGCTGGTCGCGCTGTCGGGAAAGGCAGGCACCGGAAAGACGCTCCTGGCCCTTGCCGCGGCCCTTGCGCAGGAATCAAGCTACGATCAGATTTTGCTCGCCCGTCCGATCGTTCCCCTCGCAAACCGCGATATCGGTTTTTTGCCCGGAGACATCGACGATAAAATCGGGCCGTACATGCAGCCCCTGTTCGACAATCTCGCGGTTATCAAGCATAAATTCCGCTCGACGGGCAAAGAGGCCCAGCACATCGACGAGCTTCAAAAAAACGGGAAACTGAGCATAACGCCGCTCGCGTACATCAGGGGCAGAAGCCTGTCGAACGTTTTTTTTATCGTGGACGAAGCGCAGAACCTTACGCCCCACGAGGTGAAGACGATCATTACCCGCGCGAGCGAAGGCACCAAGATGGTCTTTACCGGGGATATTCAGCAAATTGACTCGCCATATCTCGACTCGTGCTCGAACGGTCTCAGCTATCTGATCGACAAGATGAAGGGGCAGGAATTGTTCGCGCACGTCCATCTCGTAAAAAGCGAGCGAAGCTTTCTCGCGGAGTTGGCAAGCGACCTGCTGTAAACTTATTTTCGACTGGATACATCCCGTTTTAACGAGTTTCAAATTGAATACAATCATTCTTTTAATTCTTTACTAATGTTGATCGGTGATACTCCCAAAAGGAGGCTCATTGATATGAAAAAAATTATACTTTTTGCGTTACTGGCTCTTGTTTCCTGCGCGGGCGTTTTTGCCGGCGGAAGTTCCGACAAGTCCAAGCCCGTCGTCATGGTTTGGTACCCGAATGAATCCGGCGAGGATCTCAAAGGCGCACGCGAGGAATTCGTGAAAATGATCGCCGAAGCGACGGGACGGCCCGTCGAGCAAAAGCTTACGACAGACTATACGATCGCCATCGAAGCTATCGCCAACAACAAAGCGGATGTGGGTTTCTTCGGCGCACAGGGTTACATCGAGGCAAACGCAAAGAACCCGAAAGTCGTTCCTCTCGTCGTCAATTCGGGCGCTTCCGGAACTCTTTCGGACGCGGTTTATTACAGCTGGGTTTGCGTCAAGCTCGGAAACGAAGGCGCCTACAAAAACGGAAACGGCTACTCGGTAGACAATATTCAGGGCAAAAAGTATTCCTGGGTTTCGACGAGCTCTACTTCCGGTTTCAAGGTCCCTTCGTCTTATTTCGTGTCCTACTTCAGCAAAAAACCCGGATTGTCGGCGCTCAAGGCAGATGACCTTCTCGAAGGCGGAAAGGACAAGTTTTTCAGCGAAGTTCTCTACGGAAGTTCCCATCAGGGCTCGGCGTTTAATCTGGTAACCGGAAAGGTCGACGTAGCGTCATTTTGCGACACGTCCCTTGCCAATTATGTCGAGCTCGTAAGCGGAACCGCAAGCACGGTCGGCGCAGTGTATGCGATCAAGAAAGACGCGGCTGATCCCTTTACCACGGTTCCCGGGGAAAAGTTTTTCCTGATCCAGTCGATTCCGGTTCTTAACGCTCCCTTCATCGTCAATTCGGCGACTCTTTCCGCCGCGGAAATCGCCAAACTTCGCGAGGTCTTTACGCGCGACAGCACCGCGAAGAACGAGAATATTTTCGTACCCAAGGGCGCTGCCCAGAAAGGTATGTTTGCCGGCGGGCAGAAGTTCCTCGTCGTCGAGGATGCCTGGTTCCAGCCTATCCGAGACCTGAGCAAATAAACTGAAAAGGCGGTATACCATGGCATTACTGGAAGTTGAAAAAGCGTGCAAGTTTTACAAGGAAGTACGCGCGCTTCATGACGTGAGCTTCAAGCTGAGGAAGGGTGAATTCGTCTCGATTATAGGGCGCTCGGGAGCAGGAAAATCGACGCTCCTTCGCGGCATCAACCGGATGATTGACCTGACGAGCGGATCCGTGGCGTTCGACGGAGTCGACGTGTATTCGCTCAAGAAAAGCCAGATGCGGAACGTTCGCTCGAAAATAGGCATGATATTCCAGCACTATAATTTGGTGTACCGCCAAACCGTCCTCGAGAACGTGCTTCACGGACGTCTCGGGTACAAGAACGATATCGAAGGGATACTTGGGCTCTATACGGAGCAGGAAAAAGAGTATGCCCTTTCGATCATCGACAAGCTGTCCCTGATGGATCAAATATACAAGCGCTGCGACGCCCTATCGGGCGGGCAAAAGCAGCGCGTCGGGATTGCCCGGGCTCTCGTGCAGAACCCGCGGCTCATTCTGTGCGACGAACCGATCGCGAGTCTCGACCCGGGGTCGGCGAAGGTTATCATGGATCATCTCCGTTCCGTCTGCGGGGATATGGGCATCTCCGTACTTGTGAATTTGCATCAGGTTGACGTTGCGCTGAAATATTCCGATCGGGTTATTGGAATCAGCAACGGAGAAATGGTGTTTGACGGCGAACCGGAAAAACTCAGAAAAAAAACAATTCATGAAATTTACGGTACCGAAGACGGCGAACTGGTGGGAGACTGACATGACGCAGCAGGAATTTTTCAGAAAGCGTCAGCAAACCCTTTCGATCGGCCTTCTCGGTTGCGCGCTGCTGATTTTCGCGGCAAGCAAACTAACGCACTTCTCTTTTATTGAAGGCTTTCTTTCGTTTCCCTCTGCGATTAAATGGATGTCCGCTAATTTTGCCACGAACGGAGAGGCCCTCGGCAGATTGCCCGATATCCTGAATAAACTCGGGAAAACCGTTTTGATATCCATAATGTCGACGGTCATCGCGGCCGTGATCGCCTTCGTATTCGCCATTTTGGGGAGCAGGACAATGCGTCCCTCGCCCGTCTTTGCCCTCTTCGTCCGCGCGATTGCGTCCTTTTTCAGGAACGTTCCCATAGTGGCATGGGCAATGATTTTTCTTTTTAGTTTTGGTCAGTCTGATTTTACCGGTTTTCTGGCGCTTTTTGTGGAGACCTTCGGTTTTTTGACGCGGGCCTTTCTTGAGGCGATAGACGAAACTGCGGGGGAGAGCGTGGAAGCCTTGCGATCGAGCGGCGCTACCTGGTCTCAGACCGTCGCGCAATCGGTCGTTCCTTCGGTCATGCCCCAGTTGGTAAGCTGGATGCTGTATATGGTTGAGACGAACATCCGTTCCGCGACCCTTGTCGGAATTTTGACGGGAACCGGAATTGGCTTTATCTTCGATATTTTTTATAAACGGATGAATTATCCGGCCGCGGGATTAACGATACTTACCATCGTTTTCGTCGTGCTGATAATCGAGATAGCTTCGAACAGAATACGGAGAATAATACTATGAGCGAAAAAATACGCATCAGAAAAATAACTTCGGCAAACGTCGTCTCGGGTGCGACTCTGGGACTAATGGCCCTCGTTACCGTAATCGGTTTTTTCCTTCTGGACTCCAGGGGGGTGAATTTCACCGAGGCATTTTCGAAGACGTTCAGGGATCTTTTCGTGATGTTTTGCACGCCGCGAATGAAGCATGATACTCTGGCGGAAGCCGGCGTTCAGCTTGCGATAACCCTGGCCCTTGCGTTTCTGACGACCATGATAGGGGCCGCAATCGCTCTTTTTCTTGCCCTTGCCGCCGCGCATAACCTATGCAACAAGCAAATCGGCAGCGCGATAAAGGCGGCGGTCGCTGTGGTAAGGGCCGTTCCCACGGTTCTTTGGGTTCTTGTTTTCGCGATCGGAGCGGGACTTGGCTCGGTCGCCGCGATAGTCGGAATGACGTTTCACACCGTCGGATATCTTTTAAAGGCATATTCGGAGTCATATGAGGAAATAGACGAAGGCGTAATAGAGGCTCTAAAGGCTTCGGGCGCAAGCTGGTGGCAGATCGTCTTTCAGGCTGTTTTTCCCGCATCGATGACCTACATACTAACGTGGACTTTTATCAGGTTCGAGATTAACTTCGTGACCGCCGTCGCGATGGGCGCGGCGGCGGGCGCGGGGGGAATCGGATTTGACCTGTTTATGGCTTCCGGTTTCTATTTTGACTTGAGGGAAGTTGGCTTTATTACCTGGCTGATACTTGCGGTAGCGGTCGTTCTGGAAGTCGCGAGCAATAAAATAAAAAATCATTATCTGGTCAAGTGACCTTCCCGCCTTCCATCGCGTATTCGCGGTCGCAGAGCCCTTGCATAAACTCAATGTCATGGAAAATCCCGAGCATCGTAGTTCCTTCGCCCTTGAGCTTCTCGATCAACTGCCGCACGCGTTCTTTTGAGTGATTGTCGAGGCTCGCGGTAGGTTCGTCGAGGAGCAGAAGCCGCGGATGCTTGACCATCGCGCGGGCGATGTTGAGGCGGAGCTTTTCGCCGCCCGAAAAGGTTTGCGCGTATATGTCCCAAAGCGTCGGGTCAAGTTCAAAGTGCGCGAGCATGCGCTCGGCTTCCTCGTGGGCTTCGGTTTCGCCCTTGCCCATTTCGATCACTGCCTGCTCAATCATGGATCGGGCCGTAGTCCGCGGGATTGTTCCGAGAAACTGGCTGATGTATCCGATTTCGTTTTTTCGAAGCCAAAGAATCGCGCGCTCGTTTGCGGTCGAGAGGTTTATGTTTCCGAAACGGGCGGAGTCGTAGAGTATCTCGCCGTCATCCGGAAGATATGTCCGGTAAATCATTTTTAGTATCGTGGATTTGCCAGATCCGCTGCGGCCGGTGATGCCGATGAACTCGCCGCCCGCGAGCGAAATGTTGATGCCCTGGCATGCGGCGATGCGCGAGCCCGTTTCGTGTATTAAAAACTTTTTTCCCAGATCGCGTATTTCCAGCAAATTGGTCATGATGCCGATCCTTCGTTGCGGTATTTTCCGATAAAGTCATTTATCGGCAGGAGAAAGTCGTCAAAACGCGCCTTGATCGTTTCGCGGTCCCAGTCCCACCATGCTATTTTGGCCAACGCTGCCGCGTTCGCCTCGGAACAGCGCCTTCGCAGGGCGTTCGCGGGTCCGCCGACGACTATCGTGTATTCGGGAACATCCTTCGTGACGATGGCCCCGGCGCCTATAACCGAGCCGTTTCCTACGGTGATTCCCGGCATGATGATTGCGCCATGTCCGATCCACGTATCGTGCCCGATGCGCGTTATTCTCGCGGTACGCCGCGCGAAGAATTCCGCGTCGTCGCTTTCGCCGAATCCGAACATTTTTCTGCGATACGTAAAGTGGTGCATGGTCGCGAGTTCCATCGGGTGCATTGTTGGCCCGATCCTGACGGATGCCGCGATGTTCGCGAATTTTCCGATAACCGTATTTTGCGCGATGCACCATGGTCCCGTATACGAAAAATCCCCGAGAACGCAGTTCTCGAGGTAGTTATTCGGCCCGACTTCGGTCCAAACCCCGAATGTGGTATTCGCTATCTCCGAATTCTGTCCGATATAGGGCTCGTTGCCCAGCTTTTTCATGACTTATCCTCCGTTTTTTTTGCAGTGTTACTATCTGTAGCTTGTCGTGAACACGCGCTTTCCGTCGACGATCGCCGTCGTTACGACGGGAAACCCGTTGTCGATTTTTTCAACGATAAGAACGTCGGCTCTTTTCCCCGCTTCGATCGATCCGGTGATACCGTCCATATGTACCGCCCGTGCTGGGTTAATGGTCACGAGGCTGAACATGTCGGCAAGTCCCAGACCGTATTTTTCGTGCAGGATGAAAACCGCGTGCAGCATCGCCGCCGGATAGTAATCGCTGCAGAGTATGTCGATGCACCCGTCGCGAACCGCTTCCGAGGCGGACAGGTTTCCCGCATGCGAACCGCCAAGCAGTATGTTTGGCGCGCCGGCAATGGTATGAAGTCCCTGAGCCCTCGCTTCCCGCGCGACTTCCATCGTAATCGGGAATTCGCTGATGGTCGCGCCCAGTCCCTTTATCAAAGAAATTTTATCCGTTGTGTCGTCATCGTGCGAGGCTACCGCAATTCCGTTTTCGAGGGCGACTTTTGCTATTTTCTGTATTGTTTCAAAGGTGAGCTTTTTGGCGCTTTGCGAATCCTTTATGATATCGTCAAGTTCCGCTTCGCTGAGAGTTTGATATCCCTTAAGCGTCTTTCGGTACATTTCGAGATCGCGGTACTGTCCCTGACCCGGAGTGTGGTCCATGAACGATACGAGATGCACTTTTTTGCCCGTGATGTATTCCATCAGCTCGTCCGTCCTTTCAAGGTTGTCGAGCTCGTACCGCGCGTGGAAGCGATGCCTGACGAGATGCCGGCGCGAATGGCTTTCCTCGATGAGGTCGGCGAACTTTTGGACGTTTTCCGCGTTTCGTATCGGCTTTTCGCTGAACAGCGCCTTTCGGTAAATGGACAGGGAGTGAAACATCGTCGTTATCCCGTGCCCGATCAGCTCCCTCTCGAACTCGTGAAGGCTGAGCGAAAAATCCATCATGCTCGAAGGGCGCGGAGCCGACATGTGCTCGATGTAATCCGAGTGCACGTCGATGAGTCCTGGTGAAACATAACCGCCGCGAGCGTCGATTATTTCGTCGTTTTCTCCGGCCTCAACCGAACCCGCGCTCACGATGGCCACGATCAATTCGTCGCGGATCAAAAGATCGCGCGATTCAAGGATCATATGTTCCGTCACGATTTTTCCGTTCTTGATTATAAGCATGCTGTCCTCCGAAGGGCGTTATAAAAGGGAATGTACGAGTTCCTGTGTGTATTCGTGCTGCGGGTCCTCGAGTATCTGGTCCGTCAGCCCGCTTTCGACGATTTCGCCGTTGAGCATGACGATCGTGCGGTCGGCAAGCATGCGAATGACGCCGAGGTCGTGCGATACGAGAATGACGGTTACCTTCAGCTCTCGCTGTATTTGCTTGATGAGATCGAGAACCTTTGCCTGTACCGAGAGGTCCAGTCCGGTCGTCACTTCGTCGAGAAGAAGCACGGGAGGGTTGTTGGACAGAGCCCTTGCTATTTGCACTCGCTGCTGCATTCCGCCTGAAAAGTTTTTAGGGGCGTCTTTCATGCGGTATTCGGGTATGTTTACGTGGTCGAGCAGTTCGGTCGCGCGCTTTTCCATCGCCTGTGCGTTTCTTTTTCCGGCAGCGATGAGTTTTTCCGCAATGTTGCTTATGGAAGAAAAATCCATCTTGAGTCCCTGCAGCGGATTTTGGTACACCATTCCGAAGAGATGATTTCTGATATATCGCTTTGTCTGCCCCGAGCAGGAGAGAATGTTGACCTTCCCGCCCTCGAAAGCGTCGAGATATACTTCGCCTGAGCTCGTTTCCTGGTCAAAGTACAGGCATTGCATAAGAGTTGACTTTCCGCTTCCGGACTCGCCGACGATGCCTAGTATTTCGCTTTCGTAGACGTCAAAGCTGATGTCTCGAAGCGCATGTACCGTTCCGCAGTCGGGACAGTAATTTTTTATCAGTTTGGTCTTGCACGACGGGCATCCGGGCCCGAATTGACGGCGCAATCCGCGAACGTCCATTACCTTGCGCTGCGGTTCCCTGTCGATAAGGCGGTCTGTCATTTTTTTTCTCCGGCGTTCGCCTTCAGCGCCGTAAGGCACCGATCCGAGTCATTGCATTGGTATTCTGCGACACCGGTCACCGGATTCTCGAGCTCGTCGAGGTACGTGTCCCCGGCGCCGCAGAGCCGGCATTTTTTTCCGGCGAACGATTCGCGCTCGAACGGAAAATCCTCGAAGTCGAGCGAAACGACTTTGGTGTAGGGAGGGACTGCGTATATTTTTTTTTCGCGCCCCGCGCCGAGAAGGATTAGCGCGGGGGACATGTTCATTTTAGGGTTGTCGAATTTCGGAATGGGGCTCGGCGCCATGACGTAGCGGTCGTTGACCATAACGGGATGGTCGGCGCCCGTCGCCATGTGGCCGTATCGGACGATATCCTCGAAAAGGACGAGATAGGCTCCGCTGTATTCCTTTTCCGCGTGCAATCGCTTGGTCACGCGCTCGCTCGGCTCGACCATGCGAAGGGGTTCGGGCATCGGAACTTGCAGTACGAGGATTTGATCGTTCGCAAGCGGTTTTTCGGGAATACGGTGCCGTGACTGTATGAGCGTTGCCTCTTCGGCCTTATCGGTGATCGGAATGCCCGTAGTCGCGACTACCAGTTTTTTTATGTTGACCGCATTGACGGATTCGTCGCAGCCCTGATCGATCACCTTGAGAACGTCGGTTTTCCCGACGAGCGAAAGCGTGAGCTGAAGACCGCCCGTGCCCCATCCCCGCGCTATCGGCATTTCTCTCGAGGCGAACGGAACCTGATAACCGGGCACGCAGATCGCCTTGAGGATGCTTCGCCTGATTTCCCGTTTTGAGCCTTCGTCGAAGAAGGCAAAATGCGTGCGCCGGTTCATCGTAGTTCTCCTTTTCTCGTTTTTCTGACGCTGTCCAGTTTTGACTGAAAGGTGACGTAATGGGGCAGCTTGAGATGCGATATAAATCCGGTAGCCTCTACGGAGTCCACGTGATAAAGGACGAATTCTTCGTCGTGCGTCGGGTACTTTTCGTTTTTTGTCTCAAGGCAATGGTCGACGATGCTCATCGCGATCGCCTTTGTCTCGTTCTGCCCGAAGCACGCGCCGTATCCGAGCTCAAACTCGATTTCGGTCTTGCCCTGACCGCGCGAGACCGGGACGGGGATCAGCGTTTCGACTTCCGTAATCTTGATCTCTCCGATGTAATAACCATCGCCGTCGCCGTCGCCGTCGCCGTCGTCCGGATGGTACGGGTCGCTTACGGTCAGGGGAAGCATGCCGACGCGAAGTTCGCCGACGGTCGGGTGCATGACGCCGTATCCGCGAAGCGCGGCGTAGCCGAACGCGGTTACCGATCCTGTCTGCCCGCGCGTGAGTATCTGCAGGCGTTCGGCCCGCGTTGTCGGGAACGTCAGGCTTTTTTGCGTTATATCTTCGGGTTCGCGGTCGTCTATCGGCCTGTCCCGCAGGAGTCCTTCTTTTCTGAGATATGAAATTACTTTTGGCAGGGAAAGGGATTCGGCCGGATCGGATGGCGAATCGTTCCCGTCAGCTCTTTCACCTTCGAGTTTTTTCAGGTATGCGCCCAGCCATTCGCGGATTCCCTTCTCCGTTTCGTCGCACAAGTCGAAGTCGATAAGCCTGTGCGAGTAATCGGGGGAAGTGCCGAGGATTTGTCCTCCGGGAATGTCCTTGAAGCATGCTGAGATCCTTCGTTCTACTCGAAGCGTTTCGGAATCGGAGGTTTGCGTGTAGTATTTTCTGGGGAGGGTTGAGCGAAACGCGCGAAGCAGAAAAACCGCCTCTTCCGGGTTTCCCTCGCCCTGCTTTATCGCAATTGAGGCGACTTCCCTGCTGTAAAGGCTTCCCTCCGACATAACCTGATCGACGAGAAGGCGAAGCCCGCCTTCGACCGCGCTGACGGGAAGATGTGTTTTGCTTTTCAGGCGCTCGAACGTAAGCCGTTCAAGAGATGCTTCGATAGCCGCCTTGCCGCCCCGTACCGCGACGTATGCCATTATCGGGCCTCCGTTCGAGAGTTTATTTTGGTCGTTCGCGGAATCGCGGCGAGTCGTCCGTTATCGGTTACCAATATTACGTCGACGCCGAGAGGATACTCTTTGTTCTTTTGCTGCCGTGCCTCGAGCCATTCGCCGGACCTGTCGATCCGTATGGACGTTTCGCGCTCGACACCGGGTCCGGTAAGAGCGAGAAATCCGTTTGGGGATAGATCTCCAACTTTGAATATAAGCGTGGCGCCCAAATGCGGATCGGAAAGCGAGCCTTCGCGCGAGCGCTCGATTATCAATGATGCGTCCAGGGACGGATCCGGGAAAAAAATAAAATCGGCCTGGTCGGCGTCGGTTGCCCTCGACAGGGTAAGCCGCGAGACGCTTTGCTCCTGTTTTTTTCCATCCGACGCGTAAACCGCGAACGTGGTTTCGCCGTCGAGAAGCATGAGCGCGAGCAAAAGAAGGGAAGGGGAAAAACCCAATTCTTTTTCTACCCGCGAAAGTTCCGCCGAGAGATCGACTATCGTTCCGGGAAAGGAAAATGCGGTTATTGTTTTTCGAAACGCCGTTTGAATGTCGTGCACGTAATCGAGTTTCATGATTCGGCCTCCGTCCCGTTGTCCATCGTTTCGAAGCGCACGCGCGTGTCGAGGATAGAGCGGGATTCCGCAAGACGGCGCGCGACTATCTCTTTTTCTTCGGTGGCGAGAAGTTCTTCCCACTTTGCGCATTCGGGAAGTCCTGCGGACCATGCGGCGTCGATAACCGCGAGTTCTCTGGCCAGTTCGGGCCGATGACCCTCGACGATACCGATTCCGATGACGTCGGCGATCATCACCTTTGCTTCGGTGACCAGAACCTCGCCGAGATTGAACAGCGTATTTTGGGCGGTTTCCCTCATGCGGACCATGACAAGGCCTTCGTTCGGCTCCTCGAGTTCGACGATGGAATGTCGGGCGCAAATATCCCGCGATATTTTTTGCGCGACGTCGGGATTGCCGTCAATCAGTATTTTGGTACGTCTGTTGCGTGCGATCATTGGAATACCCTAAACCGGGGATGTAAGGAAATGATTAGCGGATGGTTATAATTTGATTACAAGTATTTGTACAATAAATACGCCGTGACGACGAAGAGAAAGACTGCGTAGATTTTTTTGAATAATGCGCTCGGCGTTTTGATGGCGATCTTGGTTCCGGCGAACGCGCCGAACAGAATGCCTCCCGCGATAAAAGCGGCATAGCGTATGTTGAGATGCCCTTGCTGCGCGTAGATAATGACGCTTGGCAAGCCGACCGGCAACTGCAGGGCGGTCAGCGAGGTCGCGGCCGCGGTTTTCGAATCGAAGCGGAACATCGTCACGAGCGCGGGAACGATAATCAGTCCGCCGCCCTTGCCGAACATGCCGGCGATGACGCCTGCGAAAATCCCGAGAAGGATAAAGGCCCATGCCGATCCTCTTGGAGGCTGCGTTGCGGTCGGACCGCTGCGCTTTTTTCTGATCAGGGAAGGTATGTCCAGATAACCGACTGCGACGTACAGAAGCAAACCTGCGTATAGTTTGGCGAGCAGTCCCTCGCCGATATTCATGGCGATCTTCGCGCCGAAAAATGATCCTGCAACGAGACCGAGCGAGATCAGAAGCGATTTTTTGAAATCGACGTAGCCTGCCCTGTAATAGGCGATGACGCCGAGAATGCCGACCGGTAAAAGCATTGCCGCAAGCGATATCGCGTTTGCGTCGAGAATGTCAAAACCGAAAATCGCGATCAGCGCCGGAACCATCACGACTCCGCCGCCTATTCCAAAGAGGCCTGACAAGACTCCCGCGGCGAGGCCCAATGCGAGCAAACCGATTTCCATTATCCCTCCCGCTTCATTTGTGATACTGTAGCATCCAGTCATAGACGTCAGAGTACGGCACGAGATTTACGCCGCTGTAAACCGTTTCGAATTTGTTGTCGTTCAATTCAGGCGCATATGATTTGTTTGCCGAATTGGCGTCATGGCCGACGCCGGTGTAAAGCGTAATTTTCGGAGTTACGGGAGCGCCTGCCGCGATCAATGTTTTGCAGTGGGTAATAAGATTCGCCGGACCCACCGTAGTGTCCGACGCTCCGCACAAAAACCAGACCGGAACCGATTTCCATTTTTTCGAGGTAGTCGGGGGAGCGTAGCAGGAAACCGGAACGACCGCGGCTGCCTCACCTCCCGAATAAGTATCGAGATAGCTTCCCAGCGCGACGCCTCCGCTCGATACCGCAGTCAGATAAATTCGCGTGACGTCGATCTTGTAGTTTGCCTTTGCATATTGTATGAAGGCATTCACATTTGCGGCGGTCCGGTCCGCATAGGAAGCAAACTGGGGCGACAGTACGACAAACCGGTGCTTTTTGTCCCAAGTGTCGTTGTAGATCATTCCCGGAAGGCAGTACAAGGTAAAGCACTGCATCACGGCTTCTGTTTTTCCGTCACCCAATTCACCGTCGCCATGGAGATTGATAATGCATGGCCACCCGTTATTTGAGGCATAATCCGGCGGAACGTATTCGGCGTATCCCCTTGTTTGAGGCGCACCGGCCGTCCCGACCGGCAGCAATTTTAGCTTGCCGGGAGCCGTCGCTATATTTTTCGTGCATACATATTGAGCGAGTGATGGATCTGGGCTTGGAGTCGTTGTCATCGTCGTCGTTGCTTCGCTGACGGAGGTTTTGCAGCATGTCAGAAATCCGAAAGCCATTACTGCAAGAAACAGGGATTTGATCTTTCTTTTCATCTTTGCCATCCTGATGTTACGTCAGAATAAATGATTCAAGGTAAAGTAGCAACTGTTGTTTTTTCTGTTCAGAACCGGAAAGGCATGCTATTTTTATAGGCAAGAAGCACCTGCGGTGCAAGGAAGTGATTTGTTTCTTAAAAAGAAATTACTTGAAACGATTTGCGATTACCGGGGAAAAAATCAAAAATGGCGCTAAACTTCAAAAAAAAAA